>SXGQ01219484.1_pt1 | contig 13198 bp, 12 predicted proteins | sample 3178371 | NCBI WGS metagenome assembly SXGQ01 (sample SAMN11356859, study PRJNA531348) | freshwater metagenome | isolation source: freshwater sample F1-20 | place: China: Fuxian Lake, Yuxi | collected 2017-12-25
AGTGCTGACAGTGGGTCCAAACCAGTTTCGGCCCGGAAATACCATGAGTCCTGCGGCGAGAAGCAGACTTGCCACCGAGACGAACGATGCCGCAGCCAAGCCGGTAGATGAGATGGCACGGCTACGTGAGTCCGGATCACGGACCACCATGATGAGCGTCACGATGGCGCTCACCGCAACCAGGGGGAGCGCGAACTGGTGGGCCATTACCGCCACCCCGCCGGCCGCGCCAGCAACGATGGGCCAGCCGGGGGAACGTGGGAACACCGCCACCCCCGCGAACCCAATGATCGCCACGCTGAGCATCGGAAGGGCCACCCGTACGGGGTATGGATCGCCCAAAGCCCCCAGCACCATCGTGTTTAGTGCGACGATCGCAACCGCGAGGACGGCGGGGGGACGGGCGGTTAGGCGCCGCACCAATAGGTACACGGCGAGCGCCATACAACCCAGGACGATGACTCTGACGGCCTCCACCGCCACCGGCGAAGGCAACAGCGTGGCAAGGCCGCGGACCGGGATGATCATGCCCAGCCGGGTCCAGAAGTACGACGGCATCGGTGTGTGTTCGAGAAGGGCCTGACCGTTCGCCGCGAGCGTCAGTGCGAACTCGGCATCCGGCGTCGTCGGCTGGGTCCACGAAGGTGCGCCAAATAGGGCAAGAACCAAAGCGGGGAGGCTGAAGACAATCGCTGCTTCACCGAGCCGAGCCGCCCGCTGGGTCACCGTCCGCTGTGCATGAGGTAGCACCGGGGCCGCCGGTCATCCAAGCGGGATGGTCGAACTGCATGCTGAGGCGCACGACCCCCCAGGGCTCGAAGATCCAGTTCCACCCGCTGGCAAGCCCAGAAGCGCACGGCATCGTCCAGCCAGCATCCTTGGGCGGCCACCGCGCGCACTAGGTGTAGTTGGCCAGGACGTTGTTGCCATGCCGAGCCTCTCTCGAGTTGGGGGGTGCTGAAGAACCCATCGAAAGATGGGACCCGGTGAGGATCTACGCTAACGCGAAACTCACGCCCGCGCAGAGGTTAGAGCTCGCCCAGTACCTGGTGGACGGAGGCGGCCGGGCGAGCCACGCCGCAACCGCCTGGTGCGTAAGCCGCCAGACCGCCGCCAAGTGGGCCAGGCGCTACGTAGAGGAAGGCCGTGCCGGCATGGCCGATCGATCCTCGAGGCCTGTGCGATCGCCATCGCGCACGGCTGTCGATCGGGTGAAGGTGATCACCGCCCTTCGCCGGCTGGGCATGACCCATCATGAGATCTCGGAGGTATCGGGCACCTGCGGGCGCATCTGCCGTGGGGCGGCCCTTCGCTCAACCACTTCTCGTGAGGTGCGCCCGGCCAACCGGCATGAAAGGCGTCATCCGGGTGAGCTCGTCCATCTGGATGTGAAGAATCTGGTGCGCATCGAGCGCGCAGGCCACCGCATCCGCGGCGACAGGCGTACCCGGGTGCGCGGTGCCGGCTGGGAATACGTTCACGTGGCGATTGATGACCACACCCGCGTGGCCTATGCGGAGGTGCTCTCATCAGAGACCGGCGATGAGACGGTGGGCTTCATGGAGAGGATGCGCGCGTTCTTCTTGGCCCATGGCGTTCAGGTGAAGGCGATCATAAGCGACAACGGGACCAACTACCGCTCGAAGGCGCTTCGCGCCTACCTCGATAGGAACGGCATCGGCCACATCCGCACCCGGCCGTACACACCGCGCACGAACGGCAAGGCCGAGAGGTTCATCCGCACGCTGGTCGACAGGTGAGCCTACGTGAGGCCGTATGGCCACTCAGATGAGCGCACCGCGGTGCTCAGGCAGTCCCTCGGGTGGCACAACCACCAACGACTGCACGGCGGCCTCAATCGACAGACGTCCATCGGCCGCCTGCTGGCGGCCGATGACAACAACGTCGTGACTGATTACGTCTAGCCCGAGAAGCCCCGATGAGGCCCCAGAGCCTTCCCTCCAGTCGAGAATGGCCCAGTGTGCGTGACGAAGCCCGTCGATTCGTCCGGGAGTAAGTCGGCGGGGCGGTCGCCGGCGGGGTCAAGCACGTCCCCAGGTGTTCCTGCTGGGCGGTCAACCCCCGTTAAGCACCAGACGAAGGTCAGCGTGTGTGACAGGGGTGAGCAGCACAACCTTCCATCCTCACATGGTGGAGCCCGGCCCTAGAACATTGATCCCGGTGACGCAGGCAAAGGCCGTCGGAAGGCCGTCAACCCCCTTGAACGATGTGCACTTGGGGGCACCCGTCTCTATGCCACTTTGGCGCAAGCGCGTCGCCAAGGTGCGCACGTTGCTCGCCGTACCCGCAATGCTGAGGACGAAGCCGGGGCCCGTGGTCCGCGCCCACGTGATCTGATCGGCGCTCAAGTCCGCCGTCATACTCAGCGCGTTCGGACCGTTCAGGCTCATCGCAGCAACTGACCCGAACGCCGGGTCAGGCGCCCAGACCAGAACGTGTCCACCGGCAGTCTGATCGATGACCCACTGCTGGACCGCGATGTCCTGCTGCTTGATCGCCGGGGCCAGATTCGACCGATACGCGGTCCAAAACGGGATGCGAAGTGACAGGACATTCGCTTCAACCGGCGTGCCGTTTTGAAGAACTTGCACTCCGCCCACCAACAACAGGGCCGACACGATTCCCACGGCAGCCTTCTCGGGCGCACGTGCAACCCGCCAAGCCACCAGACCGGCAATCGCGACGGCTCCTACGAGGATGCCCCAAGGTAACGATGAGATAGCGGCCGTCCAGTAGGTGCCGACGAGGACCGCGGCCAGCCCGAAGGCGCCCGCGGCAGCCCAACCCCACGGGCCGTCAGGTACCAACATGAAGATGACTGCTGCGCCCAGGATCAGGGACGGGCCCCACAGCATGGCCACGTACACAGGTGTCTGCAGGAGAACTCCGCCAGCGACAAACTCGCTCCACAGCGCGTAGAGGAGACAGAACGTGGTACCGAGCGCCAATGCCCCAACCGGGGCAGTCGCTCGACGGACCGTTATGGCGACCAGTGCTGCAGCGCAAATCACTAGCGGGATCACGATGAGGTTGGGTGAGGATCCCAACCACGTGAGGTCAGCGGCCCGGAAAGCAGCGCTGTCGAGAATCCCGGCGTAGTAGCGGGTCGTCTCGAGCCAATCCAAGCCGGGAAACAGAAGGGTCCCGGTCCACAGGAATGCCGTAAACACGAGCGCGGTCGCGGCGGCGGCAAGGGCCCAAGCCAGAAGCGCGTGTCGCCAGCTCCGGCGCAGCATGACAACCGCAAAGGGCACCATCAATAGGATCGCAAAAACCGCTGCGATCTGGTTACTCATGGCCACCCATCCGACGGCAGCACCCGCTAGCGCCACGAGCGCGATACTCGCGCGGCGCCCTACGAGAAGGGCCAGTCCCAGCACCGCGCCTTCAGCAATGAGCAGGGACACAACAGCTCCCGTGGGATACGTGTTGCCTACAACCGTGATGAACACCGAGTTCAGGAGGACGAAGGCAGTGCCCGCCGCAGCAGCAGCGACGCCCTTGAGGCGCCGGCCGAAGAAGTACGTCGGAACGATCGCCACGCTGATCATCAGCCAACGCCACATCCACACGCCAGCATCCGGCCCGAGCAGCCACGTGAACAGCCGCATTGGGGACACGACGCCGAGGCGAGTCCAGTAGTAAGCAGGCGTGAGGGCCCGGGCGGTTATGTCATGGCCGAAAACGCCGAGCGTCAGATAGAACTCAGAATCAGGCGTATTGGGCGGGGTCCATGTCGAGGCACCGACAATCAGCAGAAGGACGACTGGGAGAACGGCGAGAAGCGCGGCCTCCAGGACAATCCGCTTCCGTGGCCCAGCGGACGCAATCGTCTGCATAAGTCGCATATCCGCGCGGCACTATACGTCGGACGCTCAAGGAGACCTGTGCTCCGAGGAGTCGAATGGTGTGCGGCCGCCGCGGGCCAACTGAACAGGGGAGGCCGGAGGCCCCGTTCGGGTCCGCCTGATGGGCCAGCACCAAAACGCCAGCGCGCCCTGCTCACTGCCCGACGGCACGGCTAGGCTGCCTTCAGTTCTGACCTGAACCAAGCGGTTCAACGAGCAGATTTCGCGATCGAGGTGCGCTAACCGACTCAATGAACGTCGAGCCGATCAAGGATGTCGTCGCGGCCGGCCTCCTGGCCCTCACCGTGCTGGTCATCATCAGCGTCATTGGACGTCACGTCCTCGCGGCGCTGCGTGCAAGAAACTCGCTGCGCCCAGTAGCCCCTGCAGTCGGGCTGGCCGCGCTGCTCGTCGTCGCGTGGCCACTCGAATCGATGGGGGTCCCGCTGCAGGTGGTCGCATCCACAGCCATCCTCGCGACGATCGTGGGCATCATCGTTCCACTCATCGCAGCGTCGCGTTCACGCAAATGGCCAGCGATTCTCACTATCGGCCTTCCCGACGTCCTTTTCCCGGCCATCGGCTTCCTCGCCACCGTCGCCTTCTTCTATCCGGCGCTGCGGGACTATGGCCTCAGCATCGCGAGCCTTGGCAATGGCGACCCATTGAGCTACTCGCTACAAGCAAGGCAAACGCTCCAGAGTGGATTCGAGACTTCTCCGGGCGTCACCAACTGGGACTTCAACCTTGATGCGCGCGCTGGGTGGAGCGGTGCAGGCGCAACGCTGGCCCTCATCGCAGGCATCACGGGTCGGTCGGTCGGAACCGCGTTCCTCCTGACCATGATCATCATCGTGACCGTTGGACAGTGGCAGACCAGCGTTCTGATCCAGCGCCTTGCCGGCAACCAGCATCAGTCGCCTGCCCGAACGACCCTGGTGCTAATCGCTGCGCCATTTGTGGCCGCACTGGCCTGGCTTAACCCATTCGTCGCCTACGTCATCGGAAATGGGTTCCTGGCCCAAGTCGTTGCCATGGCCCTTATCGCGCCTCTCCTCGTCGTGCTCCTCGCCACGACCCGCCAGCAAGGCGAATCAACGGCAGGGAAGGCGGTGGCCCTTGGTCTGTTAGCTGGCGCCGCCTGCAGCGCATACGGAGCCCTCGCTCCTGCGATCGCCGCCCTTCTCGCCGGGATCTGGCTAGCAGCGCTCGCATTGGTGAACTGGCGGCGACGCTGGTCGCGACTTGTTCGCCCTGCCGGCGTTGCGCTCGCCCTTGCGTCGATCACGGGCATCGCCGGCTTCCTGTGGTTCTCCATGGATGGGGTCCTCATCACAACGACCATGGCTGCTGGCTGGCCCATGCACGTGCCATCCATGGGGGCCCTTTTCGGCCTTGGCCCCTTCATCACGGACGACGGGGCGGCGGCGGCCTTCGGGCCGCTCGGTTGGCTGGGCGTGGCCGTGGTCATCGCAGTCCTCGCCTCCAACGCGTTCCGCCGCGATGTCCTCTCTGGCATTCGCCTCGTCTCCGGGGTCGCCGTGCTCGTCGTCATGGCAGCGGCAGCGATACGTTTCGGTCCCGACGCGTATCGGACCTGGAAGCTCTGGGGGATGGTTGTCCCCATCCTCGTCGTGGCCGTTGGTAGCACTGCGCTGGGGATCACCCTTCCGGGGCGCCTGTTTCGCGCACGAGCAGCTCTAATCGCCCTCTACGCTGTCCTCGTACTCGCCATCGCGAGTGCTGCTAACGGAGTTCGGCTAGCGAGCCAGGAATGGGAGAGGTCTCGCTACACATACGGTGCGACCTCGGATCAGGTCGCTCTGACCTTCAACCCGAATGTGCGGTCGCTGGCCGGCGTCGATATCAAGGCCCCCACCCCCAACGAGACAATGCTCTTAATGATCTACGCAGGGGCGCCTAGCCGCAACGCAGTAAGCGCCTCGTTCTTTCCCCCCCTTCCCCCCCGATACCCAAACCTGCTCACGACCCTCAGCGATGCTGCTGCCTACCCGGCCACGCAGGTGACACAGCTGAACGGAAGTTATGCGCTGGTGCGCCAGCCAGACCCCACGACCCCGACGTGGAAGAGCTCGCCTTAGCACCTGCCCTGAGCGCCTATCGGCTGAGGTGCTCCGCGAAGTTCAGAGGCCCCCGCGCTATCTCGCGGACGAAGCCGGTCTACCTATGTAAGCCGTCGACCAAGCTCCCGAAAGGTCAACTATGCCGCGACCCGGATTCGCAGCGTAGACGCTGAAGGTCAGGGCATTCTCAATGTGGTGATTTGACACGCCGCCGTCGACAGCATCGATGGAAAGCGTGAAGACCCCTTCGTGTAAGTGGAGGGCGGGGATGTCGAAGTTCATCTCAAGCACCTCTCCCTCACTGAGCCGCGGTCGCGCGACGTCACCGATATCGGTATCCGTCGCGAAACAGACCCGCCCGTCGAGGTCCTGGATCTGCAAGGCGACACCGGGACGCTCAATCGGTGTTTGCGCCTGGACCGCCAACGTTATGCGCAACGGATCGCCACTAAGAAAACGACTGCGCACCGATCCATCAGTCGACATCTCCGCCCGCCAGATCCGGAGCGGACCATCCCCCCACTCAGGTGGCCCAGATGCCGACTCATCGATGCTGGACGCATGCTGCTGCGCGTCTGTGATGGTTTCAGGGCGATTCGACGACTCGTCAGCGAGGAGCCGGTGGTATGCCGCCAGCACGCGTGAGGGATCGCCATCCTCCTCCACCGTGCCACTAACCATCAACAAAGCGCGGTCGCACACGCGTTCGACGGCGCCAGGGTCGTGAGACACGAAGACCAGGGTCCCTCCTCCGCGCCGGTGCTCGTAGATGCGCTCAAGACACTTCGACTGGAACGCCTCATCGCCGACCGCAAGAACTTCGTCGAGCAGGAGGATGTCCGGATCCACATGCTCGGCGAAGACGGGCCCCTACAGCAGCCAGCGATCTCAGGGCCATCGGCAGATGGCAGCCGCGGCGGCGCACTGGGCAAGCACTGCGACGAGCGCGATCTCCACTGCTCGCGAGCCGGAAACCATGGAATCAGCCACACCCAGCCGTAGGCTGGGTCGGCATGGCGAGTAGGCTGCGGGTTGTCTACCTCGCAAACGCCGACACACGGGAGTCCTGCTCGATGGCGACTATGAGCCACGACGATCTCAGCGCAATCCTCGCGGCCATTATCAGCAGTGTTGCTGGTGACTTCGACGAGCCGTGGGGTCATGACCGCGGCGATGCCACTCCGATCCTCGCGGACGGAGGATTGAGTTCTCTTGTGGTCGTTGCACTCGTGACCGAGGTCGAAATGGAACTATCTGAGCGCACAGGGAAGGACGTCTCTCTTGCGTCCGATTCATTCCTCTCAGCGAGTTCGTCGCCACTTGAGACGCTGGGGTCCTTCACGGACTTCGTGGCCGAGCGGCTGCGGGCAGAATGACCACGAGCCCGATTGCTGTTGTCACGGGTGCGAGTCGCGGGCTGGGGTTGGCTTGCGCAACTCATCTCGCGACATGCGGTTATCGGATCGTGGGCGTTGCTCGCTCAACCCCGGACGACTCCGATGTGTTTGAGCGCTTCGTCGAAGCAGACCTCTTGGATCGGTCATCGGTCACCGCGCAGATCGCTCGAGTCGTGCGGGAATTGGGACCGATCGAGGCATGCATCAACATGGCCGGAGCAGCGTCGATGAATCACTTCCTCACGACGCCAGGCGACACGTATGAGCGACTCATGGGGGTCAACTACCTCGGCACTGTTGCCGTAACGAAAGCTGTCGCGCCAGGAATGGTGAAGGCGCGCCGGGGGCGGATCATCAATACCAGCACGGTCGCTGTCGGCTACAACTTGGCCGGGGAAGCCGCCTATGTCGCATCGAAAGCCGCCGTCGAGTCGCTTACGCGGGTCCTCGCCAACGAATTGGGTCCGTTTGGCATCACTGTGAACGCCGTTGCTCCGCCTCCCGTTGAAACACGCCTCTTGGCGGGAGTGCCCGATGACAAGGTAGCTGCCCTCATTCAGCGACAGGCGATTCAGAGAATGGGTGAGCCGGCCGACGTGATGAACGTCATTGACTTCTTCCTCAGTGATGCCTCCTCGATGGTGACCGGCCAAGTTCTTCGACTCGGCGGGCCCTAATGGCGAACGTATTCGCCAGACTCATTGACGCTCTTGATGCGCGAGGCGATGCAACTGCGCTCGTCATTCATGATGAGTCGATCTCATGCCGGGAAGTAGTCGCGGCCGCCCGAGCCAAGCAGGTGGCTCTTGAGCCAGTGATCCCGGCAGGAAGCGTTGTCGTAGTAGTCGATGAATTCTCGCTTGACTCCATTGCGCTCCTCTTGGCATTGGCAGCCCACCGCTGCATCGCCATTCCGGTGAGCACGTTGGGTGAAGCCCAGGCCGACCAAATCATCGAGACCAGTCAGGCCTCCTTCGTCATCAACCGCGGACAGGATGTGCTGGCGACCGAGCACGAGGGTGACGCCCCGCTCTATTCGACCTTGCGCGAACGCCAGGCTGCTGGCCTCGTACTCTTTTCCAGTGGGAGCACGGGGGTGCCAAAGGGCGCTGTCCATGACTTCGATCGTCTTCTCGAGAACATGCCCAGCAAGCCGCTCACGGGTGTTCTCCTCGCGTTCCTTTTGTTCGACCACATCGGCGGCATCAACACGCTCCTCCGGTCCCTCCGGGGCGGCGCCGTGCTCGTCATGCCAACTGAGCGGTCGCCAGATGCGGTCGCTGCGGCCATTGCGGCGCACGCGGTGACGATCCTGCCAACCAGCCCATCGTTCCTGGCGATGATGCTCGCCAGTGGAGCGATGACTCGATACGACCTCTCCAGCCTAAAGGTGATCACATACGGCACGGAAGTCATGCCGGCGGCACTGCTCACGAGAGTCGCGGCGGCGCTTCCACTGGTCGCTCTCAAGCAGACCTATGGCCTCTCAGAGGTGGGGATCCTCAGTAGCCAGTCGGAGGCCAATGACAGCACGTGGCTGCGCCTCGGTGGCGATGGGTTCCGCGTGCGAGTTGTCGAGGGCATGCTGGAGGTGAAGAGCGACTCAGGAATGCTCGGCTACCTCAATGCTCCGTCTCCCTATACGGAGGACGGGTGGTTCCGGACCTTCGATCGAGTTGAGGTTCGCGGCGACCTGTTTCGGATCCTCGGCCGTCAGTCCGAGATGATCAATGTCGGCGGGCTAAAGGTATTCCCGCAAGAAGTGGAGTCCGCCCTCTTGGCGCTTTCCCTCGTCAGGGACTGCGTGGTCTTCGGTCGTGAGCACCCCCTAACGGGTCAGTGTGTCGCGGCTGAAATCGTGATCGCTGACGACGCAGACATGGACGATGCGACCGCAAGATCGCACATTCGCCGCAACCTTCGTGCCTCCCTTGACCCGTACAAGGTGCCTGTCTACATCACGATTGTTGAGGCAGGCGCACTCGTTTCCGCGCGGTTCAAGAAGACGCGCACAGCCCGATAGTGGCTGTCGCGGAAGCCCTGCAGGGTCGCCATGCGCGCCTCGCGCCTATCGAGGTCGCGGATGCCGCCGACATCATCGCCATTCGCAATCAGCCGGGCTTCGATGTGGGCCTCCCGCCGATTCCCGATGACGTGCCGCGGCAGAGGGCGTGGATCGATGAGCAGCGAGGGCGGCCTGGTGACTACTACTTCGGAATCCGAGGAAATGATGATCCCGCGCTCTTAGGGACTATCGGGATTACCCAGGAGCCAACTAGGCCTGGGCCGTGGGCAGATAACGCGTGGGAGTGGGGCCGATGGGTATGTATCGCTACTGACCCTCGCATTGCGCTTGAAAGCGCGGCGCTCGCTCTTGGGTTTGCCATGAATCAAGGCGCTCCCGGGATCTGGGTGAGGATCTTGCCTGGAAACGCGCCCCTCGCCGAATTTCATCGGCGGCTGGGTTATTCGTCCTGCTGGGAGAACGATGGGGGCACCTTTCTTGCGGCCACCCCGGCTGACGTGCTGGTGCTAATTCGCCGTTTGGGCCTTCGCTAAACGCCCTCACCCTTTGCGGTCAGTACGCGCTCGAAGGACACTGGCAGGGCGCTTCAGCGATGTAGCGTAGAGGCGCGCCATGTACTCCCCGAGCACTCCCAATGCCGTTAGTTGAACCCCGGAAAAAACGGCGACGATGGAAACTGTGAAGGCAAACCCCGGCACTGCTGAATCGCCGACGAGAGCACGGACGACTACAACCAGCAACAGCACGAGACCGAGCAGGGCGACACCAAAGCCAGCGTAGCTAACGGCTCGGAGCGGAGCGGTACTGAAGCCGAAGAGCATATTGATCGCATGACGAATCAACCGGCGCGTCGTGTAGTTGGATGAGCCGTATCGTCGCGCCTCCATGGTGACAGGCACGCCGATCGTGCGAGCACTCACCCATGACAAGAGGACATCGAGCGAGACATACGGCCCTCGCGGCTCGGTGAGCACGGCCTTATGGTCAGACCGAAAACATCGGAACCCCGAAGCAAGGCGCGCGGCCTCAGCACCTGCCGCAGCCGCTATCGCACCCTTGGCCAAGCGGGACGTGACGTTGCGGAGGGCCCCATGCTCCTCCTCCACGGACCGTCCGTACACCAAGTCTATCCCTGGCGTGAGCGCGCCAAGGAGAACTGAAATGTCCTCCGGGCGATGCTGAAGGTCATCATCCATCGTGACGATGACGTCGCCGGTAGCTTCTTGGATCCCAGCCAAGAGCGCAGCGTGTTGTCCAGCGTTCTGCGCTAGTGCGATCCCCTGAACAAACGTGTGCTCAGCGGCCATCAGCCGGATGACGGTCCAGCTGTCATCACGACTGGCATCGTCAACCAAGATGACCTCGTGGATAATTCCGGAGCCATGAATCACCGTCAGGCGGCTGATTAACTCAGGCAAACTGAGCGCGGCATTAAACACGGGGATAACAACCGACACACGTGAAGGCTCACTCATGAGTCTGCCTTACGAAACGAGAGCGTGGCATCAAGGACACGCTCGCGCTCGTCTCCTGTCATGTCGGAAAACACCGGGAGGCGAACGAGGCAGTCGCTGGCCATCTCGGCCACAGGACACGCCCCTCTCTTGCCCCCATAGGACAAGCCCATCGGAGAGATGTTGAGGGCCTGGTAGTGGAAGACGGCCTGAACACCGAGACAACGCAGGTGTTCGATGAAGGCCGTCCGAGTTGCCAGGTTCGGCATCAGCATCCAATAGAGGTGGGCAGGATGATCAACCAGTGCAGGCACGAACGGAAGGGTGATCCCAAGGTCACGGGCCCAAGGTTCGAGTGCGGCGTTATAGCCCTGCCATGCAGCACGTCGTCGCCCCTGAATGACATCGGCATCTTCGAACTGGGCCTGCAGTACGGCTGCGAGAGGATCACTCAGCAGGTACGACGAACCCAAGTCGACCCACGTGTACTTGTCGACTGCGCCACGAAAGAACTGGGAGCGGTTGGTTCCCTTCTCGCGCAGGATCTCGGCTCGGTCGATCATCGCGGGGTCATTGACCAACAGTGCTCCACCTTCCCCGCACGAGAAGTTCTTCGTCTCATGGAAGCTGAGGGTTGCCAAGGGCGCGAACGAGCCCAGCGGCACGCCATCAATGGCACCCAAGAGCCCGTGAGCGTTATCTTCAATGAGAGGGACGCCGGCGCGCTCCGAGATCTCCAAGAGCGCAGCCATATCGCAGCCCACCCCACCGTAATGAACCACCACGATTGCTCGTGTGCGGTCACTAAGAAGGCTCAGGACAGCCTCCGGATCAATATTCATCGTGTCCGCCTGAACGTCGGCAAACACTATGCGCGCGCCGAACAGGGCGAAGGCCGTGGCGGTGGAGACGAAGGTGAACGACGGAACGATGACCTCGTCCCCCGGCGAGATGCCGAGGAGCAACGCGGACATCTCAAGTGCGTCCGTGCACGACGGAGTCATCAGGACCTCGCGGGCACCAGTCCAGCTGGCGATGGTCTCGGCAGCACGTGCTGTAAAGGGCCCATCTCCAGACACATGGCCAGAGGCGAAGGCGTCTGCCAGGTAGTCCATCTGCTTCGACGCGGTCGTCGCCCGATTGAACGGAACAGCGATCATAGATTCGGTTGTTCCGTGCACATGGAAGAGCCTCCGGAAGAGAGTGGGCAGTCATGAAGTGAGCGGAAGCCGCTTGCCATCATTTAGGCTGGCTTCCAGTGCCACACAGCGCAAACAGTATGCCGCCTCCCGACGGGGGGAGAGAAGTGCCATCACCCCAGCCCATCGATGCCTTTCTGGTCGGCGCGGCGGGAGCCACTCTTCCGACAGAGCTGGTGTGGAAACACGGGATGTGGATAGGACCATCGGCAGCCGTTAACTATCCAAACGATGGTCACGACCGGCTTCCCTCCAGCCCTGATAACTGGTGGTATGCCCACCGAGCCACAGTGGTCATTCGCGCACTTGATCGGACACCCGTTTGGCCACGCATCATCTGGGATGTCGGGGGGGGCACAGGCCTCATGGAGCCCGCCCTCCGCAAGAGCGGTTGGCGTACCGTTCTCGTCGAACCCGTGGCGCGAGCTGCGGAGCGGGCGGTTGATCGGGCCAACCTGGTTATTGCTGGCTCGTTGGACGATCTCTCGTTGCCGGATTCCTGTGTCCCCGCAATTGGCATGTTCGATGTTCTGGAGCATCTGGACGACCCGGTAGGAGTGCTGCGGGAATGCGCCCGGGTACTGATGCCAGGGGGGATCCTGGTCGCCACGGTCCCGTCACATCAGTGGCTTTGGAGCGAAATTGACCGGGTCGCCGGCCACCAGCTGCGATACTCACCAAAGATTCTCGCGCGTCAAGCAGAACTGGCGGGCCTCCGGCTTGTCGAGACGCGTCACTTCTTCGTCGCTCTCGTCCCAGGCGCGGCCGCAATGCGCTTAGTGCGCCGCCGAAGTACAGATGAACTAGCAGTACTTGAGCGGGAAGCTGCGATGCTCAACCCGCCCCCCAAAGTCGCGCGGCTGCTGCGAGGGCTTGCCGCAGCCGACAGGCTGACGAGCGGACGGCTTCGATCACCAGTAGGGCTCTCACTGCTCGGGGTTCTTCGAAAGCGAGCCTAGGTTTACGAGGGACGCGGACCACTCGCGGTCACCCACACGTGGCTATAGGGGACGCGAAGCAGTCCGGTGGACAACGCACTGCGGACGTCCGTGAACGCCGGGGTTGCGAGGGCCGCATACTCGGCCACCTCGCGCACATTGGCGCCGCGGTCCATCTTGGCAAGCCCACGAGCAATCGGTGACTGGCCGCGGTGGAAGCAATTATCCATC
>SXGQ01723449.1_pt1 | contig 13198 bp, 12 predicted proteins | sample 3178371 | NCBI WGS metagenome assembly SXGQ01 (sample SAMN11356859, study PRJNA531348) | freshwater metagenome | isolation source: freshwater sample F1-20 | place: China: Fuxian Lake, Yuxi | collected 2017-12-25
CGATCAGCAAATGGGGAATGAATTCCATCAGGTAACGGTCCTTGAACGTACCCGGTTCGGATTCATCGGCATTCACCACCAGGTAACGGGGCACGCCTTCAGGTTTGGCAAGGAAACTCCATTTCAGTCCGGAAGGAAAACCGGCCCCGCCCCGTCCGCGCAGACCACTTTTCTTCACTTCGTCGGTGACCTGATCAGGACTCATCGACTTCAGTGCCTTTTCCACGCTGCGGTAACCACCTTCGCGGCGATAGACCTCGTAGAGTCGGATGTTCTCTACCTGCGCTTTTTCCAATAATAATTTTCTTCCCATTCGATTACTTTCTGCTTTCAGCAATGATCTGATCCACTTTTTCGCGGGTCAGGTGTTCACGATAATGTTTTCCCATTTGCATCATGGGTGCGTAGCCACAGGCACCCAGGCATTCCACGGTTTTCAATGTGAAGAGTCCGTCAGTCGTGGTTTCACCCGGACCGATCCCCAAGGTCTCGCGGATGTAAGCAATGATCTCGTCGCTTCCGTTCAGCATACAGGGGCCGGTCTGACAAACCTCGAACACATGCTTTCCTACCGGCTGGAGATTGTACATCGAGTAGAACGTAGCCACTTCATAGACTTCGATGGGCGCCAAATTCAGTACGGAGGCGACATAATCGAGTGTTTCGAGCGACAGCCATCCCCCAAATTCTTCCTGGGCCAGGTGCAAAACAGGAAGCAAGGCACTTTTGTGCTTTCCTTCCGGGTAGCGGGCCACCAGTTTTTTGACTTCGGCCAGGGCGGTATCTGAAAATTGAACAGGCATGGGTTGATTCATTTATTAGGCATCCAATTCTCCGGCGATCAGGTTTAAGCTACTCATGGTCATGATCGCATCGCTGAGCATGGACCCCTTGATCAGTTCTTCATAGGCTTGATAATACACGAAGCAAGGGCGACGGAAATGCAAGCGATAGGGGGTGCGGCCACCATCGCTGATGAGATAGAATCCCAACTCGCCGTTGCCACCTTCGACTGCTTGATATACTTCGCCTTTCGGGATCTCGGTTTCACCCATCACGATCTTGAAGTGATAGATGAGCGCTTCCATCTTGGTATAGACATCGGCTTTTTCGGGGAGATAATAGGCCGGAGCGTCGGCGTGATAGACCTCGGCCTCTTTGCCTTTGAAATCCTGTACTTTTCGATAGGCCTGTTCGATGATGCTGAGGCTTTCCCACATTTCGCGTTGGCGTACCAGCCAACGGTCGTAGTTATCACCCGTATTGCCCACAGGAATGTTGAATTGAAAATCCTCGTAGCTGCTGTAGGGTTGATGCACGCGCAGGTCATAATCTACGCCGGCCGCGCGCAGGTTGGGTCCGGTGAACCCATAATTCAGCGCGCGCTCGGCCGAGATGCCACCGGTGCCCTGGGTACGGTCCATGAAGATGCGGTTGCGAATAAAGAGATCTTCGAACTCTTTGAGTACCGCGGGATATTCTTGGAGGAATTTCTCGATCTTTTCGAAGGCGGTGTTACTGAAATTGCGTTCGAAACCGCCGATGCGACCCATGTTGGTGGTGAGTCGGGCGCCGCAAACCTCTTCATAGATCTCATAGATGAGTTCGCGGTATTGCATCACATAGAGGAATCCGGTGTACGCACCAGCATCCACGCCCACGATCGAATTGCAGATGAGGTGATCGGAGATGCGGGCCAGTTCCATGATGATGACCCGGAGATAATCGACGCGTTTGGGGGTTTGGACACCCAGGAGTTTTTCGCAGGTCAGGTGCCAGCCCATGTTGTTGATGGGGGAAGAGCAGTAATTGAGGCGATCGGTAAGGGTAGTGATCTGATAGAGCGGGCGACGTTCGGCCAGTTTTTCGAAGGCGCGGTGAATGTAGCCGATGGTTTGTTCGGTGGAGACCACGCGCTCACCATCCAGTTCGAGGATGTTTTGCATCACGCCGTGGGTAGCCGGGTGGGTGGGACCCAGGTTCAGCGTGGTGGTGGTCTTTTCGATGCTTCCTTCCGGAAGTTTGATGTGTTGGTCCTTCATATTGATCCATTAGCCGCGACCGAACATCGCGTCATCTTTGTCAATTCGGGTTTGATCTTCCAGGGGAAATTCTTTGCGGAGCGGGAAATAATCCATCTCGTCTACATTCAGAATGCGCTTGAGGTTGGGGTGCCCCACGAAATGCACGCCGAAAAAATCATAGGTCTCTCTTTCCATCCAATTGGCCGCGGAGAAAAGTCCGGTAGCCGTATACACCTCCGGGGTCTGAATATCCGTGAACACTTTGAACCGAATGCGAATGTTGGCGGTGAGGTTGTGCAAGTGGTATACGACGGCCAGCTCGCGTCCGGGTTGGTCGGGGTAATGAACAGCGGTGAGGTCGGTCAGAAACCGAAACTGGAGCGTCGGTTCATCAAAAAGAAAGTTCAGCACCTTCAGGTTGATGTCCTTGGGCGCTTCGAACGTGAGCATTCCATAGGGCGTATCGAAAGATCCGACCTGTTCGCCGAATTTTTCCTGCAGTTGTTGTTGTATGTATTCGTGGGTCAGGCGCATGGATGGATTATTGGATGCCATAGCTTTCGAGTAAGCCCCGGTATTGATCGCTGTCGCGACGGCGAATGCTTTCTTTTTCGACCAGGTCCTGGATCCGCATTACCCCATCGATGATGGCTTCGGGTCGGGGCGGACAGCCGGGCACATATACATCCACGGGAATAACCTGATCGATGCCCTGCAACACGGAGTAGGTATCGAAGATCCCACCGCTGCTGGCACAGGCGCCGACGGCGATGACCCAGCGGGGCTCGGCCATTTGGAGGTAGACTTGTTTAACGACGGGACCCATTTTCTTGGCGATGGTACCCATCACCATCAGCAGATCGCACTGACGGGGGGAAAAGCCCACGCGCTCGGATCCGAAACGGGAAAGATCGTAATGCGAACCCATGGTGGCCATGAATTCGATGCCGCAACAGGAGGTGGCGAAGGGCAAGGGCCAGATGGAGTTCTTGCGGGCCAGTCCCACCACCTTACTCAACGAGGTAGCGAAGAATCCGTCTCCCATATGTCCCTCGGGCAGCTCGGCCATGCTCAGGTCGGACTCCAGCGGCTTTTGTATCAGGTTGTACGAAACAGGACGTGACATGATCCAACCAATTTATTTGTTTGGACAACGAGGACATCCCCGTTGTCATTTTTTATTCTTCCCAATTCAACGCTCCCTTGCGGATGATGTAGAGGAACCCGCAGAGGAAAAAACCGACAAAAAGCAACACGGCCCAGAAACCATCCCATCCCAGTTCCCGAAAATTCACCGCGTAGGGATAGAAAAAGATCACCTCTACGTCGAACAGCACAAAGAGGATGGCCGTGAGGAAATATTTGATGGCCATGGGCTGACGGGCATCGCCGTGGGTGTCGATGCCGGAGGTGAAATTTTGCAGTTTGTCACTGGTGCGGCGCTTGGGACCGAGCCAGTGGGTGGCCGCCATCAGGAAAGCCACCAAACCCACCGCGATCAGCACTTGTAAGACAAGCGGAAAGTAGGAGGCCGTGGTGTCGGCGGATTGCTGCAAAAGGTATAGACGCATGTGCCTTTAATCGGCCGCGAAAATACGATGGACCAGGGAATTATTTTGCGTTCGTGGAAGAGAATCCGCCGCTCTTTTGTCACCCTGTTTTCCACGGAGAATCAGCCTATGGTCGGCGGGCTTCTGAACGGGGGAGATTCCCGGTTCCGGAAGCCGGCGCGGGGGGCGTTGTGGGTGCACTACCGGGTTTGGCAGGCACGACCGATTTTTCGATCTGGTCGATGTAGCCCTGTATCACGGCCGCGTTGGCCGGATCGGCCACCAACCACTTCCGGAAATAGATCAGGGCCGTGTCGCGGTTGCGGGCATCGTTGATGTAATACGAGGCCAGCCAGCGGGTGGAACTGATGTACTGCTTGCGGAATTTGGCGGTATCGCCGGTGCTGAATTCGTTCAGGCGCAAAGCATCGGGCAAGGCAATGCTGTCTTTGCGAACCGTGTCGATGGCCATGGCACTGTTGAACGACCACTCATATCCGTACACCTGTTGTGGGTATTTCTGGATGATGACCTGAGCCGCTTCCCGGGATTTATCGAATCGGCTGGAGAAATAATGTGCCAAGGTGAGGTCGAAATAATCGTTGATGGTGGGCTTGGGCTTGATGAGCAGGATCTGCTCGATGATGGCAGCCTCCAGGTCCCGCATTTTATTCTCTTTGAAATAGAGCTGACCTTGCTTGAGGAAATCGATCTTGCTGGACAATACCGTGTCGAGGGCGGCGCCGGACAGGTAATTATCATAGATCTCTTGCTTGCTGCCGCCGGACTTGGACAGGATATCGGCCCGTAGTTTGTGATCGAACGGGATATAATCTTCCGCAGTTTTACGGGCAAAGAAATCATCGCTGTTCTTTTTGGCCTGGGCAAAATCACCGGCAGCGCCGCCGTTGTCGCCCCGCTTCAGGGCCAACATGCCGTGCTGGTAATAAGCATCGGCCAAGAGGCGAAAGGCCTTGGGCTTTGCTTTTGTGCCCATCTGCTCCACCAATTTCTCGGTTTTGGAAACGGCACAGTCATAATCGGTCTTCTTCCAGCACAATTGGGCATATAGAAATTCATCCTGCGCCTCTTTGACCGGTTTACTGTTGATGTATTTGTTGAGTTGCTCCTCGGCCTCCACCAGTTTCAATCGATAAAGAAAATAATAGTAGAGGTCGTAATAAGCCGCCGAATAACTCGGGTTCTTGGCAACGGCTTTATCGAGTAAGGCTTTTTGCAATTCGTAATCTTGTGCTTTCTCTGCCATGCGGGAGCGACGCAAGTAAGCTGCCCCGTGGGTCGAATCGATCTCGATGGCTTTGGAATAGCAGATATAGGCCTGATTGCCGCTTTCACCGGGGTTGGCCTTCCGATGTAAATTTCCCAGGAGCACCCACATCTCCGGACTTTTGGTGGTACGAGTGGTTGCCTCTTCCATCAGCCGAACACCCCAGGCATAATCAGCTTTTTCTGCTTCGTGAATGGCCCGGCTTACCGCGTAAGCGATAGTAGGATTGTTGAATCCTTTTTTGTCTTTGGTGGCGATCAAGGCCGATTCAAACTGTTGGCGGGCCGTTTCGACCTCTCCGCTGAGCAACGCCACATGACCCAAACCTACCTTGACCAAGGGAGCGTCTCCGGTAGCGGTGAGTCCACTTGTATAAACCTTCCGAGCTTGCTCCAGCCGATCGGCCAATGGCTCATCGGATTCGAGGTAGGCCTGACCAAACCAATACGTGGCATCGGCATTCGTAGGGGCGGCAGCTACCATTTTTTCAAAATGAGCAATGGCAGAAGCGGAACGCATCGCAAAAATGTGCTCCTTGCCCTCTTCAATGGTTTGGGCAGATACGGATGAGATCATCCAAGTGGCAATCAGCAGGGTGGCCGGGATCAAGCGCATCATAGTCAACTATTGTTGGTGTAAATATATTGATTTGATTACTCCTGTAATTGCACAGGGCGGAAGCCAAAATCTTTTAACAAAGGTGCCAGGTAGGCGCGTTTAAAGATCAGCTGTCCTGACTCCGATTCCATGAAACGGGCCAGTCCGGTGGCCAGTCCCGCGTGCCGCTCCCGTAGTATGTAAGTGATGTCGCGGGTCATCGGGTACAACCGGGGGTATACGTTCACTTGATCGGGCAGAGCGCTGTAGTCGGGGAATTTGGGATGGGTGAGGCGGATCATTTTCACGCGAGGTTGCCAGACCCGTTGCAGGGAATCTTCGCGGTTGCCGATCCAGCTCACGCCTACAAAGCCAATGACGTTGGGATGATCGGCGACATATTCGATCACGGCTTGACTGGTTCGGGCGGCCATCAGGTTGGGGGAAGGGGGTTCACCCTTCAACAAAGAATCGATGAGAAAACGCACGGTGGAGGTTGCCTTGAGTCCGTCTACCACCGGTGTTAAGGAATTCTTACTTTTTCCGGAGAGGAGGTCCCGAAGCTCTTGGAGGCTCCATACCGTTTGGGGATTGGACGGATGTGCCAGCACCGCGATGCCGTCTCTGGCGACGGCCCGGCTCTTGGTAATACCGCCCACTGAATCGGTCAGCCACCCTTCTTCCGAAGCCGTGGGTCGGCGGGTCACGATCACCATCCGGATGCTATCCACGAAAAGGTCTTGGAAACAATCGGCCTCGGGTTTGTATTGGACGCGGATCGAGGTGCGCGGATGCTGGGATTGATAGACTTGCACCAGTTCCTCTACGATGGGACGAAAACTCTCATCGGCACTGATCCACACCGAGCCTTGGTCGGGGGTATCGGTGGGTTCAGCCGAAACAGTTCGGCTTTGGCAGGATGCGACACCCAGGATCAACGCGATCATCCACCACGCAAATCGCACACTCATGATTCGGCTGATTTTTTTCGACCCCGAATGATTCGCCAACCGGCATAAATCACACAGAGTGCCCCAAACATCCAATCAGTCGAGTCGGGCGGCCCCAGATGTTTATTGACGGGCAACGACGGAAACGAACCGCGTGTCAGAAAGAAAATACCCAGCAAGCCGATGATCCCGCCCATCAAAAAATCAATGACGGCCCGGAGGGAGAATCGGCGACGGGGATTGTTTGTATGCATGGCTGCTGATTGGGCCGGGCAAATTAGCTAATTTTTTCAGCCAACCCTACCCGACGGGGTCATCCTCAGACGAAAAGATGCTCCTCGTTCCAAAATCCACCGAGCCGAACCATTTTCCCTGAGACCTGAAAACGTACCTTTGTTTACATGCGTATTTTAATGGTATGCCTTGGAAATATATGCCGCAGTCCGCTGGCCGAAGGGATCCTGCGCCGTCGGATCGAGGAGGCGGGTTTGCATTGGACGGTGGACAGTGCCGGCACCTTTGACTACCACGTGGGGTCGGCGCCTCATCCCGACTCCCAAAAAGTTGCCAAGTTCAACGGGATCGATATCAGCCAACAGCGGGCCCGCAAGATCGTTCCGGAAGATGCGGATCGCTTTGACATCATCTATGCCCTGGCGGGCGATGTTCAAGCCGGCATTCAAACCATTTTAGGGGATCGATTTGATCCGGCACAAGTGCGTATGCTGATGAATGAACTGAATCCCGGTAAAAATGAAAATGTGCCCGATCCTTATTATGGAACGGAAGCCGATTTTCACCGCGTATATGAATTGCTCGACCGAGTTTGTACTGCCCTCATCCAAAACCACCTGAACGCCGCATGAGTAAACCCAGCCTGCCTGCCGGCACCCGTGATTTCGGACCCGACGTGGTTCGAAAGCGTCACTACATTCTGGATACCATCCGTGAGACCTTTCAGCGATACGGTTACCAACCTTTGGAAACACCGGCCTTCGAAAATCTGGAAACCCTGACGGGCAAATACGGAGAGGAAGGCGATAAACTTATTTTTAAGATCCTGAACAACGGATTGGACAATCCGGAGAAGGAATCGAAAGTGCGTGCCGGTTTCGAAAAAGTCTTGCAAGGGAAAAGTAGTCCCGACCTCACCGAACGGGCCTTGAAATACGACCTGACCATTCCCTTCGCCCGGTACGTGGCCATGAACCACGGTCAACTCACCTTCCCCTTCAAACGCTACCAGATCCAACCCGTGTGGCGGGCCGACCGCCCTCAAAAAGGCCGATACCGCGAGTTTTATCAATGTGATGCCGATGTGGTGGGCAGTCGCTCGTTGCTCTATGAATCGGAGTTGGCCTGTCTTTATCATGAGGTGTTGACGGCACTGGGACTAACCGGCTACCAACTCCAAGTCAATCACCGCTCCCTCCTGCTGGCCCTCGCCGAATGGTGTGGCGATCGCGATTGGCTGGTACCCATCACGGTGGCCATCGATAAATTGGACAAGATCGGACTGGACAAAGTAAAGTTGGAACTCGAAAGCAACCGGCTGCCGGCAGAGGCCATCGAAAAAATTCTAACCTATCTCGCCATCGAAGGATCACCCGCCTCGGTATTGGACCAATTGGAGAAACTTCTGGGGCATTTGCCGGAGGGACAAAAGGGACTGTCCGACCTGCGCACCTGGATGGCGTATATAAAAGATCAACCCCTCACCTATCGCATCGATCCCACCCTCGCGCGAGGACTGAACTATTACACCGGCATGATCTTCGAGGTAAAAGCACCGGCATCGGTTTCGATGGGCAGTATCGGTGGCGGCGGACGATACGACGACCTCACCGGTCTCTTTGGCGTACCCGACGTACCAGGCGTGGGCATCTCCTTCGGCGTAGATCGCATCTACGATGTGATGGAGACCCTGAACCTATTCCCAACCGACATCGCCGACCCTCCTCGACTGCTGTTCTTTAACCTCGGTATAACAGAATCACAGGTTACCTTTCCGCTGTTACAGACACTAAGAAGTAAAGGAATCGCTGCCGACCTATATCCGGAAGCCGTCAAATTGGATAAACAATTCAAATACGCCGAGAAAAGAGGTATCCCCTACGTAGCCATTCTCGGCGCATCCGAAATCGCCTCCGGCACCATCCAACTCAAAAACCTTCAAACCGGCACCCAACAAACCCTTACCCACGCCGAATTCCTGAACGCCAAACTCTGAACGCTGAACTCCGAACTACTCATCCCTAAACGCTAAACTTCACCCTTCGTGAAACACACTCCCATCCTCCTCACCCTTTTCTGGCTAACCTTCAGTGCATGTTCCAAGAAATCGGATGCCCCCATTCCGATCGATGCCGCGGTGGTGCTGCACATAGATGGTGGCCGCATCAGTGAAAAACTTCCCTGGTCGGAGGTGAAAAAAAGTCCCTGGTTCCAACTAGCCGCCGAGAACGCCGAAGGCGATTCGTTGTTCACCGTCATCTTGAACGATCCGACCCGATCGGGACTGAACCTGGCCGGCAACGGTTGGATATTTCTGACCAATAAAGGCAAGGGCGCGTATTCGGCATTTTTGTGGGACCTCTCCGATGCAGCGGCCTTCGAGGCCTTGATCAAAAAAACAGTCCCGGATGCCAAGATCCAGCAGAAAGGATCGAATCAGTATTTGGCGGAAGGAACCATGGCCCTGGTGTGGAACAAGAAAAGACTGATGGCGCTGGCCGATGCCTCTGATATCAATCGCGACCTGAATAGCATGACGCCCGGAAGCGATGGAGGATCAGAAGGATCACTGGACGACCTCGAGGAACCCTTCTCCTTCTCGGCCGACAGCCTGGTGCAGATCGCCCTGGAGATACAGGATCTCAAATCGGATCAGAAACTCAGCCACGACGATAAGTTCACCGACCTGATCGGCAACAAAGGGGATGTTCACTTCTGGTTCAACATCGGTAACGTGTACAACAACTCCCTCGCCGGGAGCCTGCTCTCCCTTTCGAAACTCAGTGCCCTGACCGAAGGAAACATCAGTACGGCAACGGTCAATTTCAATGATGGGGCGATCGAAGTGGAATCCAAAGGGTACGTGGGCAAAGAACTAGAGGCCCTCTATAAAAAATACCCGGCCAAAAATTTTGACGAAAATGCCCTGAAAGGAATAGCATCCAAGAACATCAACCTGGCGGTCATCCTGAACTATCCACCCGAAGGGATCAAAGCGTTCCTGACACTGCTTGGGGTAGACGGACTGGTGAATAACTATCTGCAGGAAGTGGGTTTCAGCATGGATACATTCATACAAGCCAACGGCGGCAATCTCTTTTTTGCTTTGAGCGACTTCCAGATGAAAAAGACCACCAAGACCTTTGATGGCTTTGATGGAGAACCCATGACCTACGAAGACGAGGAACCCGAAGCCAACGTATTGTTTGGCGTAGAGGTCAAGCAGCGCCCCGCGTTCGAAAAAATGATCGGCGTCTTTAAAAACTTGCTCAGCCAAGCCAATTTGCAAGAGGGAGAATTAGGTAAGATCCCCTATGTGCTGACCGACAAATGGTTTCTCGCCGGAAACGACTCCGCACAATTGAAAAACTATGGGACGCAACAATCCAACCCGACTTTCCTCGATCGCATTAAGGGGCATCCGGTGGGACTCTACATCAACATTGCCTCCTTTCTCCAAGCCAGCCTTGGTGAAATGAAAGAACCCCTGGAAAAGGGCCTGGCCGATCTTTCCGTCAAATTTTGGAAAGACCTGACCCTGACGGGCGGCGAATTCAAAAACGGAGCAACCATCAGTCAGATCAAAATCTCCCTGGGCGATCCCAAACGCAACAGCCTTCAGTCACTCAATCAATACCTGGGCGATATTGCCCGGCTGACCAAAGAGGACGAAGCACCGGCACTCGTCGACTGATCCCATGATCCAATCACCATGCTTCAGATCGATCGAATCCGACCCAGCTTCTTCGAAGCCTCTACCTGCACACACTCCGAATTGTGGCTGCAGCGGATCGACGTGGAGCCCGGTGAACGGATCCAAATTCAAGCTCCTTCCGGCAGCGGGAAGACCTCGCTGACGCATTTTTTGTACGGGATCCGAAAAGAATATATCGGAAACATTCGATACGATGAAGTGGATGCCCGCTCGATGGATGCCGATGCCTGGGCCGATCTGCGTCGGGAAAAACTGGCCGTCGTTTTTCAAGACATGCGCCTATTCGCGGAACCGACCTTGCGCACCAATTTCGAGATCAAACGTCAACTCACCGTCCATCACCCCGAATCCGTTATTGAATCATGGGCAATACGCCTGGGCATCGAACACCGACTCGATACACCGGCCAAACTATGCTCCTATGGCGAACAGCAACGCGCCTCGATCATTCGGGCCTTGCTGCAACCTTTTCGCTGGCTACTGCTGGATGAGCCGTTTAGCCACCTCGATGATGCCAATGCAAAAAAGGCGATGGACCTGATCCTCGAGGAGTCCGAGCGACAAGGCGCGGCCATACTTTTATCCGACCTGGAGATCGTGCCGCAGTATCCCCGAACCCGCTTACTCCGACTGCTGGCATGAAACAACCCAGCTTCCATATCATCAAGCCGCTGCTGCTGAGCGGTGAACGATCCGCCTCGCGCTGGTTTTCTTTTGTGGGATTGGGGATCGGCGTGTTGCTGCTGCTGTTGGCACAACAACTTTTCATCGACATACAAGCCCTGGTCAAACAAACCAGCATCCGAAAGAACGGATTCGATTACATCTCGGTCACCAAACAGATCACCAACGATAACATGGGTAGGGACAACCGTTTTGGTCCCGCCGACCTCGACACCCTCCGCCAACAACCCTTCATTCAAGGAGCCGCCCCGCTGATCTCCAACCGGTTTGAAGTGGTGGCTACAGCAGGCGATCAGATCCCCTTTGCCTCCGATATTTTTTTGGAGGCACTCGAAACGGATTTCATCGATACCGTGCCTCCGAGTTTCAACTGGCAACCCGGTCAGCCGATCGTACCCCTGATCTTCTCGTCGGATTTCTTGGAGATGTACAATGTGTTTGCTCCCAGTTACGGGCTTCCGCAACTTTCGATGGAGACCGCCTCGAATGTGATCATCGGATTGCGCTGCGAGGGACAAAAAGGAGCACAAGTATTTCGCGGCCAGATCGTCGCCTTCTCGGACCGGATCAACTCCTTGTTGGTACCCAAATCCTTCTTGGATTGGGCAAATGAAGCATTGGAGGGACTTCCCTCCGCCAATGCCTCCCGCGTTTACCTCAAAACACTGGACGCAAACAGTCCCGACCTCCTGCATTTCCTGGCACAGAAAAATTACCGCGTCAACAAAGAAAAAACCGCTTTCGGCCGTTCGAAGCAGATCCTGCAGGGGGTTGTAGCGGGACTGGGCATCTTCGGCATACTGGTAGTGGCACTGGCCCTGTTGCTGTTCTCCTTTTATCTGCAGTTGATGGTAGCCCGCAGCCGCGATAATTTGCAATTGTTGCTCACCATCGGGTATCGTCCCGATTGGCTGAGTAAACAAGTAGCCCGCCGATTCATACCGGTCTATTTCGTGGTGGTGGCAGTGGCGCTGGGACTCACCCAGCTATTGCAATACCTTTTTCATCAGGTCATCATGTACAACCGTCCGGAATTATCCTCTTGGTTGGATCCGAGCGTTTGGATCACGGCATTGGTGCTGATCGGGTTATCGGTTACGACCAATTGGCGGATGGTTCGTAAATTATTGTATGGGATCCGTTGATCACACCCGTTCGTAGATCACGGATGCGCCTTGTCCGACTCCCACGCACATCGTCGCCAATCCATATCGCTTTTGCGCGCGGCGCATTTCATGTAACAAAGTGGCCGACAGCCGAACGCCGCTGCAACCCAATGGATGTCCCAATGCAATGGCTCCACCATTCACATTCACCAAGGATGGATCCAATTGGAGGTCATGAATGCAGGCAAGTGACTGCGCGGCAAAGGCCTCGTTGAGTTCGATCAGGGAAAGGTCGTTTATGGAAAGTCCGCCTCGCTTCAGTGCTTTTTGTGTAGCGGGCACGGGTCCGATGCCCATGATACCCGGATCCACGCCGGCCACGGCCATGGAAACAATCCGTCCCAATGGCTCCAACCCAAAATCTTTCAAGGCTTGTTCACTGGCCAGCAGCATGGCTGCCGATCCATCATTGATCCCGGAGGCATTGCCGGCTGTAACCGTTCCATCCTTCACAAAGGCCGGTTGAAGGGATGCCAATTTCTCCAAGGTGGTTTGACGCGGATGTTCATCGTGGGTGAACCAACTCACCATCCCTTTACTGACCAGCTCTACGGGTTGGATCTCATCGGCCCAGCGATCGGCATCTTTGGCCGCGAAATATTTTTGTTGGGATGCAAGAGCAAAGGCATCCTGTTGCTCGCGGGAGATCTTCCACTGACGCGCGACGTTCTCGGCCGTTTCGCCCATGGAGTACGGGGGATATTTTTCGGCGAGACGGGGATTGATGAAACGCCATCCCAAGGTTGTATCAAATACCTGTGCCTGACGGTCGAAGGCCGTTTGGGCTTTGGGCATCACGAACGGTGCCCGGGTCATGCTCTCCACGCCGGATGCAATGATCAGTTCAGCATCGCCGGAGGCGATCTGACGAGCTCCATCCATCACGGCTTGCAAGCCGGAGGCACAGAGGCGGTTGACGGTGGTGCCGGGAACGGTGACGGGCAGTCCGGCCAACAAAGCCGCCATGCGGGCTACGTTGCGGTTGTCCTC
>SXGQ01586043.1_pt1 | contig 13196 bp, 11 predicted proteins | sample 3178371 | NCBI WGS metagenome assembly SXGQ01 (sample SAMN11356859, study PRJNA531348) | freshwater metagenome | isolation source: freshwater sample F1-20 | place: China: Fuxian Lake, Yuxi | collected 2017-12-25
CATCGACGGCCTCGACAACACCGCGATCGACACCTGCGAACTCTACGTCCAGGAGAACGGCAACAGCGTCAACCGTTCCATCGTCACGCCCGCGTGCGAGGACATGGGCCGCATCGCCTCCGCCGCGAACTTCATCGAGGCCATCGAAGGCCGCGCGAAGCCGCTGAACACGCCTGAGCAGGCCTACCGCCTCATGCAGGTCATCGACGCCATCTACGCCTCGGCGAAGTCCGGCAAGCCCGTCTCCCTCTGATCCCCACACCTATGGCATCCCTCAACCGTAAACTCCGCATGGGCATGGTCGGCGGCGGCCGCGGCGCCTTCATCGGCGGCGTGCACCGCATGGCCGCGGCCCTTGACGGCAAGATCGAACTCGTCGCCGGCGCGTTCTCCTCGGACCCCGAGAAGTCCCGCCTTTCCGGCCAGGACCTCTGCCTCGACCCTTCCCGCGTGTACGCTTCGTACGCCGAGATGGCGAAGGCCGAGGCGAAGCGTCCGCTCGGCGACCGCATCGACTTCGTGTCGATCGTCGCGCGCAATGACCTGCACTATCCCGTGGCCAAGGCCTTCCTCGAAGCCGGCATCCACGTGATCTGCGAGAAGCCCCTCGCTTTCTCCCTCGCCGAGGGCAAGAAGCTCCGCGCCATCGTCAAGAAGAGCGGCCTGGTCTTCGCGCTGCTGCACAACTACACCGGCTACCCGATGGTCAAGGAAGCCCGCGAGTTCGTGGCCGCCGGCAAGCTCGGCAAGATCAACAAGGTCCTCGTCGAATACCCGCAGGGTTACGCCATCGGCGCCCTGCAGTCCGGCAAGATCCAGAAGATCGCCAACTGGCGCATGGACCCGAACTGCTCCGGCGTCTCGAACTGCGTCGGCGACATCGGCACCCACGCCGAGAATCTCGTGCAGTACGTCACCGGTCTCGAGATCCAGGAGATCGCCGCGGACCTCAGCACCTACATCCCCGGACGTCTGCTCGACGACGACGCCAACATGCTCGTCCGTTACAAGGGCGGCGCGAAGGGCGTCCTGCACGCCTCGCAGATCTCCACCGGCGACGAGAACAACCTCAACATCCGCGTCTACGGCACCCTGGCCTCCCTCGAGTGGCACCAGGAGCACCCGAACGAGCTGATCGTGAAGTATCTCGACCAGCCGCGCCAGGTGCACCGCCGCGGCAACTCCTACAACGGCGACGCCTGCAAGAAGTACACCCGCACGCCGTTCGGCCACCCGGAAGCCTTCATCGAAGCGTTCGCGAACATCTATCGCGCCGCCGCCGAAGCGATCACCGACCGACTCGAAGGCCGCAAGGCTCCGAAGGAAGGTTACGACTTCCCGTCGATCGACGACGGCGTCACGGGCATGGCCTTCATCGAAGCCGCGGTGAAGTCCTCGAAGGGCAACGCCCGCTGGACCAAGCTCGCCGACTGAGGCGTCCGCCAGCCGTTCACGAAGGCCCCGGCTTCCGGGGCCTTCTTATTGGTTGAGCCACCAGATGCTCGAGTTGAGCACGGTGGCGAAGCCGACCCAGAGCAGGTGCGGAATCTGGAGCAGGGCGGAGAGGCGGTGCCGCGGCCAGAGCTGGCGGATCCAGATGACGAGCAGGATCAGGTAGCCCAGGATGTCGATGAGCGCGAGGTCCGGACGATGCAGGCCGAAGAAGAGCAGGGACCAGAGCGAGTTCACGAGCAGGATGATGAAGAACGTGCGTCGGGCCGGACGGTCGGCCCAGGCGGTGGCTGCCGCGGCGCCCATCAGGACATAGAGCGTCGACCAGACCGGACCGAAGACCCAGTTGGGCGGATTGAAGGAGGGCTTCGCGAGGCCGGCATACCAGCCCTTGATTTCGGGCATCGTGGCGGCGGAGCCCAGTCCGCCGACTGTCAGGCAGAGGGCGATCAGCCCTATCAGCCGCCAAGGCATGCGCAGGCTGCTGCGTTCACGCCGCTCGCGGGCCAGTTCTTCGAGGCTGGGTTCCATGGCTTCATTTTCGACGTCGGACGCCGCATGGCAAGGCCCGGGGCGGAGTCCGCTTGCCATCCGCCGTTTTGCCCCCTCTTTTTAGGGCCTTATCACCATGTCCGACCCTTACATCCAGCAGCTCTTCGCCGAACGCATCGGCGGCGTCAATTACGGCAAGTCGACCGCGATCTACAAGTTCGAGAAGATCAAGCGCGCCAAGGCCGCCGCCAAGAAGGCGAAGCCGGACGTCGCCCTGATCGACCTCGGCGTCGGCGAGCCCGACGAGATGGCCTTCCCTATGGTGGTGAAGGCGCTGCAGACCGAAGCCGCCAAGCCCGAGAACCGCGGTTACGCCGACAACGGCGGCGCGGACTTCAAGCAGGCCGCCGCACGCTACATGAAGAATCTCTTCGGCGTCACCGTCGACCCGGACACCGAAGTCCTCCACTCGATCGGCTCCAAGGCGGCGCTCTCGATCCTGCCGGCTTGTCTGATCAATCCGGGCGACTACGTCCTGATGACCGTCCCCGGCTACCCGGTCTTCGGCACCCACGCCAAGTACTACGGCGGCCTCGTCCACAACCTGAAGCTCACCGCCGAGAACGCCTTCCTCCCGGACCTGAAGTCCGTCCCCGCCGACATCCTGGCCAAGGCCAAGGTGCTCGTGATCAACTATCCGAACAACCCGACCGGCGCCTGCGCGACCCTCAGGTTCTACGAAGAAGTCGTCGCCTTCGCCAAACAGCACAACCTCGTCGTCATCCAGGACGCCGCCTACGGCTCGCTCCACTTCGGCGCCGAGCAGGTCTCGATCCTGCAGGTCCCGGGGGCGAAGGACGTGGCCCTCGAGCTGCACTCGCTCTCCAAGAGCCATAACATGACCGGCTGGCGCATCGGCTTCGTCGCCGGCAACGCGCTGCTCGTCCGTGCCTATGGCGACGTGAAGGACAACTCCGACTCCGGCCAGTTCCTCGGCATCCAGAAGGCCGGCGCCGCCGGTCTCGACGAGGTCTCCATCCCGAAGGCCATCGCCGCCAAGTATTCCCGCCGCATGGACAAGCTCGTCGGCGTGCTCGCCCAGCTCGGCTTCCAGGTGCGCAAGCCCGGCGCCGGCTTCTTCCTCTACATGCCCGCCCCGAAGTCCGCCACCGGCCCTTCCGGTACGGTCGCCTTCGAGTCCGGCGAGGCCTTCTCGCAGTGGATGATCACCGAGCACCTCATCTCGACCGTGCCTTGGGATGACTGCGGCGCGTTCGTCCGCTTCTCCGTCACCTTCGTCTCCGACAAGGGTGAGGCCGGCGAAGCCGAGGTCATCGCCGAGGTCCAGCGCCGCCTCTCGGCTTGGAAATTCAGCTTCTGAGGCGGTTTTCGAGCCCCTTCCTTGTCGGATTGACAGGGCAGGGGGTCTTTGGTCACCTTCGACCCCTAGTCTATTTGGCCTGATAGCTCAGTTGGTAGAGCAGACGCCTGAAGAGCGTCGTGTCGTTGGTTCGATTCCGACTCAGGCCACCACTTCCCGCCAGCCCGGCCGATTTCCTCGGTCGGGCTGGTTCTTTGGGCGGGATACCCGGTCAGCGCTTGAAGATCAGGCGCCAGACCGAGAATTCCTTGCCGCGTTCGACCGGGTCCGTCGGCGGGGCTTCCGCACCCTGGGCCAGCCAGGTGAGCCGCTTGGTGTCGAGTTTCACGTCCGATCCTTTCGTCGTCTTTTCCTCCCACTCGGCGCGGACCACGCCGAAGGCGGACGCGTCGCTCCGCCACACCCGTCCTTTGAATTCGATGGTCTGCTTGGTCACGATGGGCGGATCGGTGACCGTCGTCGCCGACATCCGGAGCCGTTCGCAGGCGAACGTCCGCCCGCCTGACTCGAGCTTCTCGGCGGCGGGCTCATCCAAGGTCAGTTCGCTCGTGTAGCGCAGGTTCGCCCAGTTGGAGACCCAGGCGATGTCGTCCCGCGTCATGTGATAGGCGCCCTTCACCGGATTCGAGAAGACGATCTCCGCGGCGTTCTCGATGAGCCGGCTCGCCGCTTTCCGGTCCATGTCGGGGCGGATCAGCAGACGCAAAGGGGCGCGTTCGCGCGAGCCCAGCCACATCACCGGTTCGACGGTGAACCAGACGTGCGGTTTGCCTTCGACCTCGCGGCCGGGACGGACCGAGAAGCGGAGGTCGCCCGTGGACACGACCTTGCCTTCGCGCAACGTCTCCATGCGGAAGCTGGCCCAAGTGCCCGGGGCGGGCAGTTTCTCGGCGAATATCTGCCATTGGGCGCGCAGCGGGACCAAGCCTGCGAGTAGCAGGAGCAGGGGGGCGAGGCTTCGCATGGGTCAAACCTTGGCATTTCCCGCCCTTTTGGCGAGTCCGGAGCGGTCCGCCCCGCCTTTCCCTTTGACTCCGCCCCCGGCTCGCCTTGGAGTCGGGCTTTCGCGATGAAGCCCCCGGCCCAGTCCACGACCTCCCCCCGCTCCGCGGTCGGTCGTATCCGGATTTCCGCGAAGATTACCATTCTCGGGCGCTGAGCCCGCAGGACGGATCGCCCGACGGGCGCTCCCCGTTCCGCGGCTCACGGCCCCGGAACTCCTCCCCCTACACTTTCACCCCCACCACCATGGCACGCAAAATCGAGATCTACGACACCACCCTTCGCGACGGCTCGCAGGGACTGGGCATTCATTTCTCGGTCGCCGACAAGGTGCGGGTCGCCCAGGAGCTCGAGCGTTTCGGAGTGGCCTACATCGAGGGCGGCTGGCCAGGCTCCAACCCGCGTGACATCGAGTTCTTCGCCGAGGCCCGCAAGCTGAAGTTCAGGCACGCCAAGCTCGCCGCCTTCGGCTCCACCCGCAAGAAGGGCGTCCGCGCCTCCGAGGACGCCCAGGTCCGCGGCCTCCTCGAGGTCGAGACCCCGGTCGTGACCATCTACGGCAAGACCTCCGCCCTGCACGTCCGCGAGGTGCTCCGCTGCTCGCCTGAGGAGAACCTCGCGATGATCGCCGACACCGTGGCGTTCCTGAAGTCCCATGGCCGCGAGGTCGTCTACGACTGCGAGCACGCCATCGACGGCTGGAAGGAGGACCCGGCCTACGCCGCGGCCTGTTTCCGCGCCGCCGCCGAGGCCGGCGCCTCGCGCATCGTGCTGTGCGACACCAACGGCGGCTCGCTGCCGGATGAGGTCGCCGCGGCCACCCGCCACGCCCGCGCCGCGGTCAAGGCCGCGATCGGCATCCACACCCATGATGACTCCGGCCTGGCCCTCGCGAACGCGCTCGCCTCCCTCGACGCCGGCGCCGTCCACGTGCAGGGCACGATGAACGGCATCGGCGAACGCACCGGCAACTGCGATCTCACCGCGGTCATCCCGGTGGCGCAGATCAAGCGCGGCTGGAGCTGCGTCCCCGCCGCCTCGCTCAAGCGCCTCACCGCGCTCTCCCGCTTCATCGACGGCGTCACGAACCAGGCTCCCGATCCCCGGCGTCCGTGGGTCGGCGCCGCCGCGTTCGCCCACAAGGGCGGCACGCACGTCGACGCCATCCGCAAGTTCGCCGCCGCCTACGAGCACGTCGATCCCTCCGCGGTCGGCAACGCGCGCGACGTGCTGGTCAGCGACCAGTCCGGCCGCAGCAACCTCCTGCTCAAGGCCGCCGAACTCGGCATCGAGCTCGACAAGGACGCCCCCTCGACGCGCGTGGCGCTCGAGGAACTCAAGAAGCTCGAGCACCAGGGCTGGAGCTTCGAGGACGCCGACGCCTCGCTGGCGCTGCTGCTCCGCCGCCACCTCGGCAAGGCCTCGGTCGTGCCGTTCGAGGTCGTGAAGTACCACATCTCCGTGCAGGGCGGCCTCAAGGATGCCTCGTGCGAGGCCACCGTGCGCGTGCGCATCGACGGCAAGGAGTCGCTCACCGTGGCGGAAGGCGAAGGTCCCGTCCACGCGCTGGACCAGGCCCTGCGCGAAGCCCTCGTGAAGGCCTTCCCGAAGCTGAAGAAGGTCCACCTCGCCGACTACAAGGTCCGCGTGCTCGCCGGCCAGGACGGCACCTCCGCGCAGACCCGCGTGGTGGTGCGCTCCAGCGACGGCGTCCGCTCGTGGGGCACCGTCGGCGTCAGCGCCAACCTCGTCGAGGCCTCGTTGCGGGCCATCGTCGACGGTTACGCCCACGCGCTGGCCTGAGCCCGCGGCTGGCGCGTTGACTGTCCGGGAGGGCGGGGTAGGGATGTTCCCACCCCGCCCCCATGCGTTTCCTGCTCCTCCTCGCCTCCGTCGCGGCCTCCGCCGCCGACACCTCCAAGCTCCGCATCTACGAACTGGCCGAGAAGGGTCAGCCCGCCGCCTTGGCCGATCTGCCTCGCCTGCGCGAAGCCCAGAAGGACAAGGTGTTCACGCAGGAGATGCCGAACCCGGTGTTCCGTCTCAGCGACCTGACCTTCCTTGCCCCGTCGCGGAAGGAGAAGCTCGACCTCTACCTGCCTCATGGTCCGGCTCGATCGGACCGGCCCGCGGTGGTCTTCATCCATGGCGGCGGTTTCACGGGCGGGGACAAGGCCGAGTACCGTTCCGCCAGCGTCAGCGCCGACCTGGCCCGGGCCGGCTACGTGGTCGTCAGCTGCAACTATGTCCTCGGCCCCAAGACCAAGGAAGGCGTCTGGCCGCAGAACATCGCCGATTGCCGCGAGGCCGTCCGCTGGGTCCGCGGACATGCGAAGGAACTCGGCGTGAACCCCGACCGCATCGCCGTCGCGGGCGGTTCGGCGGGCGGTTACCTCGCGCTCATGGTCGGGTTGTCGGAAGACAAGACCGGCCCCGGCGGTGACCCCAAGGCCACGGTCTCGGCCAAGGTCGCCGCGGTCATCGACCTGTACGGCGTCGTCAACTTCTCCAAGCACGGCAAAGGCGACGTCCCGGGGGCGTCCGCCGCCGAACAGGCTGCCTACCTGCCGGAGAACCAATGCGACCGCGCGGATCCGCCGGTGCTCATCCTGCACGGCACGGCCGACACGACCGTGGACATCCGGCAGTCCATGGACATGGCCGCGGCGTTGGCGAAGGCCAAGGTCGCCCATGAGCTGATCGTCGTCGAGGGTGCCCCGCATACGTTCGACCTGCACCCGAAGGGGACGGGCTGGACGCGCGTCACGGTTCGTTGGGCCGCCAACGGCGACCAGACGAGGGTCGAGACCAGGAGCGCTCAGCCGGACCTGACCGAGCCGACCCTCGATTTCCTCGGGCGGACGATCGGGAGGTGATCAGGCGCCGGGCTGCCCGGCGGGATCCGCGCCCGGCTTGAGCCGCGCGAAGACCGTCGAGCCGCGGAGATCCACGTCGAACCGGCCGGTGTCCTCGAGCATGCGGTAGAACTTCGCGTAGCGCGGGGCGTTGGCCTCGAGGCCGGGGTGCTCCTGGATCAGGAATTTCTTGATGAACTCCACCTTCATCCATTCGCCTTCCGGCGCGAGGCCGGTGGCGACGTCGACGAGCGCGTCGATGATGTCCTGGCGCTGCTGGAGCTGGGCGCGACGTTGGTCGGCCTCGGCCTTGCCCTGCGCCTGCTGGGCGGCGGAGAGGTTCGGGTTGTCACGGTAATCCTGGCCGTTGCCCTCGGCGCCCTTGGCCGGGCGTTCCTCGCGGTGTCCGCGGCGTTCGCGCGGTTCCCGGGCCGGCTTGGGTTCGCGGACCGGCGGGGCGGGGCGGGGCGGGCGGGCGTCGCCGAAGCGGACTTCCGGCAGCATCTGCTCGAATTGGTCGAGCAGCGCGAGGGCCTTGGCCTTCGTCTTGGGGGTCAGTTCGCGGATGGCCTGGGCCAGCACGGCGAGCGCGGCCTTGGGGTCGGACTTCGCCCGTTCCTCGGACTCCAGGCGCTCGCGGAGTTCGGAGAGGTTGAGGTAGTGGTGCGCGGTGGAGCGCAGCGCCTTGTGGGTGCGCTCGCCCATGACGACGATGCGCACGCCGAGCCGCTTGGCGTCCTCGACGACCGGCGTGAAGTCGCTGTCATTCGTGACGAAGATCAGGGTGGTCGGCGGGTTGGCGGCGGCCATCAGCTTCACGGCGTCGATGGTGAGGCGCATGTCCGCGGCGTTCTTGCCGGGCGTGTAGCTGCGCTGGTCGACCAGCGCGAGCTCCGGCCAGTCCTGGGCGGCGGCGCGCCACCCGCTGAGGCGGCCCTGGAAGTCGCCGTAGGCGCGGGCGGAGGCGATGGGGGTCTCGCCGATGAAGCGGCGGAGCGTGGGCAGGTGCTGGTGCGAGACGTTATCGGCGTCGATCAGCAGCCCGATCCGCTGGCCCTGTTTCCCCTTGGCGGCTTCGGGGGTGGAGGTCGAGGCGGCGTCGGCCTGGCGGCGGGCCGGGCGCGTCTTGCCGGCGCGACCGCCCGACTTGGCGGGGCGACCGCGGGCGGCGGAGGTTTTCTTGGAGGGAGAGCGGGCCACGGCGGGAAAAGGAAGGTTCGCCTATCCCTGTCGGGAAGGCGTCCCTACTACAATGCGAATCGCCCCGGCCGCCTCACTTGCCGGCCTCGCCGGCAGGGGCGGCGTGGCTCGCGGGGGCCGCGGGTTCCGCCGGAGGCTCGCCGTGCGGGATCCAGGCCCAGATGGCTACCAGGAGCCCCGCGAACGAGGCGCCGGCCGAGGCCCAGAAGAGGGCCCGGACCTTGGTCAGGGCGCAGATCGAGGCGAGGGCGATGCCGATCTGGATCAGCGTGATCGCCTGGGCGAGGACATGGTGCGGGTGCATCAGCGCCACGCTCTTGCGCACCAGCGGGTCGACCTTCGCGTCGGAGGCGTCGGCCCGGCGCTCGAGGCCTTCGGCGACGACCTTGATCTCGGCCTTCTCCGCCTTGTAGCGCGCGATCTCGGCGGCGTACCGCGCCTTCGCGGCCGCGTCGGTCGTGAGCGCCTCGGCGAGCTCGGAGAGGTTCTGCTTGGTGCTTTTCGACTGGTAGTAGGACCACTGGTTCGCGGCCAGGGTGCGCAGCTGGATCGCCTCGTTCTTCGCGAGGATGGCGTCGTTCTTGCAGTCCGCGGCCGTCGTCAGCTGCGAGGAGCCGACGTAGCTGAAGACCGCCCCGAAGGTGGCGAGGATCGCGGTCATGATCGAGACGCGGACGGCGAGGTTGTCGCCGTGCGCCGCCTGATGCTCGAGCTCATGCTGGTCGGGCCCGTGGACATGGAAGTGACCGTGTGACATGCTGGAGATTAGGCCGAAAGCACCCCCTCCGAGTCAATCTGCCGCCTTCATAATAGTCTCGGAACTTTTTCCGGATTGTGCTGTTAAAAACATGTGAAACCAAGGTTAGCCTTCATTTTGACCTGCATTCTGGCCTGGCTTCCCGCCGTCGCCGCCTCCGGCGACGCCACCTGGAAGGCCCGGCCTGGCCCGTGGGGCGACCTCGAGGTCCGCACCGTTTACCTGGAGGCTCCCGACGCCTTGCTGGCCGCGGTGGCGAAGCCCAACGCGGTCACGCGCTGGGTCTTCGAGCAGATGAGCGAAAGCGGCGTGCGCGACCTCCTCCAGAAGCACGGGGTCCCGGCACCCATGATCGCCCGGTTGTTCGACCCGGCCAGCCGTTCGGTTTCCGATAACGTCGTCAAGCTCTACCCCACGGTCGAGGAACTGGTCTCTTTGCCGATGACCGCCCGCTCCTCGCTTTACCGCGAGCTGGCCAAATCGCCGGCCAACGAGTACCAACGGGACCCGGTCTATATCCTCGGCGGCGACCTGGATGAGTGGCTGGCCGATTCCGGTCTCTCCGCCCAGCAGACGGCGTTGTTCCGGCGGCTGCTCTGGAAGCGGGGCGAAGCCCTGGCCTTCAGCGACATCCAGGCCTTGCTGACGCTCGCCGCCGGGCCCGAGGAGACGCGCGACACCTTCCGGGCCCTGACCCGGGTGCGCAGCCTCATCGTCGAGCTCAAGCTGCCCTTGCGCGTCGAGCGGAACGTGTTCCTGGATTATTGGAGCGCGGGCATGACCGACACGTCCCAGCTCACTTTCCTGCGTTCGATGCTGCGTCGCCGCGCGGACCAGACGATCGACATCACCCACCTCTTCCCGAATCTCGCCCGGCAGCGGGTGTTCACGTTCCCGGAACTGGAGTGGGGTCTCAAGGGGAAGTTCCCGGATTGCCACTGGACCTCCCTGAACTTCGCCGCCGCCGTTCCTAACGACGATTACCTCGACACGGCCAAGGCCGCCGGTCGTTTGGTGGGATCCTACCAGACCGTGGAGGCGCCTTACCGTTTCGGCGATGTCCTGTGCTTCCTCGACGAGGGCGAAGGGCTGCACACCTGCGTCTACGTCGCCGATGACATCGTCTTCACCAAGAATGGTGACAGCGTGCTCGCCCCCTGGGTGCTCATGCAGCTGAAGGACGTGGAGTCGGTCTACCGCCATTCGCCCTCGACGCGCATCCAAGGCTACCGGCTGAAACGCTGAGCCCGGCGCTGTCCCCGGCGGGAATCGAACCCACATCCTCGGTTTAGGAAACCAATGTTCTATCCGTTGAACTACGGGAACGCGTGACGGAGTAAGCCGGCTTCCGGGCGGGCGGGCAAGCCCGCATCGGCGGGTGGGCTTGACTCCGCCCGGTTTGGGTCAAGTTCTTCACCATGGCCTTTCTCCCGTCCGTCCTCGCCGAAGCGCCCTTGGTCATCCCCGGTTGGGCGTGGGCCGCCTTCCTGGGTTTCGTCGCCTGCATGCTGGCCCTCGACCTCGGGGTGTTCAACAAGACCGACCATAAGCCGTCCTTCAAGGAGGCGGTCGCCTGGTGCGTCGTGTGGATCTCCCTGGCGGTCGCGTTCGGCTTCCTGCTCTCCGCCTGGCGGGGGCCGGAGGACGCCCAGCTGTTCGCCGCCGGCTACGTGCTCGAGCTCGCCCTCTCCGTCGACAACCTCTTCATCTTCATCCTGGTCTTCGCCCACTTCAAGATCCCGGACCACCTGCAGCACCGCGTGCTCTTCTGGGGAATCATCGGCGCGGTCGCCATGCGCGCGATCTTCATCATCGCGGGCGTCGCCGCGGTCGAGCGCTTCACCATCCTGCTGCCCCTCTTCGGGGCTTTCCTGCTCTTCACCGGCGTCAAGCTGGCCTTGTCGCACGACGAGACCGAGGGCAAGGGCATGGACGAGAACCTGTTCGTCCGGGTCGCCCGGAAGTTCTTCCCGCTCACCCCGCATCTGCACGGCAACAAGTTCTGGGTCAAGGAGGACGGCGTCCGGCGCTTCACCCCGCTCTTCCTGGTGCTGCTGGTCGTCGAGGGTACCGACCTGATCTTCGCGATCGACTCGATCCCCGCCGTCCTCGGCATCCTGCCCGCCAACCTGCCCATCGAGGAGAAGCGCTTCGTCGCCTTCACCTCGAATATCTTCGCGATCATGGGGCTGCGCTCGATGTACTTCGCCCTCGCCGGCTTCATGCAGTATTTCCGGTTCCTCAAGCCGGCCCTCGCGTTCGTCCTGGTCTTCATCGGTCTCAAGATGATCCTGCCGTGGGCCGCCTCGCTGGGGCAGGCCGAAGGTCAGGTCGCCGGCTGGTTGCCCGCGCGCTTCATCCACGACGGTCGCGTCCACGTGCCCACCGAGGCCTCGCTCTCGGTCATCGGCGTGACCTTGGCCCTGGCCATCGCGTTCTCCGTCGCCTTCCCCAAGCGGAAATAAGCCGCCTTTTGGTGTTTCCTCCGGCGGAGCCCTTCGCCACGCTGGGGCCGTGAAGAGCGGCCGTTACAGTCTCTACCTGACGCACCTCAAGGGGAGCCGTCGGTTGCTCCTGCTGGCGATCGTTTTCGGTCTCGTCTATGGTCTGGCCCAATCGGTCGGTCTGCCGGTGCTGATCGGCAAGATCCTCCCCACCGTCTTCGGGAGCCCGGCCGAGCGGGCCGCCCCGGTCTTCGTCTTTCCCGACTGGCTGGGCGGCGGCGCCTGGCATCTGCCGCGCGGTCATGAGGTGGCCTTCGCCGTGGCCTTCCTCCCCGCGGTCTTCCTCGTGCGCGGGGTCAGCCAGTTCCTCGCCAGCTACTTCGTGAACCTCGCCGGCCTCCGGGTGGTGGATTCGGTCCGGAGCGCGGTCTTCGCCAAGCTCCAGCGTCTGCACCTCGGCTTTTTCGGCAAGGTCCCGACCGGCGACCTCATGCAGCGTCTCACGGGCGACGTGCAATCGGTCCGCATGGTGCTGGTGGATATCTCCACCGACGCCATCATCCAGCCCTTCACTTTGCTCGGCGCCGTCGGCTTCGTCGTCTACCGCTGCCTGACGATCCCCGGCGGCGGGTGGTTCCTGCTGTGCCTGCTGGTGGTGCCGTTCTCGGTCTTCCTCGCCCGTGCCATCGGCCAGGCCTTGCATCGCCGGGCGACGCTGGCGCTGGGGTCCGCGGCCGACCTCAACGGCATCGTCGTCGAGAACCTGCAGTCGCCGCGCGAGATCCGCGCCTACGGGCTGCAGGCCCGCGAGGAGCGGCGCTTCGGGGTCGCCAGCCGCGAAGGCCTGCGCCTGCAGGCGAAGCTGGCCCGCTACGACAAGGCCCTCTCCCCCATGCTGGAGATCGTCGCCGCCGCGGGCATCGCCCTCGCCGTCTGGATCGGCGCCGACGCCGGGATGGGCTACAACGACCTGCTCATGATCATCACGGCCATCTACGTGGCCTATGAGCCGGTCAAGAAACTGGGTCGCATGAACAACCTCATCGCGATCGCCGAGGGCGGCCTGACGCGCCTCGAGGAGGTGCTCCTGGCCCCGGTGGAGGTTTCCGACCTCCCGGAGGCGCGTCCCTTGGGCCGCGTCCAAGGACGGCTAGCCTTCGAGGGCCTGACCTTCGCCTACGGCGCGGAGCCCGTCCTGCGCGACCTGACGTTGGCGATCCCCGCCGGCCAGTCGGTCGCGCTGGTCGGACCCAGCGGCGCCGGCAAGAGCACCTTCGTCAACCTGGTGCCGCGCTTCTTCGACCCGCAGCAGGGCGCGATCACCGTCGACGGGCTGGATCTCCGGTCGGTCCGCCAGTTCGATCTCCGCGCGAACATCGCGCTGGTGTCGCAGGAGCCCGTGCTCTTCGACGACAGCATCCTCGAGAATATCCGGCTCGGCCGGGAAGGGGCGACGGAGGCCGAGGTCCGCGCCGCGGCCCGTCTCGCCGGCGCCCTCGAGTTCATCGAGTCGTTGCCGGAAGGTTTCGCCACGCGCGTCGGCGAGCGCGGCGCGCGTCTGTCCGGCGGTCAGCGCCAGCGGGTCTCGATCGCGCGCGCCTTCCTCTAGGACG
>SXGQ01295746.1_pt1 | contig 13195 bp, 8 predicted proteins | sample 3178371 | NCBI WGS metagenome assembly SXGQ01 (sample SAMN11356859, study PRJNA531348) | freshwater metagenome | isolation source: freshwater sample F1-20 | place: China: Fuxian Lake, Yuxi | collected 2017-12-25
TCAGACTTGCGGCAGATATCCTCCGATCTAGCACGAGCGGTTGGCTCGCTGTCTATCTCGGATGCGTCGCAGATGGCACAGTTGCAATCTATCGAGCGAAGACTGACCCTAGTCGAGACGAGGTGACTGCGCCAGTGCGACCGCACAAACCACGACATTGGGTATGCAAGGCGTGGTTGCGGTGTTGCACCAGTGCATCGGTGTCGAGGTCGCTGCACCCGACGATGTGGGCGATGATCGATGTTGCACTTGTCGTGTTTTTCCTATGGTCAATCATCCAAGCGTGCAGACCATGACAACACGAAGCGACGAGTTGCGGACGGTGGCACAGGTGCGAGAGTTCCTTCGTGAACTCGTCGATGCGAAGACCACTCCCAAAGTTCCTGCTACGATACGAGACAAGGCTCGTCGCCTACTGCGTCACTATCCATACACATCATCCATCATCACAAAGGAATCACACACATGAATCTGAAGAACAAGAACTGGAAAACAACTGGCGCAGGCATCGCTGCGATCCTCGTCGCAGTGTCCGCTGCTTTGACTGCGTTTACCGATGGCGATCCTGCAACTGGCGTTGACTTTGCATCGCTGCTTGCCGCAGTCATCGCAGGCATCGGACTAATCTGCGCGCGCGACGGCGATAAGACAAGCGAAGCCATTGGAGCAAAATAAGTGTATGCGTTCCTGCGCGCGATCTTCGATGCGCTCTTGTCGTTTGTTGGGGCTAACGCCGGCAAAGGTAAGCAAGGCGTTGACGCTGACGAGAAGCCCAAAGTTTTGGCGAAAACTGGCATTCGCATTCGCGACTATATTCGTTTGCGTGGGATGCAGTCGGGTGGTACTGGTGACCGAGGCAAGTCCGATCAGGATCGGACCTGACTGCCGAACGCAGGTCTACACTCTCCACGGCGATGAATGGCGTCTCGGCGACAACCGAGTCGTGATCCCCGAAGGGTGGTATTGTGTGCCTCCATCGTATGTTGACGAAAAGACTGACCCCCGCTAAATGAGCCTAGAACCCCATTGCAAGCGTTCCTTGTGTTTGCCCGTGGGTTGGGAGCAATTACTCGACAAAGTCCATTGGAGGGCGTTGTAGTGGCAACAAACCCACTTGCAACAAATCCCGTAGGTGTTACATACATAAGCCAGCCTTTGGAAATGATTCTAATTGACAAGGTGGCATCCGAAATTCGTGAGCGGAATTGGGTGCAAACTGATTTAAAACCCGCAATATTGCAATTATCCTACGAATATTCGGGATTGTTTGCTCAACTTTTAGCACATAAGTTGTCCTATAACGGCGAGCCAATGCCAATTGAGCCAATCAACATCCCATACAAGTCGGAGTTCAAGGTCACCTTGCGCCCAGAACAACTCGACCCATACGGCCAATTCATTGTCCTCGATAGCGGGTGTTTGTCCGGCGGAAACTTTACACGCGTTCAAGGTCAATTGCTCGACTATGGGTACTCGCCAAAAGACCTCATTTTTACATGTTTGGCTTGCTCAAGCAAAGCAACTTTCAAGCCAAACGTTTGTCCGCTTGTTTTCGACGGCGAAAATACAATGGTGCATTTTTGGTGGGAATGCAAGTCCGACAAATTTAGTTGACTCATTAACTACGCATACTTCCAAGAACAGAAAGTGCCACATATAAATTGTCGCCTGCAAATTCGCCTGCTTTAACTCCGACCGTATACCAAACAAGATCGGGTTCAAACCCAACATCTTCTGAAGTCTTTGTCCATTGGTCAACATCAAAATAGTTTGTTCCATCCCAAGAACGTTGAACCGTGACAATAGTTCCATTGAGCGTGCCAACTTGCAAATCACTTCGTGACACGCTGACATTAAACCACCCGTTAATTCCAATTGGAGTCGTCCACTGGTTTTCGTCGTTGATTGTCCTCGCTGATTGAATTGGCATCTGTGTGTTATCCTATTGCTGTTCCCACACTATTAATACTGTCTGCTCCAATGGGATAAAACCGCAAAAACGACCCAGCTAAAGTGAAGTTTGTTGAACCAGGTGCTGTGCCAAATGTAAGTTGCGGAGTAATTGATCCCGCATCAGTTGTCCGCAATATGCCCGTAAAACGAATAGTGGTGTTTGCGACTGCGCTTGACGAACTTACCACGCCTCCAGCGATTGTTGTGTAGGTTCCGGTGTCTTGCGTTCTAGCTGCTGCGGCATTTATTGCAATAGGTGACGACAATGATGTAAAAGTAAAACTGGGAAGAATTATAGCAACTGCACTTACAAAATTGATTGATGTTGTGTGTGCTGTTGTGCCAGTTTGCAAAATATATAAACCGTCCACCATATAGGTTGTGTTTGCAACGGTTGTTATTACATCGTTGGGTATACTAAAAACATTTTGCGCTGTGTTTGAGTTTTGTAACGGAAACACAGCATACGGACAAATAATTTGTATTGTTGGGGTGACACCCGTTCCAGCAGGGACTATTGACTTAATCGCAAGCGCAGTCGCGGAGGATGCAGAGATGCAAGATGTTGCATCAAGAGTCAGCGTGCCAAACACCTTTGTGTTTGTTGTTGATGATGTACCAATAACCGTGGTGTTTGCGCCAAGTCCAACAGCACTCGCACCAATGACAATCGAGTTGCTGTCGCTGTTGTTTAGTCCCCGACATTGTGATCCAATGTAGACGCTACTGCTTCCTCCAGTAAGTGCGGTCAGACCGTCAGACTGAAACTTTGCGGCGTTGTATCCAATAGCAATTGCATTTGCAACATTTGTAAAGTTGTACCCCGCATTTGATCCGATCCCAACATTCTGACCAGTTGCATTCGTTAACGAATACAAAGACTCAAGCCCGTTAGCCACATTGTGTGATCCGCTTTGGTTTGTGTAAAGTGAGTTGATACCAAATGCGGAGTTCCAGCTTCCTGTGGTTGTGTTGAGCAAACAATTGGAACCTAACGAGGTATTGCCGTTACCAGTAGAGTTCCAAAACCCAGCCTGAAAACCAACTGCCGTGTTGGATACACCACTCGCTTGCATTTGTGAGTGTGCATCTTTGCCGAATTTTGTGTTGTTTGTGCCAACTCCAACGCCTGCTGCGACACCATTAATATTAATATCTTTCGCAAATCCTGCGCCACCACTAACAATGAGCGCACCAGTCGTGCTGCTCGTCGATGCAGTTGTGTTTGTAGTAGTAATTGCGCCAGCCACATCAACCGCCCCCGCAACCGTTGCGTTGCCGGTGACGGCAATATTGCCAGACACCACATAGTTGCCGTCAACTGTGAGGTCACCCTCGACCTCGACATTGTTGAAGGTTGGGTTGCGACCGAAGATTCCACCGTTGTTCTTAATCATTTAGGGTGCGCGTCTTTTACGGCTTGGATTATTTGTTTCCAAGCATCAAACCCATGCCAAAATAAAGTGTCAAGTTGATCTGGAATAGGTGGATATGCTTTTGCCCGTATGTCCTGTTTCACTCGATAAATAGTGTTGTCGTCAATTGTCAATCCCCATTGCTGACAATAGGTGAACACGAACCCGCTTGGAACAGAAGACTCAAGGTTGAGTTGGGGATACGCGGTATCCGACAACACTAGAAACACAGAACAATCGTGGTTTTGACCTATAATTGTCACATCTTTTTTTGGCGTTTGCGCGTCGAGCGTCCCAAACAGCGATTGAAAATTACTTGCATTCAAGGTATAAAGGGGCATTTTGTCCTCCAATTTGTTTTGTTTCAGGCGGAATAAATCCAAGGGTTTTTAGACATTCTAAAGTTTGCGGACAGGCCATCGCGTTTTTTATTTTGGCTGGTGACGGTCTTCCATTGGCAATAAGTTCCGATTGCAGTTCCCTGCAAATCAGGGTCGTGTATTCATTTGCTGCGTTTGCCTCAAACATTTGCTCATCGGTGTATCCAGCAATCCTTGTTGGTTCTGCGATATCGTATGTGTCTTTTAGGACTCGTTTAATTATTTCAATCTCTTCCTTGTTCAATTCAAACGCCTCGGTTTGCGCTACAAAGTGTGACTCAATCTCTATAATTTCCGCTTGTAAATTTAAAATAACATGCAACAAACCGTCATTATTTTTTAAGTGTTTGAGTTCTTCCAACTTTGATTGGTACTTTAAACTTGCTACTTGTTCAAGGGCAGCGGCACGAATCCTACCCTCAAGAAACCCTTTTAATGTTTTGATTTTTTCCCAAGGTGTTTCACCAATAACTTGATAACGATAATTGAATTCTGAATTTAATTTTGTTGCCATGTTTGCCTTTTAAAATTGTGCATAGCCTGCCGCGGCGAGATAATACCTCGCCGTTCCAACACCAGTTGTGTCTGTTGCAACAACACCTGTGTTGCTTACAAGGTTGGTCATAGAAACAGCCGATGCAGTAAACCCATACCCGAATATCGCTTTGTCAGTTCCATAGCCTGCCGCAGCAAGGAGATACCTCGCCGTTCCAACGCCAGTTGTGTCTGTTGCAACAACACCTGTGTTGCTCACAAGGTTGGTCATAGAAACATTCGCTGAAGCAAACCCATACCCGAATATCGCTTTGTCAGTTCCATAGCCTGCGGCGGCAAGGGCATACCTCGCCGTCCCAACACCAGTTGTGTCTGTTGCAACAACACCTGTGTTGCTTACAAGGTTGGTCATAGAAACATTCGCTAAATTAAACCCATACCCAAATATCGCTTTGTCAGTTCCATAGCCTGCGGCGGCGAGACCATTCCTCGCCGTCCCAACACCAGTTGTGTCTGATGCAACAACACCTATGTTGCTCACAAGGTTGGTCATAGAAACAACCGATCCAGTAGTCCCATACCCGAATATTGCTTTGTCAGTTCCATAGCCTGCGGCGGCGAGACCATACCTCGCCGTCCCAACGCCAATTGTGTCTGTTGCAACAACGCCTGTGTTGCTCACAAGGTTGGTCATAGAAACATTCACTCCAGTAAACCCATACCCGAATATCGCTTTGTCAGTTCCATAGCCTGCCGCAGCAAGGAGATACCTCGCCGTTCCAACACCAGTTGTGTCTGATGCAACAACACCTGTGTTGCTCACAAGGTTGGTCAAAGAAACATTCGCTCCAGTATACCCATACCCAAATATCGCTTTTTGTGTTCCATAGTTAAAATCAAACGAGAACGGAAACCATTCCGAACTTTGTGTGGAATACCATTCTGGTCTAAACAAATCGGAGTTCATGCGAATTTGTCCCGCGGCTGGAGACGCAGGACGCTGTGCAATTGTTCCAACAGGAATTTTAATGTAGTCCGTGCTGCTAAACGTCGCCGCACCTGTGACCCCAAGTGTTGAACTTAACGTCGCCGCGCCTATGACCCCAAGTGTTGAACTTAATGTCGCCGCACCTGTGACCCCAAGTGTTGAACTTAATGTCGCCGCACCTGTGACCCCAAGTGTTGAACTTAATGTCGCCGCACCTGTGACCCCAAGTGTTGAACTTAATGTCGCCGCGTCCGTGACCCCAAGTGTTCCAACAATAACCGTGTTACCAGTAATGCTTGATGATTGCGGTATAACAACCGTTGGTAAACCAGTTGCATCAAACCCAAGGATAGTGTTAATTCTTAATGATGTATTTGGCAACTCCATATCCATTGCACCGTCCGAAATTGGGATCATCAGGGTGCGATTATGCATGTCGGCCATTTGCTGAATCTGAATTGTGGCTCGGTCCAAAGCGTCTGTAATGACCTCTGGGAAAAACCCGCCTTGATTCGTCAAGTCGGTAGGCTGGAGATTGGCGATGTCGCTGGTGGCTGTCAACTTGTATAGCGCGGCAAGCGGAGTCACCGTCACAATATTGCCGCCGGGGTTGCTGTCTTGATCGCTATTTAAGGAGATGGTGTAGTCGGTGACAATGGTGAGGGTTGTTTCAAGACCAGTCGAAATTGTCAAACGAATGACTTGCACATCGGCTGCGTCAAACACCTTATATGCGAACGGAAATGTTGTGGTCACGCCATTGCCTGTAAACGGTCCCGCAATTCGTGTTGTGCTTGAAATAGTCATATGTTGTCTCCTGTGTAATTGTAGGATGTTAATTATTTAATGAATGAGTATAAGTACCCTTATCTGTTCTTGCTCTCTTTAGTAGCCGTGCCTGTAATCAGACCGCGCACTAAATCTACTGTGCTTGTTGGCTCAACCTCGCCGCGATTGACATCAACCAAATAACTGATTGGGCGACCAAGGAGTGTGACTGGAATACCGGTAGTCAAACTGATGAGCGTCATTACATCCTTGACATTTTGACCAGTTATTTCCTTGTCTTCTGACACTACATTTTTGATCGTTTTACCAACACCAACGGTTGAAGATTCAAGCGCCGATATCGATGGGCTGCTTGTAATTCTGTCGTCGTATGGCTTGTTGTTGTATGCAGTAGTCAAAGCCGTGTAGGCGGAAGAACCAAACGGAACCATTGCAACAGCAGACCTAGCCATTGACCCAAAAATCCAATCCATAAACACATCTAGGTATCCATCCTCGTCTTCGTCTTCCCAACCACCACGCATTGTCCTTACAATTGCATCGGAAATAATAGCTTGCGCGGCAAATCCCATAAGGAATGTGTACGCCAACCGACCTTTGTTTCCGCGCCACCCAAGGTCTCTAAATATTTTTACATACTCGTCCGTATTCAAATTGGCAAGCATGTTAAAATATCCAGTAAATTGCACAAATGTTTTGTAGAACGGAGTTCCAACTTCAAAGGCTGCTAAACCTTCTGGATTCATTGTTCCTTGGGTAAGTCGCACAGCGGCGTTTGCCCTGTTTACGGCTTCTCTTTTAGCGTCAGCATCGGACACGCTAACCCCAGACTCTTCAAGGTACTGGTTGTATGCGCCAGTCCATGTGATTATATCAACCATGTTTTGAAATGCACTCTGCAAGAAATATCCATGATGCGAAGACCAATTCTCAATTTTTTGGAATTTATTTGGATTTAGAATTAATTCATTCATTTGATCTTGCAAATCAAATATCTGATTTTCCATTTTGTTTGACATAAACGGAGAAAGTGCAGCAACTTCTTGTGCAGTTAACCGTGGGTTTGAAAAATATGTATACAATGCGTTACCTAAATTTGCTGGCTTAACTTTAATTGATGACATAAATAAACCAGTTAATTGTTGCAATACGTTTATAATGTTTCCAATCATCACGGAAACTCCAGTTCGTGATCGAACCGTTTTCCAGAAAGTATCAATTGGCTTCCAGCGACCACTCTCACTTGTGATCTGTCTTGCCGCCCTGTTTAGCCACGGCATAAGCATTTCATCAATTGCCATTGCATCCATCTGCGTCAACTTGTTAGCAAACGAACTCTTCTTCAAGATTCGCAATACATCCTTTACGGCTGGTTGAACATGCGAATACCTGATGACATCATCAATGTGTTTTGCCATCAATCGAATATCAAGTGACAAAGCCTTGTTGTATTTGACTCGACTCTTTGTAAATCCAGCGCCAGTACTTGGCATTGCCGCCCTGAAATCGCTTTCAAGTTCTGACATCTTTGCTTGGCGTTGTGCGTCACGAACAATAAATGGGTCTGTTTTTGCAGGAACATATCCGCCCCGGTAAGTACCAAATCGATTCGTAAACGGAGTCGCCTCAACCTCTTTGAAATAGTAGCCTTCGATATCGTAATGAGCCTTTTGAGCCATTGGCTTCAACTCTTCGTTCAAGTCCCACACCGCCTGAATAAAGTCAAAGTGTTCTTTATTTAGTGTTCCATCATTGCTGACTCGCGCAATAAACGCATCCCAACGAGATGTGTCCATTGTTCCATCTTCTGAAATTGTTGCCCACCCACGACCAATCAACAACTTTTCTAAATTGCTGATGTTGCCAGAGTGCATAATGGCGCCAAGAAGTTCCGCAATTCCTATTCCTCCGTTGCCAGCACCAAATGTGTAATTGAGTTCTGGAGCAGCAATCTTTCCAGCGGGAAGTGGAACCTGTTTAAGAAGTTCAACATACCGCTTGACATACTTATTGCGATCAATTCGATATGCGTCAAGCGCCTGACTAATTGGTCTCCAAATATATTTTGTAAATGGGCCGCCAACATTTCCAGCACCATTCATTGAATCAGCCCAATGCTCAATTCTTCTTAATATCGCCTTTACAGAATAAAAGTTTCTTACCGCTCGGTCTTTACTTGTGACCGCTTGCGTTTTACCGGCGATTGTTGTTGGAACTCCAATAACATCCATGCGATTCTCAAGTTCTTCAATGGCTTGATCAAGCGCAACCATTTTGCCTTCAATTTTTATTTGGTTCTCTCGTTTGGCAAGTTGCCACAAAGCGTCAACCGTTTCCTGCATTGACTGAAACTCTTCAAAAGTCAGCAACCTGTAATCAGGCGTTCCAACCTTTGCCTCGTTCACCATTGCGGAAATAGTTTCAAACAAGCTTGGGTTATATTTTTGAATTTGATCTAGGTAAGCACTAGGCAATTTGTCGTGCTTGCCAAGACCATAGAACGCCAAAATGGATCTGGCTGCATTGACCAAATCTATATTGCGGGTCGCTGCAATCTTCTTGTCATCCTTGAAGAATCGATTAAATAGTGATATTTGTTTCTTAACCTCGTCAAGAATCTTGTATGCCTCTTTAGCCAATTGGTTCTGGATTACTTGCTGGTGGCTTGCCTTGATTGCGACCACCGCCGGATCAACGTCCCCGTACTGCTTCTTGTATGCATCAATTTTTGCCTGCGCGCGCTTTGCGGCTTCGGCACTTTTCTCTTGGGCTACAGACACAGCCGTGGCTGGGTCTACACCGGCGGCGATCTGCTCGTTGTAGGAACGGGTGTATGCGCTCTTGCCAGCCGTTTCTGGCGACTGCATTGCCTTCACGGCAGTATGTTTGTCGCGCGCCACTTTGGCTTCGCTTGCAACATAGTTGCGTGGCTTGATGTCTTTTATAGCAATTCGACCCAAGATTGTTTTCGCAAGTTCTTTCGCCCCTTGCAAAATTACGGACACTGGCGTCTTTGCCTTGGTCAAAAATCTGTTTTCAATAGCAACAAATCGCGCGCGTGTTTCGTTTGCAAGAGCCTTGTTAATTTCCTCTTCATTTTCCTGCTCTGTGTTCATGCCGCCGTGTTCGTCAAGCATTCGTTTGTCGGTGCGCTCCGCTAGTTCGTCTTTAATTGGCTTTAATTTGGAAAGGTTGCGAATTAGTTCATCGCCACTACTAAACCCAAACATTTCGGCGACCACGTCAGGCGCCAAACCGTTTACCGTTATCATGTCGCGAAGTTTGGACAAATCAACGGACGCCGCCGAACGCACTATGGTGGACGGATACATAGCGTCAACAAGAGCTTTGTCAAGTTTGTTGCTAGTGGTTGCCACAACCTCGTTACCTTCGGCATCGAGCATTTTCCCAGTCTTCAAAAACCGCTCGGCCTTGCGTATTGGCTCGTTCTTTATCTTGTCAAATTCTTCGCCGCGGATAGATTTGCGGAGTGCGTTGTGCGCCGCCTGCAACTTTTTAAGCATTCCTCTGCGCGCTCCCGACAACCATTCCATTTGTTTGACGCTTGCTTTGGTCAAGTCTGTGACAGCCATTTCGTGTGCTTCGGCTATTTCGGCTTGGTAAGCCGCCCACGTCCCGTCATCCATCCCAGACTCTTCTTGCGTTTGATAAACTCCTTTGAAGTTGTCGATTGCTTCGCGACGCGTAATCTGTTTTTCTGACGCAAGCATCCTGTCAAATACCCCGCGCACTTCTGGAGTCAAAAACGGCAAATCAGTTCCAAATTCCCGTTTATAGACTGCGCTAGGATAATCGCGAAGTGAAATATATGTTCGCACAAGCCATTTTCTAAAGCGATCAAACACGCCCTGCAACTCCACGCTAGGGGCTTTGCCCTCAAACAAATATGTTTCCCAGTTGTATGCGAATGTTTCGTGCGACTTACGCTGTTGCTCAAGTGTCATTGAGTTCCAGTTTGCCAGTCGCTGGTCGAAGGTTTCACCGGCTATGCCAAACCATTTCAATAAAATGTCGGCGTCCGATTTCGTGGCCTCTGTTGCGTTCGTTTCGCTTGCCTCTGCAAATGTTGCCGCCAAATACCAGTGCGCCATTTCATGTGCCACCGTGGAATAGTCGGCATTTTCGCCAAGAGTCAGCAAGTTTTTAATTGGGTCATATGTTCCGCGCGCGCCATCTTTGGAAGATTGGAATAGCGTTTGATTTTTAGATGCGGAAACGACTGGGGCGTTGATGTCAAAGTTTGCGGTTTCCCCGTTAGCCATTTGGTGCATGCCGTAGATCGCAATTTGCACCATGTCGTCAACAGACAACTCAAGCTGTATTCCAGATGCGGACATTCTTGCACGAACAAACGCCACAAAGTCGCGCACTATGTTCCCAACTGTCTCGCCAAACATATCAACAATCTTGGCAATAAATGTATCGTCTATGACACTTGATCCTGAAACGCGCCCCGCAATCATTGCCTCCTCGACAATGTATCCCAACGCCTCGGATGCGTTCCCGACAACGCCTGCGGATACGGTGCGTTCGTACACTTTTTCCAACAACATTTCGAGTTCTATTGAGTATCCACCAGTGCTTCGGTTGTTGAGAAGGTCAAGCGCAGATTGTTGCATTTTTTCGGTTGCAAATCCGTGGGTGACTTCGTGTGCCAACACGGCTGGAGCCGTTTCGGATGTCAAAGACGATGCAACCAAGAACATAGTTTTAGTTTTGTTGTCTGTTATCCCCTGCACTGTCCCACCCGATTGCGATGTTGATCTTTGTGTGCCTTCTTGGGTTCTGTTTAACAATGGAGCCGATGCGTTATATGCGATATATATATTACCTGTAACCGTTGTCAGCGCGGGAGCGGATGCGCCTGTGTACAACTCTACATTACCTGTAACCGTTGTCAGCGCGGGAACAGATGCGCCTTTGTACAAAGCTACATTACCCGTAACCGTTGTCAGCGCAGGAGCGGATGCGCCTTCCCACAACCTTACATCACCAATAACAGTTGTTAGCGCAGGCACGGATGCGCCTTTGAACAACTCTACATTACCCGTAACCGTTGTTAGCGCAGAAGCGGATGCGTCTGCGTGCAACGTTACCTCACCCGTAACCGTTGTCAACGCAGGAGCGGATGCGCCTTCCCACAACTCTACATTACCAATAACCGTCGTTAGCGCAGAAGCGGATGCGTCATAGTACAACTTTACATTACCCGTAACCGTTGTCAACGCAGGAGCGGATGCGCCTGTGTCCAACGTTACATTACCCGTAACCGTTGTCAGCGCAGGAGCGGATGCGTCTTCCCACAACCTTACATCACCAATAACAGTTGTTAGCGCAGGAGCGGATGCGCCATTTCCCAACCCTACATAACCTGTAACCGTTGTTAGCGCAGAAGCGGATGCGTCTGCGTGCAACGTTACCTCACCCGTAACCGTTGTCAACGCAGGAGCGGATGCGCCTGTGTACAACGTTACCTCACCCGTAACCGTTGTTAACGCAGGAGCGGATGCGTCTTCGTACAACCTTACATTACCAATAACGGTTGTTAGCGCAGGAGCGGATGCGCCTGTGTACAACTCTACATTACCTGTAACCGTTGTTAACGCAGGAGCGGAGGCGGCTGCGCTCAACTCTACATTACCAATAACCGTCGTTAGCGCAGAAGCGGATGCGTCATAGTACAACTTTACATTACCCGTAACCGTTGTCAGCGCAGGAGCGGATGCGCCTTGATCTAACTCTACATTACCCGTAACCGTTGTTAGCGCAGGAGCGGATGCGCCTGTGTGCAACGTTACATAAGCATAATAACTTTCTTTTACCTTATTGCCAGACGATAAAAATACTTTTCCGTCACCAAACAAAATAATCTTTCCGTCTTTAGTTTTAAAGATGCGAACATCTTTACCCGCTTTTACACCTTTGGCTGTTTTTTGTTCTGTTGCCCCTTGACTAATTATGCTATTTAATGCGCGCGCCTTTTCCGATGCTTGTTCAAGCGCCTTCTTTGTCGATGGCTTCATCTTCCCAAGTTCCCCAGATTCAATCAACTTTTCAACTTCGCCCACATATTGGTAGGGAATACTTCCGTTGTTTGCTGGCCCTTGAATTTCGCCAATGTCTTTGCCTTCAAATCGAATTGCAATTGCGGGTTGACCGTTGTGGATGTACACCCAGAAATCACCACGTGGCAAATAAATTTCTGCGTGGGTTGTCCTAGTACACCAGCCCTTGGAACTAATTGATTGAACTTCCGCAACTCTCGCCTTAAAGTTTGGATCCAACTTGGAAGTTTGTGGTATTTTGCGCCACCCGTTTGTTTCGTCCCCCAACTTAACTAAATCCTTTGTCACTTCCAACAGCGCCTTTGAATACAACTTGTCAAATCGTGGTGCTTCACCGGCAGCAATCTTATTGTGGACAAGACTCAACGCCGCGGCGTTAAAGGGCAACCCAGTATTTGGGTTGTCCTTGGAAAACGAACCAAACAAATATTCAACCACATAATGTCGAAAATTTGGATCAGCCGCATAATCCTCGTTGACCACTTCCAAATAATTCTTCCATATGGCAATGCTTTCTTGCCGTTGTTGTGTGACCCTTTCAAACAAATCCTTCATTGCATCGGTCTTGTTGCCTTTTCTCCATTGTTGGACTGCATTTTGCACTACTGGTGGCAACGCTTCAATTTCCCTGTTTTCGAGCGAATTAAGATATGCGTCCGCGTCAAATTCTGGAATTGACGCCATAATCTTTTGATACTGTTTTTCGGCGCTTGCTTTCGCATCCTCAACGGATTTGATGCTGTTAAAATCTACAAGTTGTTTTTGTTCAGCAAAAATCATCCAAGCGCGGACTGTTCCTTCGGCTTTGATCTTGTCCGCTTTAATGCTGTTTTCTATTTGCTTGTCAAGGTTGCGACCAGTTGCCGACTTGAACTTTGTGACCAAGTCACTTGCGTTACTGGCAATAACCAAACGCCCCGAATCAAGCAAACGATCAACCACATTTCCAAACTTGTCAAGTAGTGTTTGGCGCACATCGTGTATCGGTCTTACGCCATCAAGCGGTATTTGGGCAACAGTTGTTGCTGCTAGTGCTATGCTTTGTTGGGTCGTGGTGGCTGGGACGGCCGTTTTCGCCGCCTGCTCAAA
>SXGQ01381009.1_pt1 | contig 13195 bp, 10 predicted proteins | sample 3178371 | NCBI WGS metagenome assembly SXGQ01 (sample SAMN11356859, study PRJNA531348) | freshwater metagenome | isolation source: freshwater sample F1-20 | place: China: Fuxian Lake, Yuxi | collected 2017-12-25
ACGGCCTGTTGCAACTCGCACGCCGCAGAGCCAGGGGCTACCGTACATTCCGCAACTTTCAAGCGATGGCATACTGGATTGCAGGTGGCCTAACAATCGATAATCACCTGGCAACAACCCACTAAAAGTTCAGCAGCGCCACAAATAATCACCACCAAACCCCTGCCGCCCCACCGGCGGATGCGAGGACCCGGCCAAACGCGCCGCCATGCCCCCTAACACTACCGACTGGAACTGCGCGAACCCATCCCCACCCAACTGTCCATATCCGCCGAAATGCAAATGCATCACCGCCTCCACCTTCGCCCGCCCCACCCCTCCCTGCGCCGTCAACGCCCGCGGAAACGGCACCGGCGCAACCACCACATCCTTCTCTGGCACCCCGTCCAACCCCGCATCCGCAGGATGAATCACGAACAAATCCAAATTCCGCCGCCGCCAACCCATCGCTGCCGCCACACCTCCGCCGCCATCGGCAGAACCAGATGCGTCTCAACCCCACGCTCCTGTGCGCACTCTAACAAAACGATCTCCCACCCAGGCCGCACTCCGCAAAACACACTCCTCACCCCGTTCCCGGCAAGCCACTCACCAATCCGCCCCCGAACCTCAGCCGCCCGCTCCGCACACCACTCATCCTTCCCCACACCACCACCGGAAAAAACCGCCACCACCCCGTCACCAAAACACCCGTCCAATCGATCCCGCCGACCTAACAGCTTCAAACAAAGCGCCCGGCACTGCCGCTTGCTCGACGCCAGATCCGCCCATCGCCCCTCACGCTCCGCAATCGCCGCCGCCTCCCGGTAAAGCGCCCCGGCCTCCTCCAGCCTCCCCAAAATCAACGCCGCCTCCGCCCGCGTCGCCAACCCATAAAAACCGGCATCTCCCTCCGCCTGCGCCAACGTCTCGAACGCCAGCTCAGCCGCCTCCGCCAAATCATCCGTCAACACCGCCAACGCCGCCGCATTGATCCCGCAATACGCTGCCCCACCACGATCACCCCTCCCCACCGCAAAACGGAAACCCGCCACATACCTCGCCAACGACTCCCCTAACAGACGCTTCCGCTCCTCCTCCGTCCCCGCTGCCGCCGCCAGATCCTTCAATACCCGCCCCAACAACCCACACCTCTCCGCCTCGTCAGCCCGCCCCTCCTCAATCCGCTCCAAACACTCCCGCGCCGCATCACTCGATCCCAACGCAGCCAACGCCCGACCCATCTGCTGAAAAATCGGCCCTTCATCCGCAACCTCGCCCTCACCCAACACCACCTCGCCGATCTCCACCGCAAGCAAATGCTCCCCGACCCCGTTCGCCCGCTTCAACAAATCATACGCCGCCACCTCATCCCTAACAAAGCGCCCGCGCTCCGCCAACCAACTGCCATGCGGCGATTCTGAAATGGAAATGGGATTCACCACGACAATCCGGCTCTCAATGCCAACACCAAACAACCACCACCCGCTCCCGCCGACAAGCCCCCATCTCACCCCCTCCTTCACTCAAATCCCAAGAAAATTCCCGATCAGCTTCAACCCCGTATCCTGACTCTTCTCAGGGTGAAACTGGCAGGCTAACAGATTGAATCTACCCACCGCAGCCGCAAACGTCTGCGTCCCATACGTCGTGTTGGCCGCGATCACCGCTCCATCCTCAGGCACCGGAAAATACGAGTGAACATAATAAAACCAAGGCTCATCCCCAAGTCCCGACCAAGCCCCCCGCTCAGCTCCAGCCAGCACCGCGCTGTTCCACCCCATGTGCGGGATCTTCAAACCCGGCTCCGCATCAAACCGCACCACACGCCCCGGAATGATTCCCAACCCCTTCGCCTCCGGAGCTTCCTCGCTCGAATCAAACAAAATCTGATAGCCCACACAAATCCCGAAATACGGCCGATCCTCACCAATCCATCCCTTCAGGAAATCCAACAATCCCCGCCCATCCAACCGCTCAAGACAATCCCCGAACGCCCCCTGCCCAGGCAAAATCAAATGCGTCGCATCCGCCACATCCTCAGGCTTCGCAATGATCACCGGGTCCTGCCCCAACGCACGCAAGGCATTCGCCACACTCCGGAGATTCCCCCCGCCGTAGTCGATGATTCCGGGCTTCACAACGCTTCCTTGGTGCTCGGGATTCCCTTGACTCGCGGATCACGCTCACACGCATCTCGCAGCGCCCTCGCAAGGCCCTTGAAAATCGCTTCCGCAATGTGATGCCCATCCCGCCCATACAACAACTCAACGTGGATGTTCGCCCGCAAATTCGATGCCACCGCACGGCAAAACTCCTCCACCAGCGTGAACGGCAGGTTCGGCGCAGACGGCGTCCCCGCAGGTGCCCGGAACTCCAAATGCGGACGATTGCTCAAATCCACCACCACCCGCGCCAACGTCTCATCCATCGGAAGATAACAACACCCATAACGTCGGATCCCCTCCTTCGTTCCCAGCGCCTCCCGCATGCAATCACCAATCACAATCCCCGTATCCTCCACCGTGTGATGATAATCCACTTCGATGTCCCCATCCACTTTCAGTTGGAGATCAAACAATCCGTGCTTCGAAAACAGCGTCAGCATGTGATCGAAAAACGGAATGCCGGTGCTGATGGATGAAACACCGGATCCATCCAAATCAATGGAAAGATCCACGGCGGTTTCAGCCGTCTTGCGGCTGCGTGTGGCGGTGCGCGTTGCGGACATGGAATCGTGTGAAAAATCAATCAAAGATTGCCCAAAACCGGCTTCGCCGCGTCCTCCAAAACAGTTAGATAACGCGCCGGAATCCGCGCGGACTTCGCATCTCTCAATGCCGTCTCCACCTTCTTCTTGTCTCCCCCGGCAATCGCCTCCCAAGCCTCACGGTAAGCCTTACCCGAATCGATCGTCGGCGCTGGCAAAGCCATCACCCGCTTCAACTCGGACTCCGCAAGCCGCCGACTATCCTCTAACGAAGCCTTGTGATACGGCGATGGAGTCACCCACGCCAAACGGTTCTTCTTCTCCTCCTGATAACGCGACTCGATCGCCGCTGCCTCTTCCTTCAGCGCCGCTTCGGTCACCGAACGATCATCCCCGGACATCTGGCTCAACCCCGCTTCACGCTTCTTGATCCGCTCGTCCAACGTCGCGAGATTCTGCTCGATCTCCGTCTGGTGCGTCCTCATCACCTGCTTCACCAACGGCAGAACCTCCTGATAGGGCTGCGTCGTGCGATACTCCAAATCCAACGCCGAAAAAGCACGAAGCGCCGCCAGCCATTCCGACCTCGATGCGTGATCCCGGATCTTCGCTGCCAACACCCGCGCATCCAGCTCCACCGCATTCGCACGGAAATCCGCCGCCGAAATCACCAGCCCGCCCAACTTCAATCCACCCGCCGCAATCGCCGTCCGCTCATCGGTCAGCGACTGCAAAAGCTCCTTCGCCTTCGCCACGTTCGAACGTCCCGGATGCTCCTTCAAAAACCCGTTCACCGCCGCAATCCGCCGGTCATAATCCCCTAACGTCAGCAAATCCGGAACCGGATAAACATCGGCAATCTTCTCAAAAGCCGTCGCATCCGCCATCACCCGCACGATCTTCGTCACATCCGCCTTCGGCACAACACGCTCATCCTTGATGCTCTTCGTGACCTGCACCTCAAGAACATAGTTCTCGCCCTCCTCCCGCAAAATCACCCCCTCAAGCTCCGTTCCGTCCTTGAGAACAAACGTATCCGCCACCGCAGTGGCACAGGAAAACAATAGACCCAAAAGGGCGCTGGCGTGAAGTGGCTTCATTGGTTGGTTTTTTCTGGGGAAAGCCTGTCATGGATCGCTCACCGATGGCAAGAACCCATCCTCAAGCTCTTCCGGGCTCGAAACGGTTTTCAAAACCGCATCACCTGACATAAGTAGCACGCTTCCAGCGGGCACGTCGTCTTTTTCTTCCGCCTCCCTCCGCAGCACAAGACGAATCGGCAACCTCGTATAGGCCGCCTTCAACTCCGCCGATGGATTCCCACCGCAAATCGCCTTCATCCCATGGTGCCGCATCATCGTCGCCAGAATCAAATCCGTATGCAAAACCGGCCGCTCGACCGCAAACTCCGGCAAAGGCGTCGCCAACCGGCTGAAACTCGCCACCAACGGCCTCCCCAACGCCGCCATCCGGCTCTCCGCAGACGAAATCAACCCCGCCGTCGAATCATCAAACAACATCGCCAGATCCGTCACCGGCAAATCGATGATCTTCGCCTCATCCGGGCACTCCTTCAGGAAATCCGCATCCGTAAAACGCTCCGCTGCCGTCGTCGCAACATCATCCGCCCAACTCAACAAACTCTCCGACGGCTGGATGTCATGAACATCCAAAATCGACTGCAACGCCAACGCATACAAAAAGGCCCGACCCGCCGTCACCGATGCCGGCCCCTCCAGATCATACATCCGCAACTTGCTCCCCTGCGAAAACGCCTCCCGCGCCTTCCCCAAAAGCGCCACTGCCTTCCCCCTCCACGCCTCATCCCCCGTCGCCGCATAAGCCGCCGCAAACGCAGAAATCATCCGGAAAGTCGCCCCGGCATGCGCCGTCTCATCCCTCGGCACATCCCCCATCCGCGCATCCCTCGCCTTCAACAACGTCTTCCGCACCGCCTCAAACCGCTCAACCGGAATCCCCAGCTCCTTGCAAAGATCCGGCACCGTCTTCGACAAACCCAACGAATTCCGCCGGAAATATTCACGCAACGGATCCGCCTCCGACGGCAAATTCCCCAACCCCCTCATCTGCGTCGCCTTGATCCACCACGCCGCATCCTCAGCCGATAACAACTGCTCCACCTCCTCCACGCTCCAAAGCCACAAATCCACCTTCGTCCTCGGCCGGAAACCGATCGAATACAAACCCTCACCCACCTGATACTCCCGCTCCGCAAACCGCAAAACCCCCAACGCCCGCTCCAAAATCAACGGATCACCCGTCATCTCATACGCCCGCATCAACGCCACCACCGCCCGCGCCTGCCCCACGCAATCCCTCGTGAAACCCGGAATCGCCCACGAAATCCCTCGCCTCGAAGAATACAAACCCCCATCCAGCGGATCAAACATCGCGCTCGGCAACAAATCCACCATCATCTCCTCCGTCGTCTCCCTCGCCCTCACCCGCAACTCCTCCGGAACCGCAGGATTCATCGCCGCAGACGCCAACAACTCGATCGACCCTGCCGGAAACAAACCCCCAGCCTCATCAAACGTCCGCGAAACCGGATCATACAACGACGTCAACTGCCGCACACACCTCAAAACATGCTCCGCAGGCTCTTTCGACGCCATCTTCTCATTCCGCCGCGCCGCCACACGCTCACGCCGCGCCGCCTGATCCCGCGCGCTGTTCTCCAACACATAATCCGGATTGTCCGCCGCCATCCGCGAAACCATCGAATGCGATTGATCAAAAACCTCCCGGATCCTCGTCGAATCCCCGCTCAAAGGAATCCACGCAACCGGATTCGCCTCATGCGTCATCCACACCAACAACGGTAACGACAACGGCCGCTTGATCTCCGCACACAAATCCGCCGTCAACAACCCCACCTCCCGTGCCCCGTCCCCATCCACCAACACCGGCACATACGACCGCTCAATCTCCCCCATCAACACCGGATCCGCCGCAATCTCCGCCAAAACCTCCTGAAACGCCGGCTGCTGCGGCATCGCAATCACCACCAACAACAATCGCTTCGCATCCCGCGCACGCTCAAACGTCTCACGCGTCCACGGCTGCCACGCGATCGCCGATCCCGCCTGCGCCCGGAAAACCGCACCCGGCAAATCCGAAATCTGATTCGCCTTCAACTCCGGAACCACCTTCACCGGAACCCCACTCCCTTCCTTCCCTCCCTTCTTCCGACACGACACCACTCCGAAAAACATCGGTAAAACCACCGACAACAGCACCGGAAACAACAAACGGCAGGTGGAATTCATGGGCGGAGAATAATCGGAAAACTCGCGTTGGCACTCACAGAACGAACGGATCAGAAGAAAAGACTTCCGATGTGACAAGCCGAAGCTACCTTGGCCCCACAATTCTCCACGAGGTGTGATTAGTATCGCTGTATCCAGTCAAAAAGGTGGTGTGGGTAAAACCACAGTTTCAATCAATCTTGCTCACGCGTTTGCCCGCGCAGGCGTCAGAACCTTGCTCGTCGATGCCGACCCGCAAGGCTCCGTCGGCCTCTCGCTCACCCGGCAATCCCGCCTGCTCGCCGGCTTCTACGACTTCCTCGCAGACCCCGGCATCCCCCTCGATCGCCTCATCGTCCCCACCCGCCTTGAAACCTTCTCCCTCGTCGCCAGCGGCCAGGCCAGCGACTACGAATCCGGCAGCGGCGGAAACGGCAGCCACCTCGCTCGCGTCCGCGCCTTCCTCCGTGGTGCCGCCGCCCGCGGCTTCGACCTCTGCATCATCGATACCGCCGCAGGCCTCTTCGGCGTCACAGGCGATATCATCGCCTCCAGCGATGCCGTCCTCATCCCACAACAAGCCGAACCCCTCGGCATCCGCTCCGTCCCCAAACTCCTCGAAGGCCTCAACCGCCTCCGCGTCATGAACCCCAGACTCTCCGTCCTCGGAGTCTGCCTCACCATGGTCCAACAGGACCTCGCCGAAAGCCGCGAAGCCGCCCAAGCCCTCCGCGAACTCCTTCCCCCGGAAATGGTCTTCCAAACCCAGATCCCACGCGATGGCCTCTTCGTCCGCGCCAGCGCCCGCGGCCTCCCTGTCGGCGTCCTCGAAGAAGGCGCTGGCGCTCAAATCGTCTTCGATTCCCTCCGCGCCGAAGTGGAAGCGAAACTCGAACCCCACGACAGCCAACGCGGCTACTGATCCCCATGGACCCCATCAACCCATGGCTCGACCCCGTCGAAGTCCGGCGCCTCGCCGAACGCTTGATCCGCCCGGCCCGTGGCCCTGCCATCCAGGACCTCCCGGACGCAGGATTCGATGACCGCTTCGAAGGCTTCGCCGGCATCACCGGCATCACCCCGGCCCTCTGCACCCCTCCCGCCGCGGCCCCACAAACCACTCCGCACCCCACCCCTCCCCCACTCCCACAACCAACAGAATCCCCCGTCACCGCCCTCGGCCCCTTCCTCGAACGCATCCTCCGCTTCCGCTCTTGGATGATCCGCGAGTTCGACACCCGCGGCCTATTCATCCTCGACCGCGACGGCTCCGTCATCTTCGACGATGGCGCACACGGCAAAATCCACGTCCTCGCCCGCAGCCTCGCCCAAGCCTCCCGCAAACCCGGTGGCTCCGCTGGAAACGTCCACGTCAAGGTCGGCGCGGAAGCCATCCTCGAAGTCATCCCGCTCGATACCCCTTACGGCTGGATGGTCCTCGGCGCCGTCGTCCCCAACGCACTCTCACCCGCCGCCATCGCCATCGTCATCGACGCCCTCCTCCAGGTCGCCTCTCCTCCCGTCGCCTGATAGAACCTAACGGGTCCTCCGGTTCTGCCGCGTCAGCACAAATGCCGACACCGCCCCGCACCCTAGCACGATCAACATCAGCACCGCCCCGCAATACCGCATCGTCTCAATCCCCTCCGCCTCTTCCGCCTTCGGCTTCGGCTTCGTCGGGTCCACAACCGGCTTCCCGTTCCCCTCCGGATCGTTGCCCAAATTCGCAAACGGCAACGGCTTCCTCAACGCAAGAAACACATTCCGTTGCCCCAGATTCCGATAATCATTCCGGAAACTCTCCGCCTCTCGAACCAGCAGATCAATCCGCTCGTTCACGAAAAACTCCGACGCCGGCCGCGCATCCGGCTCATCCTCCGGCCACACAATCATCGTCTCCACCTCAAGCTTCGTCCCTCCCCGCGCGATCCTCGTGATCCGCGCAACCAAATCCGCCGCCTCCTCCGGCTTACTCGCCCCCGCCCCTAACAAACGCCGCAAACCCTCCTTGTGCATCTCGAACCGCAACTCCTTCTCCTTCGTCAACACATCCCCCCCCTGCCGTGACCGGTCAATCCCCCGCTGGATCCGGATCCGCTCCACCTCGAACGGATTCCGCGTCGCCTGCGAAACCACCATCGCCTCATAAGAATACCGCAACGGCATCAACATCGCAGGCACCGGCACCCCCCCCCGCTCACGATTCACCCCCACATTCTCAAACAAACCACGGTTCATCTCTCGATACGGCACCAACGCCCCGGCCAACAACATCTGCGGCACCAACAACAACGGAACCGATGTCATCGCCGCCCGCTCCGTCTTCACCAGCGAGGATACCACCAGCGCCAACGCCGTCCCCGTCCACGCCGTCATCGTCATCCAGATCCAGTGCTCGAAAAGCATCCCGCGGATCTCCAGAAAATAATTCCCCACCACCAGATAGCTCGCACACTGCAACGCCGCCAACAGCGAAAGCGCCGCAAACTTCGCCGTCACATACGACCACGCCCCCGTATGGCAGTTCCGCTCCCGCCGGATCACCGGACGATCCCTCAACACCTCCGTCGCAGAATTCGTCAACCCCAGAAACATCGCCACCGTCACACTCAGAAACAAATACGCCGGAATATGCAGCGCCGTCGAAAAATCATACGAACCCTTCGGCGATGACCGCAACGTGATCGCAATCAGCGCCGCCAACAACGGCGCTTCCAAACACGTGCTGTAAAACGTCCCGCGGCTCCTGAACTTCGAAAGGAACGACCGCATGAAATGCGTCGCAAACACCGCCACCACCGCGCGGAACCTCCTCACCGGCTTCGGCGGCACCGGCAAACGGTCCGCACCCGGCGTCGGCCCCAACCTAGATGCCGGACCATTCCCCGGCTGCAACGACTTCATCAGCGCCACACTCTCGAACCGCTCCTGCCAGAACGACGGCGTGAACCGCCTCGCCGATCCAGTGTTCGCACCACCCATCGCCATCAACGGCGTCTCTAACACATCAAACACGAAGTCCGCACCCAGCGCCGCCTTCCCCGTCACCGCCGGATGCATGATCCCCAGCTCCTCGCAGGCATCCCGGAAGTATCCCACCATCGCTGCCGGCGTCCCGAAATACGAAACCCTCCCACCACTATCTAACAAAAGAACCTTGTCAAACAACCTCAACACCGGCGCACCCGGCCGATGCAGCGATGCCACCACGATCTTCTCCCGCGCCAATGACCTCAACGTCTCCGCAACATGCTCCGAATCCTTCGAGGAAAGCCCCGAGATCGGCTCATCAAACAAAAACACCTCTGCCCGGCTCCCCAGATCCAAACCCAGATTCAACCGGCTCCGCTCCCCACCAGAAATCGTCTTCTCCCCCGCCGCACCCACCCGCCGGCTCGCGATCGCCTGCAAACCCAACTCCGCCAACATGCTGTCCACCCGCCGCTCATGCTCCGCCAACGACAACGCCGGCCTCCGGATCGTCACCGCATGCCGCAAATGCTCACGCACCGTCAGCTGCGGATTCAACGCCTCCTCCTGCGGCATGTGCGCCACAAACGGAACCAACTGCTCCCGGTGCTGATAGAGGTCAATCCCGTTCAACCTCACCTGCCCCCGCGTCGGCGCAAGCTGCCCGGACAACACCGAAAGCAACGTGCTCTTGCCACTCCCGCTCGGCCCGATGATGCACAACATCTCCCCTCGCCGGATCTCCAGATTCAAATGATCCAACGCCCGCGCCCCTGGCCCGAAATCATGGATCAACCCCTCCACCTGCAACGACTCGATCTGCGTCCGCTCCTCATCCAGAAACCCCTCGCTGAACCGGCACCTCACCGCCTGCGTCCCCGAAAGCCGGATCAACGACCCATCCATCAACACCGCCGATCCTTTCACCGGCAACCCGTCCACCAGGATCGGCCCCTCGCTTTCTCGAACATCCAACACCCCCTCCGCCAGTTGCGAGTCAAACCGGATGAACAACACCGTCCGCGGCGCAAGCTTCGGACCTAACAGCAAATCACCGCTGCTCAACGCCGATGCGTCGTTGGAAACCAAATACTCCTGCCGGTCCCCCGCCAACCGGAACCGCCGCCCGGACTGCACCGCCTTCCGCCGCAAATCATTGATCGAAAGACTGAACCCCTCCGAATTCCCCAACCGCTCGTGATGCCGGCACTCCACCACATCCCCCCTCTTCAGCGGCCCCCGGCTCCCCGCATGCAACTCCGTATCCCGCAACGCCTCCACCTCCGCCTGCAACCCGAACCGAACCCGCACCGCACTCGATCTCCCCCGCGTCCGCTCCGCCGTCAACCCGGCATCCCCCGTCTCCAGATAAATCGCCGGCGCATTCCCCGTCCGCTTCACATCCAGGAAAAACACCAGATCCTCATGCGTCAGCGTCCACCCCGGCACCACGATCGGCTGCCGCTCACGCATCCGGCAAAACCCGCCCGACTCCAACGACCTCCCGCGAATCCACAACGCCGACTTCCCCGTGTTCCGGATCAACACCAAATCCCCCACCCGATAAACCCGGAAATGCTGGTCCACCGCCGCCGGAGGCAACACCACATCCGCACCATCATGCCCGAAAACCAACCGCTCGAACGGCAACGCCTCATCTGTCGGCTGATCCTCCTCACCCATCTCCCGCAAAATCGCCAAACCGAAATCCGGCCGACCCAACCGCCTCATGAAAACCTCAAAACCCGTCCGGCTCTGCTCGGACCTCCCCGCCGTATCCACCAACGTGAATAACTGCAAACCCACCGCCAATTTCCCCTGATCATCCAGACTCTCCTTCAACTCCGCCGCCAACGCCTGCAACGGTCGCGGACTCCTCACCGCACGCTGCAACCTCCTCGATAGCCACCCATGGTCCACCTCCGGAAACGCACTCCGCAGCAAATCCAAAATCAAATCCGCCTCCAACGGACTCAGCATGTTGTCCAACGTCGCAAACGACGCGAACGCGTCCACCAACGCACCAACATGAGCATCCGTCCCAGGACGCAACGCCCGAATCCGCCCAATCCCAGGAACCACGCGCAACCAACCCCAACGCCGCGATTTCCGCGCCACTTGCGATTTCGATTCTGGGCCTGTTCCGCTGCCGTCCACGCCGTCTCCATGCCAGACCCGCGCACCACCCGCAAGAACCGCCTGACACAATCATCCGTCACTGAAATCCCCGGCAAACGCCGCCACATCCTCCAACAACACCCGATCTGCCGCTGCGGACAACGCCATCCCGTCGAGATACATCAAACTCTTGATCACCGGAAACGCCCCCTCCGGAAACTCCAACCCGCGCTCCACCGCCATCCGCACCGTCCGCATCATCTGCGTCGTTAGACTCTGCTCACCCACCGGTTTCCCGCCAAACCCGTCATACAAATTCGCAAACGCCCGCCGGAAAGGCTCCGGATCCGGCAGCGGCTCCAAACCAAGTGACTCGATCGCCCGTGCCGCGCCATCGTTGTCCTGCTTCCCCAAACACACCATGAAATCTAACAAACCCCGGCAAAACGCCACCGGCACCCGCTCCACATTCGCATTGTCGATGAACCACACCTGATCCCCCTCAAGACACACATTCCCCGGATGAAAATCCCCGTGAAACTCCCCACGGAAAAACAGGAAATACCCGTGGATCCGGAACAACAGCAGCAGCGACTCATAACTCAATCGCCCCTCGCTCAACAACCGCCTCACCGTCGGAGCCTTCACAAACTCGGAAACCAACAACCTCGGCGTCGTGAACTCGTCATACACCTTCGGAAAATGCAACTGCCTCAAATGCGGCAACCTCGCCAAACCCTCATCCCTCAACCGCATCAGCTCCGCCGTCCCCTCTCCCTCCGCGGTTAGATCCATCTCCCGCTCCGTCGTCCGCCGGATCGTCTCCAACGTCCCCACCGGATCCGCCAAACGCTTCAACGGCGGATAGAAAAAACACGAAATCCCCGCCATCACCCTCAAAACCCGCACATCCTTCGAAAACTGCTCCGCATGGTTCGCCCGCAACACCTTCAACACCACCTCGCTCCCATCCTTCAACCGCCCGCGATGCACCTGCCCCAACGAGGCCACCGCCAACGGCTCCTCCTCCACCTTCTCCAACGCCTCAATCAACGCCGCCGGTGCCTCCCTCTTCACCGTCGCCAGAAACTCCCCCGCCGCCATCGGCGTCGCCTGCTCATACAGCCTGCCTAACAACCTCGACTTCTCAGGACCCAATAAATCCGCCCGGATCGCATACATCTGCGCGATCTTCACCGCCAGCAATCCCATCGCCTCGATCTCCCCCGTATCCAACTTCTCCACGGGCCCGAAAATCATCCGGAACAATTTGACAAATCTCCACCAGCGCACGCCCCATCCTCCGCCCGATCTTGCTCCCCGCAATCGGTATTTCAACAATCTCTCCCAAACCTACCAAAAAAAGGGACCGCTGCTCCCAGCGGTCCCCTTCGATGAATGAATCTTGATTCAGCTCCTCAACTCAATACTGATAGTTCAGATAGAAGTTGAACTGCCCACCCTTGTCCGCCTCCTTGTCAGGAGAGTGAACCGGAATCGCGTAATCCAAAGCCAGCGGCAGTGGACTGATCGGCAGTTGCAAACGCACGCCAAGACCGATGTCGCCATGCAGATCGTTCGGGCTCAAATCCCAGGCACCCTCGTTCACAAAACCCACATCATAAAACACCGCGGCACGCACGGTCTCGATCACCGGCACGGTGTATTCGAACGTCACGTATCCCAGCGATTGACCACCCAGAACTTCCTGCGTCGGTGCGTCACGCGGTCCCACATCCCGGAACTCGAAGCCGCGCAGCGTGCGGCCACCACCCAGGAACATCCGCTCGAAAATCGGAACATCCCCGCTGATCGCATCCACCGTCGCCAACTCGCCGCTGATCGAGAAAATCGAATCCCACTTCAGGTTCCAATACTTCTGACCCTGCACCGAAAGCGTGTAGGTATCCACATCGCCGCCGAAAATCCCACCCGCCATCGTCACACCGGCATCAATCCGGTGGCCGGACCGCGGAAGAATCGTGCTGTCACGGGAATCGTAAAGATAGTTCAAGGCCACCGCACTGCGGATGTAATCCCCGTCCTCACGCTGGAACGCGGAAGCCAATGGCGTGCCGCTATCCACGTCGATCCCAACTTCTTCAAGCCGGTATTCCAGCTTCATCGAGCTGCGGTCGCTCAAACCCCA
>SXGQ01738218.1_pt1 | contig 13194 bp, 17 predicted proteins | sample 3178371 | NCBI WGS metagenome assembly SXGQ01 (sample SAMN11356859, study PRJNA531348) | freshwater metagenome | isolation source: freshwater sample F1-20 | place: China: Fuxian Lake, Yuxi | collected 2017-12-25
AGCCCTAGTTAATGCTGTTTGAATAGAATTAGAACTGAAATACGCAGACTTCATCATTGGAGCATTAAATAAAATTTCACCTAAAGCAGAAGTAGGTCCAGCATTATTATTGTTATTATTTTGATTAGTACTACCACCTTTTATTAAGGTGTTGCTTGTAACGCCAGTAATAGAATCTAATTTAGCCAGTAAAGAACTTTGTTGACTATACTTATACTCTTCTTGGGCTAACGATGAAGTTGAAGTGTTAATTGCTTTTTGAGTAGAATCTACCTGATTTTTAGCCTTTTTAAGTGCGGTAGTCTTTGTATTAAATTCCGCTAAATTTGCGTTGTTGTCAACCACGTTATCGTTATTTGCATCTAAAGTAATTAATCTATTAGCCAAAGTTGTAACAGTCTTGCTTTCTTTAATTTGGTCGGCCTTTAACTTTGTAATGATATTTTTTAATTGAGCAACAGACTCTTTGGTTGATTTAACATCTTTTACAGTTTCTCTGCGTTGAAATTCAGCATACTTAGGGTCATAGGCTGCTCTATTTAAAATAAACTGATGAGTAATGTTATATGCGGACTCACTTGGGTTTTTAGGTTTAATAGCCATTAGTTTCTTCCCATTGTTTTAATAGAAAGTGAATTTTCAAGTTCTCGTTTTACCATGCTTACTAATTGACGAGCCTCATACTCTGTAGCATTTGCAAAATTAGCGTTAATAACAATATTAGGTGAAGCGACGTTGTAACCCATAGATGGAGTTGCAACACCTAATGCTGTGCTACCCCCTTGGAATTTGTAAGGACTTCCACCTGTTTTTCCAGTCATCCAAGCAGACTTATTAACAGCGTCTAAAATGGCATCTGTTGAAGCCCCTGATTTTAAAGCATTTACAATTGCAGTGTACCCACGTGCATCGGCGTTTGCTCCTGTTAAAGTCCCTACAGTTGCTGCATATCCATCTTCCCAAGACTTGTAACTCTTTACACCAACTGAATTCATACTGGTGGACCCAGCCATTGAATACGTTGTGTTTAACGGATTGTAATTAGCAGAGTTTTTCCAATGCCCACCCTCATGTCGCATCCAAGTTGTAAGTGCATTAATAGAGGCTTCGCTAACAGGTGCACCAAGTTTTCCAAGAAGACCCGTAGCCCATTCTCTTTCACTACCTGTTCCAAGAATAACCTTTGCGCTTCCTGCTCCACTAGATGAAGTTCCAGTTACAGAACCACCTGCTTGAATAATAGAAGACGAACTTTGTAGCAAAGAAGCGGTGCTTCCAGAGCCAATGACTTTAGATAAAGAAACAGCGTTTCCTTGAATTCCCTGAGAATTTACTCCAAGATTAGAAGCACCTAAAACATCTGCAAGTGAAAATCCTTTATCGTCTCCTACTTTTAGTTCACTAGGGTCAACAGGATTGTTTTTTCCTTTTCTAACTTCGTAGTGAACATGTGGGCCATCGACGTTTCCAGTATCTCCAGACTTTCCAACAATGTCGCCTTTTCTAACGCTTTGTCCTGATGAAACTAATACCTCTGAAAGGTGACCAAATAATGTTTGATAGCCATTGCCGTGGTCTATTTGTACTGTCTTTCCATAATCAGAACCAGGATTATCGTTGTAGACAGTTCCATCCATTGTTGCACGAACAGGCGTTCCAATTGGACACGGATAATCGTTTCCAGTGTGTTTTCCACCCTGCCACATTTTGCCTTTTTCACCATAAGCAGCACTTACATAACCACCTGCAATTGGAGCAATCGCTGCAGCCTGTGTTTGTCCGCTTCCAAAAGAACCTCCAAACTGATTTCCGCTTGGTCCACCCTTGCCGTATGGGTTAACAACTGCACCAGCAGTACCTGCTGCTACACCAGCAATACCTGCGTATGGATTTCCTGTCGCTAATCCAGTAAGACCACCTTGACCTGCATCAAATAACAAGTTAGCAGCCTGACGTACTTCGTCAGGAACATCTGCTTTGTTTAATAGGTTTTGAAGTCCTTCTAGCCCTGCATAAGTTAAACCAGACAAACCTGCTTTTTTTAAAAGTCCTCCTGCTCCTGCTGTTGCACCTTTTCCTCCTAAAAGTCCAAATGCTTTTTTGGCTAACAAGCCAGTACCGATTGCCATAAGACCAGTTTTGAGTCCGCCTAATATACCTCCAGTCGTTATTCCTATTCCTGAACCTGCACGACTTTGCCCTAGACCACCTAGAAAACCGCTTAAATACCCAAGTTGGTCAGAGGCTTTTTGTAATTGCCTATTAAAGCCTTCTACAACATCTGCAGCATTTTCCATTCCTTTAAGCACAGGTTTTACAAAATCATTTAAAGTTTCAACATCTGATTGCACAATTCGTTTTTGTGCTTCTAAGGGATTGCCATTGACACCTAATTTTGCTAAATCTGCTGGGCTTCCTCCTGCACGATTAATTGCAGTTTGATAAAACAATTGTTTTTGGTCTTCTGACATTCCTAAAGAATTTGCTGTTTGTTGTAAGAATCCGCCTTGAATGCTATTCATAACATCTTTAACTGAGGCTTGTTCACGACCAAAAGTCATACGGTCTAGTAATTGATTAAATACTTCGGTTCCACCACGGAAGTTTCCTGTTTGTTGATTGTAGGTACTTACACCTACTTGGTACAACCGAGAACTCATTGGTCCTTGAGTTAATCCAGAAATTGCCATGGCAGCGTTTTCATTTGCCATGTTCATGAATCTTGCTGCACCACCAATTTCACCCATTAAGGTTTTGTATTGTGCACTTCCTGGCATGACACCACGAGCAGCCAGAATTGCTGCTGTTGCTGCTGGAGATTGTTCGCTAGTTATTCCTAGAGGACCAAGACCTTTCATGGTCATGTTGGTGATTTGTTGATAACCAAGCCCACCTGAACGGATAGATGCTCCGTAATAATTAGCAGAACTTGCCATTACAGAAGTTACAGAAGGAGTGGCAGCCATTGCACCACCAATGATGCCCATGCCCATTTGCATAGCACCTTGAGTAACACCCAGTGCCATTTGGTTGTTGCTGAATCTACCTAACCCTAAAAGATTGCCCGCTTCTCTGTAGCGGTTCATATACTCTTGGTTGGCTGTTTCTCCACCAAAAGAAGTTTTGTCCATTGATGGCATCATGGAGGTAGAGGAAGACATGTTTCCAATGTCTCCGCCACCCTTGGTTGCACCACGGACAGCACTAGGAACCTTGCCAGCACTAGAGCCGATAGTTTTTATCGACTTATCAATGCCAGCAAGTTTTTTTACGATGTCATCTAATTCCTTATTAGTCTTAGATAACGACTCGTTAATATCACCTGCCACTTGTTATCTCCTAGTATCCTTCTTTAGTAATGTGAATCCAATTACGTCTTTCTCTTACACCTAATTCCTTAATTTCGGTGAGAGTCCATCCTGGATGTCTGTCTGACAATGCCAGCCATTCAGCCACTAATGTTGAGTAGTCAGTTGTGTTAGAAACGAAAAAGGGTCCCCAGGTTAAGGGGAACAATTACCTCACTATCACAGTCAGTACAATCCACCTTAATTTCTTCAAACAAAGGTCCAAAATTTCTGCTATTAATTTCTGCAGCAATTTTCTTTCGGTCATTTACGCCTAAGTTTTGTACTTGGTTTTTACCAAGAACAGGACTGCCATTGATGCTATCAACGCAGTTTTCTAATAAAATTGTAGTTAATTCAGCCACAGTCTTATCAGCATTATTTACCAAGTCTTTTTGAGTGTGCCCAGTAGGTAAAGATATTTCTACTGGTCCTACTTTACAATCCACGGTAAATTTTCGGTCATAAACATCTACCATTTGTTTGACCATGATGTCTGAATCAATATTTATTTCAACTTCTTTGAAAGTGTTGTCGTCTGGACAAATGCCTTGAACAACGACTGTGTTTCCAAAAGTGGCTTTAAAAATAGCCAACATTAAGAAGTCACGGTCACCAGCAAGTAAAGAATCGAGCATTGCTTCCGTCGCTTTTTCTTCACCTATACGAACAACTCCACGAGAAAGAATTATAAGTAAGGCTTTTCCAACGTTGGTAGAACGGGCTATTGCTTCTTCGTCTTTACCTGTTAACTCTCTTACCTCAACTTCTTTAATGATTTCCCCAGTGGGAGTTGCGTACCCACCAGGGAGAATCACTACAGTTTCAGAAGGTTGCATTATGGTTATGCCTTTTTTATCTGGTTTTTCTACCAGAGATTGAGCAACCATTTGATTTACAAGGTCGGGATTGTCTGCTGCTTTAACAGTGTTAACTGTTTGGTTAGTCATATTATGTTCCTATTCTTTAGTCTGTTTAGTTTCCGCCTGAAGCACCGAGTGCTGGGGCTGGAGTGAATACGTTATTAGTAATTCCTGACCATGAGCAATCAAAACCTTCGTGAACTAGAGTCATCTGCTCTACAAATAGAGAGTTGTCTCCAGCATTTAGGTCTGAATATGCGACTGCAGTAGGCCATGCGTTGTAGACCTTAAACTGCATTGCAACATCATCAACGCCTTCTTTGTCAGCACCAATTACTGGAATTGGATGTGCAAGAACCTTAATGGTTACATCGCAACGAAAGCCTTGATTTATAGTGCGTTTTGCTCCGCCTTGCACGGTTGCAAAAAGATTACGCATCCAGTCCCACTTCGCTCTTTTTCCAATAACTAGCCCATTTTGTAGGGTTATTGGTTGGAATGAAGTTTGTCCTGGAATCTGGTGAACAGTAGTGTTGAAACCACCTTCACGGTAAGGAATCGAGTCAGTAGTTACCGCCAAGCCTGAGACTGATGTAAAACCTAAAGTTGCTGTTGCAATCGATAGGCTGTTTGAGTCCGCTAGAGCATTAAAATTGACTAGAAACCGAAAGTTACGAATCGGGTCAGTTGCAAGTGTTGACCGATTTTGATAAATGCTTGCCATTTACTTTACCTTCTTTCTTAGTTTGCTGTCTTTTGGCTTAAGGTAATAATTACAAACTCGGCTGGATATTGCAGAGCAACTCCAACTTCAATGTTAACTTGTCCTTGAGCAATTAGGTTGTCTGGGTTATTTTCTGCATCACACTTTACGAAGAACGCCTCTGCAGGAGTTCCTCCACGAAGACCGCCTTGATTGCGGTAATCACTTAAGAACGATGTGAATGCGGTGTTAATACGTTCCCACAATTTCTCATCATTGTTCTCAAATAGTGCAAATTGAGATAGGTCGCTCAACTTTTTTCTAACGAAAATAAGTGAACGACGCATGTTTACATACTTGTTTGCTGTGCCGTCTTGCTTCAAAGTACGAGCACCCATTACTGAGATACCTGCACCTGGAATTTGACGAATAGGGTTTACTGGAGTTGATGCCACGTTCATGCTGTCTAGTTCTGCAGAACTGAAGGTTCGTTCTAGAGCAATTGCACCCTGAACAGTTGTTCCAATTCCTGCTGGAGCCTTAAAAGGCCCACTTACAGCATCTGTGGTTAAGTAAAGACCTGCTATTGCTCCTGCTGGTCCAATAGTTCTAATTGAAGAAGAACTACGACCAACTGGGTCAGTAATAAGGTAGTGAGGGAAATACACAGCACTATTGCTATATCCTGAAATTGCTGCTGCACTAGATAGTGCTTGAGCAACTGTTCTGTTTGCTGGAGTTTCTGCAACAACAAAATGTTTTCCATCAAGATTTGCCCAACTTATAGCAGAAGCAACGATTGTTGTTGCGGTATTTGCTCCCATTAGCACATCTAATGCTGGGAAAAATACCACAAGAGGTCTATCGATTTTGTCGAACTCTTTTTGATAACCTGTGACTGTATCATTGAAGTCTGCTTCAACAATAGTTCCACCGTTTGAACCGCCAACGAGTGGGAACACTGTTAAGGCTGGAGCATTAACTGCATCTGTAACATCTACAGTAATATACTGAGAAATAGTGTTGACCACAGTTTCCATATAATCACTAGAAGTTGCTGTAGTAAGAATCAAGTTGTCATAAGTTTCAAGAATGACATCATTTGTTACATCACCTGATGTTCCTGCTACTCCTTCTTTGTATACAGTTAAGTTGTAGTAACCTGCACCTGCAGTACCTGCTGATAATTGAACACGTAAGTTATTTCCATCAGTGCCCTTATCACGAGCAGCAACGGTAATAACGCTTCCACTACCTGTTGCACGGGAAATGGAAACTCCTGCAGCAGCAGCATCTGCTGGAAGAATACGCTTTACATAAAGTTCACGTCCTCCATTTTGGAAAAACGCTCCAATCTCAAAAGAGGCTGGATAAATAGCGTTGTATCCACCAAAAATTCTAGTGAATTCATAAAACGATGAAACATAAGTTGCTGTGGTTGGACCACTTGCAAACGTTCCAACGACTGCTCCTGCTGCTTGGGCAGTGCCCGTTACAGCAATCGGTGCAGGTAACAAGCGTTCACTGATGTAAACGCCTGGACGCTTATAGACTGTCATTTTTTTCTCCTATCTAGAGAGAGTTAGGTTGTCGTAATTTTTGGCGTTATTGTGAACGTATCGACTCCCCAGAATCTCCCACGTGGAGTTCCAAGAGGTCCCGATGTTATAACCTTTTGCACCTTAAATAGTTCTCGATATTGGGTAAGTGGCATCTCGGACGAGATACGCACTGTTATTGCATTGCTGTATAGCCTTTTACCTTGTTCAACAAGGTCACGTTTGGCAACGTCTAACACGTCTAAGCGACGAACAGTTTCGTCGTTGACGGATAGTGCACCAAACCTGAGCGGTAGTCTTGTGTACAAGAGGTCGCTCAAAATCTGTCGGTCATGTCTTGGATGACGAGAATAGGTTGTAATTTGATAATCAATATTAATTGGGATTGGAAAACTCTGTTTTGCACCTTTACCTTGCGGTAAAGTGGGCTTTAAATATTTAAAGTATTTATAGTCAGAGTCATCGATAGTGCCACGCATAGCCCTTTGACGGTCTTCTGAAATGTCGATTAGGTCAATCGTCATGTATGGAAAAGCCTGTTCTCTTAACTCTTGGTCAGGCATTCCAAACCAAACTCCAACAGGACGGGAAGCACCTTCAGAGTTTGCACGTTGGTCTGTAACGGTCATTCCCTTTAATAAGTTCTTTAAAGCCTCATCTTCGGCTATAAAAAGTTGACCAATCATCAGTTGCCTCCCAATAATTGGTTGGCTCTTTTAAGTATAAAGGATTCTGCGTTATCGGTTCTATTGCCGTAACGACGAAGAGCAGCAGTCAACTGTACGCTTGGGGTCCCGTATTCAAGGGCATCTACTTGCTTTTTTAAAGAAGGCGGAATGTCAATAACTAACTTGCCTTCAGAAAATTTAACTTTTAGGCGTTTTACAAGGGCTGGGGGCCAATCACTAGCCAAGCACTCTTTATGGAGTTCAGCAGTCATCATGACGGCTGCTTCCCGTGCTGATTGTTTTAAAATCTCGTTATAGTTAACTTTGTTCACGGCGTGACTTCTTGAATATTGCGTCGGTTGCGTACTTAGTGCCAAAATAACCAGCAAGTAAACCAATTAAAAATGAATGCTGACCATTAGGTCTTTGACCGTACATACCCTTAACAAATTCGTCACGTTCACTGGCAGAATGAATATTAGCAATCTGCTCATACCACGGAATAGACATAGTTAACCTCCCAGAGGTTTCAAATAATCAGCAAGTACTGCAGCAAAAACCCGCATAGTTTTTACTATCTAAAGAATAAAGCCCCCAAGATTCTTTTGGGGGCTTAACTCATTACTTCTTTTTGGGTTTGGATTTGCCTTTAAGTTTCTTTTTGGATTTAGCGTACTTTTTGTTTGCTTTGGCTAGGGTCTTTTCTCCATGCTTGTCCATTGGACGCATGCACCCACAGGTAGCACACATTATTTCTTTTTCTTTGCTTTACAAGCCTTGCAAGTACCACAGGTACATGCTTTGCCTTTGGCCTTAGCCTTTGGACCCTTACCGAATCCTGGCTGACCCTTTTTCTTTCCACATCCACATGCTGCACACATTGGCTTTTCCTATCTGTGTTTTGCCGTTTTTTTGGCAATTGATTTTGGTTGTTTTACAAACTGCTTTCCCTTTGCATTACCTTCGGCTTTTGCACGGTTTGTTGCAGCCTTTTCCCCCGATGAGAGGGAATTCCAAGCAGAGTCAGGTAAGTAACGTTTTTTACCTTTGGACTCTTTTCCATCTGAGGTCCGCCATTTTTCTTTAGACCACTTGTTTAAAGAGGCTTGAGACTTCTTTAGAGCCATTAGTCTTTATAACCCCCACCAGATTTTTTGTATTCGGAGGCAAGTAGTTGGGCCTTACGTGCAGACCATTCTCCTGGGTCTCCGCCTTTAGTTCCTGCTTTAATCTTGTTAAAAAGTGCTTTGCGTTTTCCAGGCTTAGTGTAGTTACCAGCCTCATTAACTTTTGACTTAGAGGCTTTTTTAACAGGTTTCTTTTTGGCTGGCATTATTTGCCTTTCTTTACTTTTTTAGAAGCAGTACTGGCTGGCACACAATTAGGTACTTTTTTACCGTTTTTGTTTTTCATGCCTTTTTGAACATAACCATCCCAACATGGACCTTTAGTTGCCATTAGTTTTCCTTTTCTTTAAGTATACGATACTACACTTATGCAGGAGCAATAACCGTTATTGTACCTGCAGAGCCTTTAAATTTTAAGGCTCCACCTTCGACATATAGAATTCCCCCACCTGCTTGTGGTGCTGTTGGACCAGTTGCGTTTAAAACCTTGATTGTTCCTGTAAAGGTTGGACCAGCAAGAGGTGCTTTTAAAGCATTAGAAGCAGTCACTGCAGTTACAGAAGTAGCCACTGCTACAGTCTCTGCGTTTAGATAATCTAAAGCGGTATTAAGTGGCGTATGCCAATTTAAATCGCCGTAATTAGGTTTATTCAGTGGCATCGACTATAGCCAACTTTTCAATATCAGCAAGTGCTTGTTGAAGGCGTAACTGCTCACGCTCTTCAACCGCCTCTGCTAACTCAGTTTCTAAAACAACTTTCGCTGCATCGTACTGTTCTTGTGTTAGTGACATGGTTACCTTCCGTACTGTTCGGTTCCAAAGTTCCCTTTACCATACCCTGCATAAACAATAGGTGGTAACTCTTTGGTACTCTTTTGAGCATATTGCATAAACTGTGGGTCATTGACCAACTCGTCAGCATTAACCTCAGTGCAATCCACAGTTACAACCGCAAAGTTATAACTAAAGGCTCCCCTTGGGTTAACTCTAGTTGGAACAAAGATGTTTCCTCGGTAAAGGATACGGTCTTTAATATGATTGTCAGGGTTTACTAGCATATTAGGCAATAGTCGTTGTACATCCCCAACATTTAAGACCAGTCTTAGGCTATCTACAACGTAGAAACCTCGTTCATTCATCTCATTACTGCCTCGAACTAATTGAGCGGTAACGCATGGCATGTTAAATGGCAACATCCAACGACGACCCTCTCCAGGAGTATTGCTAGATACGTCGTAAACATCATCATAGACGGTGGTTACATTTGAATCTCTATAGTCGTTAGACCAACGGAACCAGTCAACCTCAACACCAACAGGAAGTTCTAGGTCTTCTTTAATGCTTTCGTAGATTCGCTTTTGTTCGTAGGCGATATTAAACCGACCCTCTAAACGTTTGCCTCGCATTAAGGCTCCTTGTAAAATTCTAGATTATTCTTTAGACGTTCGTCCGTAGGATTAAGGGTAATGGCTTTTTCTCCATACGTCAGGGCTTCTTCTTTATGTCCTAATCTGTAGGCAGCGATTGCTGCAATATCGTAAGGAAACTCTCCCCATGCTTTAGGGTCATTTAAATACTCTAAGGGTTTAATTTGAATGTCTAATGCTTTTTTTATAGTCGGATAGCATTTATCCCACAACTGTATTTCGTAATAATACTCTGCTAAATCAACCCAAGGCTCACGTTTTTCTGGGCATTCTTCTGTAGCCTTGATAAGCCACTGTTCTCTTTCTTCACCCTCACAACACCTAGCCAAGTACCTCATAGACATGGCACGTTCTGGTTTCCATTGTGCAGTAGGTAACGAGAGATGTCTTGTTAATTCTTCTTTAGCCTTATCGCACATTCCATGAAAGTAATACTCTCTTCCCAAATAGTGAGAGTTTCGGTCATCGTTAGGGGCTTCTGCTACCGCCATCTCAAGTAGTGGAAAGTATTGTCCACGAGATTTTGTATTGTCTGGATAATGATGAATCTCAAGACCAATCCAACCCTGCACCTCTGGTACTCCATAACCACGCATAACTTCATGAACAGGGTGAGTCCACATATAACCTTTGCGTCCATGTATCTTATCCCCACCATAAGTTAACCCCTCACTACCGTCATCATTCCAAGACCACGTGTATTTATATCTAGGACGAGTTATATCTGTGGGCATATCTTCAAGTTGGTCTCTCCAACCTGCTACTAATACTTCGTCCATATCTAAAGCAATGCAGTAGTCAATGTCTTTAGGAATTCCTGCCATAGATGCGTTACGGGCAAAATCAAATCTCCAAGGAACAATGTTTATATCGATAACGTGAATTCCAAGTGCTCTAGCAACTTCTTTAGTGTTATCAGTAGAGCCTGTATCTGCAATCAAAAGAAAGTCTGCTTCTTTAGCAGACTCATACCATCTGCTGACAAACTGTTCTTCGTTTAAAGCAATGCAATAGACCGCAATCTTTAGTTTCCTTGCAGCCATACTTGATGCTCCATTTCTAATGTCGTAAGTACGTCTGAGTAACACAGACGAATTGCATCGATTGCTGGTTTAGGGTCAAAAGCGGGTCCTTTTTGCATAGACCACGTGTAGTCGTCAAAGACCAATATGCCACCCCTGCTCAAAACGTTTAAAGAATTTATTCCGTCCATTAATACGGAAGAGGCTTTGTGGTCTCCATCAACATAGATAAAATCAAACCTTTTGTGAATTGGTTGATGAAAAAAATCAAAACTGTTCATCTTCTTTTTAATTAATCTGCCAGAGGCTAGATGTTCTTTAACCTTTTCATCGTAGGTCGCTTCAACTCCTAACCAATCAAGTTCTTTATGAGCAGGTTCATCAGAACCTTGCCAGGTATCTACATCTGTTAAAGAAGAATTGGGGTGTGTAAGGATGTTGTCAAAAAGCCACTTAGTGGCATCACCAGTGTAAGCACCTATCTGTAAGCAGTTTAACTCATCCCCAACATAAGGGCGTAAATGCTTTTCAAAGTAATACTGAGCGGACATTGCAAACCAATTTGGATACGACATATTTATTCTCCGTTTTAAAGTTATCCGATTATATTGATAGTTCCTTGCATTGATGAGTGGAATTGACAGATATAGTACAGCGTGTTGGGAGCACCAGCAGCAACGGTAAAGGTAATACCGCCAACATCATCGCCATTATTAGTAACGCCTGTGTTGTACTGGTCTCCAGTGCCTGTAGTTGCAGCAGTTTTAATCCAGAAAGGATGGCCTGAAGCATTTACGGTAAAGAAGTATGTTTGACCTCGAACAAGAGTCAAGGTTGGATTAGTAGCCCCGTTGATTGTGTAGGAACCAGAACCAGAATTAGTTACGTTGTAATTTTCAACAACCATGAGTCCTGTGGACCCAGTTGGTCCAGTTGGTCCAGTTACTTGTGGACCAGTTGGGCCAGTTGGTCCAGTTACTTCTGGACCAGTGGGTCCAGTTGGTCCAGTTGAACCATTTGAACCAGTTGGTCCAGTAACGGTTGAGGCAGGTCCAGTAGGTCCTGTTGGTCCAGTTACTTGAGAAGCAGGTCCAGTAGGTCCTGTTGCTCCTGCAGTTCCATTGGCTCCAGTTGGACCAGTTGCTCCAATTGAACCAACAGGTCCTGTAGGTCCTGTAGGTCCGTCTGCACCAGTTGGACCAGTTGGTCCACCAGATGGTCCAGTTGGGCCTGTTGAACCCGTAGGTCCAGTTGGTCCACCAGATGGTCCTGTAGGTCCCGTTGGTCCAGCAGTACCTGCAGGTCCTTGTACACCTTCAGTTGCACTGACCCAAGCAGAGCCATTCCAATACTTTAATGTAGCCATTAGGTCAACCTACTCCAATACGCATGAGTAATTCCGCTAAACGAGTTTCGTGTTGCAGGAAGGTCAGAGGTTGCACTAGCAAATCCAACTACTCTTGGCGACAAATTCATAACTGCAGTTGAAGCAGAACCAAAACTAACCGCAGCAAGTTGTGGGGTAGTTGAAGCCACTACTACAACTGCTACAGCATATCTATTTCCAGCAACTAAATTGTAAGAGGTTGGGAATCCTCCTGTGCTATCTAAAGCACCTGTATACACTGTATTTGCAACAGTAAAGCGAGATGAGTCGTTATTTGTTCTTGCTACTAAGGTAGCGGTTGTACCGTCAAAAGTATAAAGACCAAAACGCACAAGAGTCACACCAGATGCAGGTGTAGCACCAGAAGCAAAAGAAATATTAGAAACAGTCAATGCTTCTGTAGGAGTAAAAAATGAGAAATAAGTAATGTTAGTTGTAAAAGCAGTACTAGCATTTACATCAATTCTACTTGGGATGTCTAAAGAGGTCGCTGAGTTATGTTCAGAACCTCTAAAAAATGCTTGTGCAACAGAGGCATACGCAGTCTCATCGGTATCAATCCACAGTACATCTGTACTTGAAGGCGTTCCTGCTTGTTGTGCTAAAGCAATTGGTCCATTTGAACCTGTTGGTCCAGTTGGACCTGTTGGTCCAGTTGGTCCTGTAGGTCCACCAGAAGGTCCTGTGGCTCCAGTTGGTCCAGTTGGTCCTACTGGTCCACCAGATGGACCTGTTGGACCTGTAGGTCCAGTTACAGTTGAGTTTGCACCAGGGTTACCAGTTGGTCCAGTTGGTCCAGAGGTAATGGAATCAATCCAAACACTACCGTTCCAAAAAGAGACAGAGTTATCTGTCTTAATCCATAGGTTTCCAATTTGAGGCAAATCTGGAGCAGTTGCTGAGTAATTTACGTATTGACGACCATCTGTTTCATACGCAGCAGTAACTGAATAAGACAGCCCAGCAGAGTTTCCTATTACAACAATGCTATCGCCAACATTTAATCCAAATCTTTCAAGCTCAATCACCTTAGAAAAACTAAGAAATCCAGCTGTTCAAGAGGTCTATGAACCAGGTTCAACTGGGAAAG
>SXGQ01387805.1_pt1 | contig 13191 bp, 11 predicted proteins | sample 3178371 | NCBI WGS metagenome assembly SXGQ01 (sample SAMN11356859, study PRJNA531348) | freshwater metagenome | isolation source: freshwater sample F1-20 | place: China: Fuxian Lake, Yuxi | collected 2017-12-25
AACAGCTTCCAAAACCGTTCTGAAGATTTCGAACTGCCGACGCAGCTCTCAATCGGAGCCAGTAAGGGCTTTACCCTGATGCAGGGCCACAAGCTGACGCTTGCGGGCAACTTCATCTCGAATTCGTTCAAGAAGGACCAGCTTACGGTTGGGGCTGAGTACGCTTACAAGGAGCTCTTCGCCCTTCGCGCAAGCTGGGCGCAGTTTGACAACCGTTTTGACGCCCTGCGCACCGAGGCCCTTACCGGACCGGCGGCGGGCTTTACGTTCAACATTCCGATGGGCGACGGCAAGCTTGACTTGAGCTATGCTTACCGGATGACGAACACCGCGTTTGGCGGAATTCACACGGTTGGCACCGCAATTGTACTATAAACCGAACTAGGTTTTCGACTGAGAAGGCCTCCCCGCGGAGGTCTTCTTCGCTTTTAACCCCTATTGATTATGTCCGTTTCGTACTACACTCCCGAAGGATTTAAGAAGCTCAAAGAAGAGCTTGAGCACTTGCGCAGTGTGGAGCGTCCGCGCATTTCAGAGCAAATCGCTGAGGCGCGCGACAAGGGCGACTTGAGCGAGAACGCCGAATACGACGCCGCTAAGGAAGCCCAGGGCTTGCTCGAAATGAAAATATCGAAGATGGAAGAACTCGTGGCCAACGCACGCATCGTCGACGAATCGCAGTTCGACACGTCTAAGGTGCTCATCTTGTCGAAAGTCACCGTGCGCAACCCGGCCAACAGCGCCACCATGAAGTACACCTTAGTGAGCGAGCAAGAAGCCGATTTGAAGTCGGGCAAGATTTCGGTGAATTCACCGATCGGTAAGGGTTTACTGGGCAAGGCCGCCGGCGAGGTGGCTGAAATTCAGGTTCCGAGCGGAATTATGAAGCTCGAAGTGGTTTCCATCGAACGCTAAGCCATGGCAAGTATTTTTTCGAGGATTATTGCCGGCGAAGTTCCCTGCCACAAGGTGGCCGAAACGGAACGCGCGTTTGCCTTTCTGGACATTCGCCCCCTGACCCAGGGGCACACCCTGGTCGTGCCCAAAGTGGAGGTCGACAGCCTTTTTGAGCTTTCCGAAGAGGACTATCAAGCGGTTTTTGATTTAGTACGCGCGGTGGCCGAGGCCCAGAAAGCGGTCATTCCCTGCAATCGAATTGGGCTGAGCGTCCTTGGATTTGAGGTTCCGCACGCGCACGTACACGTGGTTCCGCTGCGAAGCGAAGCCGACCTCAATTTTGCCAACCCCAAGCTCCAGCTCGAACCCGAGGAGTTTGCGGAGCTGGCCCAACGCCTGCAGAGCGCCTTAGCCGTTCCGAGCATTTAATTTTTTTATAGGTGCCTTGAGTTCAGGGTATTGGAATTTTTTTTAAATTCCGCATACCTAAACTTTAAACGCACTTATGATGAAGAAAATCCTACACCTAATTGGTTGGGTGCTCTTAACGGCTGGGGCCGCACAGGCCCAAGTGGTTTTGAACATTATGTCGCCAAGCTCCATTCAGGGAGGTTTGACGCATACCAACAACGGCAATTCAACAGGTTGGGGCCTCGCGGACCTATTGAACCCTGCGGATGCCGTGCTCGACACGGTCGTCGTGATGGACGACAGCACCGCCGGCGTGAACACCGTGGTCGGCACCGACCCCAATACGGGCAACGCGTACCCCGGAATTCCTAAGAAGTATGAAGGTTGCAACCTAGATACTACGTCAGCATGGCAAAAGAACCGTTTGACGGGAAAGATTGTACTCATAGCTCGGGGTACCTGCGAGTTCGGCCTCAAGGTCTACTTAGCGGAGCGCGCCGGAGCACGTGCCGTCATTTTGTACAACCGCGACAACGCCCAGCTCAATGCGGGTCCGGGTGCGTACGGCGGACTGACGTCCATTCCGTTTGCGATGATTGCGCGCCCCGACGGCGACATGCTGCGCACGGCCATTGAAAGCGGACAAACCGTGGTGGCCTTCTTGGGCAACAAGATCGGTGCGTTCCCGAACGATATGAGCATTTCGCCCGCAGAGGCGATGTATCCGCCGGCCCTCGCGGTTCCGTCGATGATCGCCCAAGACACTAGCGACTTCAAAATGAAGTTGGGCTTCTGGACCCGCAACGACGGTTCGGCCAACCAGGCCAACGTCATCGCAAGCGTCACCGTAAAGCGCGGTACGACGACGGTGTACACCATGTCGACGTCTTCGTTCCCACTTAACTCGGGCGACTCCAGCTACATCACGTTCCCGCCGTTCCAACTCAACGGATACCCCTTGGGTGCTTACGAGGTGAACTACAATGTGAACGTGGCCAACGAGTCCTTCCCGCTCGACAACAACATCGACTTTGCGTCGGTCATTAACGACAGCATCTTCAGCTACGCCCGCGTCGACGGCAGCACGCTCGAGCCGCTGGACAACAACTCGTTCAAGTCCTCAAGCTTCACCTCTTCGTGGGGAATGTGCATCCACTTCCGCCACCCGCAGGCGGACCGCATGCTGCTCAAGGGCGTGCGCTTTGCCGGATGGTCCAACACCGACACGCTCATCGGCCGCACGGTCGACGTATCGGTCGACGAGTGGTTCGATACCTTCACCGATTTGAACGATCCGAACTGTGCGGTGACCAACACCTCGCCGGTGGCCCTGGAGACCTACACCTACGCGACCAACGCGCAGGACAGTCTCGTGACGCACCTTTTCACCGATCCGATTGAACTCGACAACAACCAGCGCTACATCATCTGCGTGAACACGTCCGATGCCGACCTGTACCTCAACCACTCTACGGCGGTGGCCTACCAGCTCAACGACGTGACGGCGGGCGAGCAGCCGCGCGAAATGGTCCGCTCAGACAACAACTGGTTTGTGCGCGGATTCAGCGGCAACGTGATTCCGACTTTGCAACTCCTCGTGGAGCAAAACACGTCGGGCGTGCCTGAGGAAGTGGTGGTGGACGCCCTGGTGTACCCCAACCCCGCGCAGCACATGGTGTACCTGAAGCTCAACGGCTTCGTGCCTACGGCCGGAGTTTCCGTGTACGACCTGAACGGCGCCCTGGTGCTTCAAGCCAACCACGCTTCAGTGGTGGACGGTGAACTGGCCCTTGACGTAAGCGAACTCCCCAGCGGAGCCTACGTGGTGGTTGCCCCCGGCGCCAACCGCGAGCTGCGTGCCAACCTAGTGGTTACCCACTAAGTCCAAGGAGCCATCCTAACAGAAACCCGGCGGAGACGCCGGGTTTTTTTATTCGTTGGGGTGAAAAGAAGTTCGGCGCCCGGCTTCGACGAGTAATGGACCGTGCTTCTTAGGCCACACCTATTTGGCGGCGCGGTCGGGGTTTTGGGTCAGAAACTTCGCCCAGGATGAGGAACGGGGTGAACCCTTCTTTTTAGCAGGCAGCGAACCCGAGACGGCGTTGCTCAGAACGGCCGCACGATCGACAGTCAGCGCGTGGCATGCGGCGACCGCCAGGGCGTCGGTGGCATCGAGGGCCCGCTTGGGGTCGTCGGGAAGGGCAAACATGGCGTGGAGGAATCCGGCGAGCTGCTCTTTTGATGCGGCGCCTCGGCCTGAAATGCGGCGTTTCACGACGGCAGGCGGATACTCCGCTACCGTGAGTCCCCTGCGGAGTCCGGCGCTGAGTACTACGCCCTGGGCCCGCCCTAGCTTGAGCATAGACTGCACATTTTTGCCAAAAAAGGGCGCCTCTACGGCCACGGCGTCAGGCTGGTACCGATCCAGGAGGTCTTCGATGGCCCGCAAAATATCGCCCAGGCGTTCCACCGACTCCTTGGCTGCTGAAAACTTGACGCTGCCCAGGTCAACCAGACTCATGGCAGAACCGTCGCGGTCCACGACCCCAAAGCCCATTACTACGGTGCCCGGATCGATTCCTAAAATGCGCTGCTTCATGCCGCGGGATGCCCGCTGGCCCGCATGCTTTGGGCGGTTGGCGCCTGGAAGAGGTGCAGGCTAAAACTGGGAACCGCGGCGATCAAGTGGTCGAAGAGGTCGGCGGCAACGGCTTCGTAATCTTCAAACACGATGGTGGTCGCGAAGCAATAGATTTCGAGCGGAATGCCCTCTCCCTGCATGGCCAGCTGGCGGACCATGATGCTTTGCTTCTTAGAGACCTTGGGGTGCTCTTGGAGGTAGGCTTCGGCATAGGCCCTGAAGACGCCCAAGTTGGTCATGTGGCGCCCGTTCACGGGGTGGGTTTTGTCGGCGCCCTGATCGGCATTGTAGGCCGCGATTTCGGCTTCGCGGGCGTCGAGGTAGGACTGCACCCGCTGAATTTTGCGGAATTCCTGGAGTTCGGCGTCGTCGATGAAGTGCACGCTTTCGAGGTCGATCACCATGCTTCGCTTGATGCGCCGCACTTTGGAAAGGCGCATTCCGCGCCAGTTCACAAAGGAATCCGTCACAAAAGCCTTGGCCGGAACCGACGAAATGGTGTTGTCGAAGTTCTTGATTTTGACCGTCGTCAAGTCGATGCTGACGACGTCGCCGTCGACGCCAAATTTTTCAAACGTGATCCAGTCGCCTTTTTTCACCAGGTCGTACAGCACAATTTGAAAGTTGGCCAAGAGTCCGTTGATGGCGTCCTGAAAGATCAAAACGAAGATGGCGGTGGCGCCGGCTAGAGCACCGAGGATGCTGGCGAGGGAGGTGTTGGAGAGCACTGAAATGACGGCCAATCCGCCAATGAGCCACGACAGGAAAAGGACCACGGAGAGCAAGGTGCGCACTGGCTTGTCTTTGAATGCGTCGAGCTCCTCCACCACATGCGACGACGCACGGGCGGCTCGGTTGATCACGATGACTATTTGGTAGATGAGGACGATTCCGAGGAATTTATCTAGCGGAGCCACCCATACAGGCAAATCTTTGAAGACCACCGGAAGGAAGCCCCGAATGATCATGGTCGGCAAGATGTGGACTACGGCCTGAAATACGCGCTCCTTGAAAAAGTGGTCGTCCCAGGTGGCTTTAGTGCGTTCGACGGCGCGGCGAATAACTGAGACAACGATGCGCCGCACGAAGAAGTCGGCGAGGAGGCTGGCGAAGACCAAGACGCCCAGGTCGATGAGCACCGTTAGGCTGCTGATCCACCAGTCGCTCAGTCCGCTGCGATCCAGAAAGGAATGGGCCCAGTGCCCAGGGTTAATCGTGTCCATACTGCAAAGGTAGCAGACTGAACGATTGATGCTCTAGGCCTTACTGGCTGATCGTCACTTCCGCCGTGCGGATGGCGCTGGCGTAGAAGTAGCCCAAGGCGTAGTCGTTTTCGTCGCCCTGGCGGAAAATGTTGCCAATGATCGGAGCCGGCGGAGGATCAAAAAGTCCGCCTACCTGCAGCGTTTGCTCGCGAAGCAGGTTCAGGTAGCTGTACAGTCCCATGCTGATGCTGCCCAGCTCGACTTTGTAGCGAACTCCTACCGAGTCTGGGCCCGCAATCTGGATTGCGGGAATCGACGGCGGCGTTGGAAAGACAAAGCCGTCGTTAAAGTCGTCGTTAAATACCGTCAGGTCAAAGGTTTGGTTCTGGAGGGTGTCGTTGCGAAAAATGCGCACGCGGTAGTGGTCTCCCTTGCCTGGAGCTTCAGACCAGTGAATAAACACGTAGCGTCCCTCCTGCTGAAAGGGTGCTCGCGGCAAGTACTGCGAATAAATCGAGTCGGCGTCGTTGCAGCGGTTCAGAGATTCGTCGGACGAGGTCCAGGTTCCGCTGGGGTAGCCGACGCGCTCGGGAACGCTCACGGCGACGCGGTAGTTGCGGCCGACTTCGCCGCGAAACCCCGACTGGTACCGACCGTTGGCGCGGTGGGGCAGGGTGTCAACGGCCACGCCGTCTTCGTAGAGCACCACCAGTGCGTTCTTCACGGGCTCGTTGGGGTTCGTGTTCAAGTAGGGAACGCTCCACTTCACGTCGACGCGGGCGGAATCCCCGTCGGTCACGCGGCCATTGACGATCAGACGGGTTTCGCCTTCGGGCAATTCCACGTCGATAATGTCTTGGCACGAAGCGAGCGCGACCGCCGCCATCGGCCACCAAAGAGAAAAACGGGCCATCAGAACGAGAAGTTGTAGGTGAAGAAGGGCACCGCAGAGCCAAAAATGCTCAAGCGGTAGGCGTAGACATTGGTGGGGTTTTCAAAATCGGCCCTGAAGAAGATGCTGTAGGGATTTCGCCGACCGTAGGCGTTGTAGACGCCGAAGTTCCAGCTGCCCCGCTTGCCCACGCTGCGGTTGACTGAGAGATCCAACCGGTGGGTTGCCGGGGTACGGGCACCGTTGCGGTTGGTGTAGACCGGGTAGTAAATTCCTTCGAACTCACCGCGGGCGTCGGGGTACGTGATGGGGCGGCCCGATTGGTAAATCCAGGTTCCGCCAAAGTCCCATTTTTTGGTGAGCGAATAGGTGAATACCACGCTCAGGTCGTGCAGCTTGTCCCAGTTGGCGGGGTACCACTCGCCATTGTTGATGCGCGTGGTGCGCATGGGGCCTTCGACCAGGCGCTCGGTGCGGCTCAAGGTGTAGCCGATCCACCCGGTGAGTTTGCCGATCTTTTTTTCGACCAGCAGTTCCGTTCCGTAGGACCGACCTCGGCCAGTTAGGAGCTCCGTTTCGATGTCGTCCGTGAAGACCAAGTCGGCCCCGTCGCGGTAGTCCACGAGGTTCGAGAACCGCTTGGCGTATGCCTCCCAGGTGACGCGAATGCCGTTGTCGGCCCTAAAGTTGCGCACGGCACCCAGGGCAACCTGGTCCACCGTCGCGGGGTCGATGTAGGGCCCCGACGGACGCCAGACGTTGACCGGCGTGGCCGTGGTGTTGTTCGAAATCAGATGAATGTACTGGCGCGACCGGTTGTAGCTGGCCTTCAGGGCTGACTTGGGTCCGAGCTCGTAGTTCACGGCTACTCGCGGTTCGAGGCCTTGAGGCCCTAAAAACGAGCGGACTACTTCGCCCGGGCCATAAAACGTGCTGTCAACGATGCTGGTGGGGGTAGGGTAGCGCGGATCGGAATACTGCAGCACGCGGCGAGATCCCAAGTTGGCGAAGGCGCTGTAGCGAAGGCCAAGGGTCGCGCTGAGCCGCTCGTTCAGTTTGACGTCGTCGCTGAAATAGACGGACGGTTCGGTTGCGAACTCCTTGCGAAGGGAAATGTCGAAGGCTCCGCTGATTTTGCCTGGGAAAAATGTGTAGTAGGTGTTTTGCACGCCCCAGTCCAGCTTGTGGCGGCTCGAGGCGTAGTAGGTCCAGGCCAGATTGGTCACCGTGTTCTGAATGCGCGAGTCCAGCTTGAACGAAGGCACGGCGTCTTCGGGCGTTCCGAGCGAGTAGGTATAGTCGGAGTACACCGCCGTAGCGTTGAAGAAGAGCTTGTCATTCACGCTCCGATTCCAGCGCAGCGTCGAGGTCCAGTTGCCCCATCCGAAGTCAAAAAGTTCTTGGGCGCCGAACTGGTCGCGCCCAAAGTACATGCTGGCGTAGACGCGGTCTTTTTCGCTCAAGCGCGCGTTCACCTTAGCGTTCACGTCGTAGAAGTAAATCTTGGTATTCTGCAGCTCCAAATTCCCCGTATAGGGCAGAAACAAGTCGAAGTAGGACCGGCGCCCGCTGACCATAAAGCTGGCCTTTTGCTTGACTATCGGTCCTTCCAGCGTCAGGCGGCTGCTCAAGAGTCCAATTCCGCCCTGGGCGGCGTATCGCTCGCTGTTGCCCTCTTTTTGGCGCACGTCGAGCACGCTCGAAAGGCGGCCGCCGTAGTTGGCCGGCATGCCGCCCTTGTACAGCGTCACGTCGCGTACGGCGTCGGCGTTGAAAATGCTGAAAAACCCGAAGAGGTGCGACGACGAATACACGGGCGCCTCGTCGAGCAAAATCAGGTTTTGGTCTGCATTGCCGCCGCGCACGTTGAATCCGCTCGAGGCTTCGCCCACCGTGCTCACTCCGGGCAGCAGAGTGAGGGTGCGCACGATGTCGGTTTCGCCCAGCAGCTGTGGAATTTTTTTAATCTCCTTGGCGGTCAGGCTGCTTACTGACATTTCGGTGGTTTTCACGTTGTTGTCGAGCTTTTGGCTCTGCACGTTGACCTCGCCCAGTTCCAAGGTTGATTCCTTGAGGCGGACGCTCAGTTTAACTGACTCTTTCCCGGCCTTGATCGCTTGCACAAAAGGCGCGTAGCCAAGCAGCTGCACCTTGACGGTACCGGCCTCTGAGGGAACGCTCAGGCTGAACATTCCGTAGGTATTGGTCGTAATGCTGGTTTTTTTGCTTGCGGACTCCCAGGCGACTACTACCCCGGGCATTGCCTCGCCGTTGGCGGCATCGGCCACGGAGCCGGTGATGCTGCGGTTTTGCGCGAACAACGAACTCGGAATGAGGAAAATAAAACCCCAGAACTGGATTGGTAACTTCATGAAATGTAGCCGCGTTGGTGCGACGCCCCAAAGAGTCAAACATTGTGCCGCACTAAAGGTTCCCTTCGGGCAATAAAAAGTGGCGGAATGCCACGGCAGCGGCACGAATTGTGTACTTTCGGGGACATGCTCGCACTTCTGCGCATTCCCTTTATGAAACGCAACTTGAAATACACGATTCCCGCACTGCTGTTGGTCGCGGGGGCAGCCTTTGGATTCCGTTACGTGCAGCAGGGCGACCCCGAAAAAGAGTCGCTCGTCATGCGCCTGGTCGCCGAGGCCCTTCAAGGGGTGCACTACCAGCCTCGCGAAATCAACGACGCGTTCAGCGAAGACGCCTTCGCCGCCTACCTTGAAATGCTCGACAGCGAGAAGCGCTTTTTCTATCAGTCGGACTACGACCGGCTGGCCAAGCACCGGCTCAAACTGGACGACTACTTTCAGTCGGGAGACCTAGCTTTTTTTGATGAGAGTTCTGCTCTGTGGAATCGCCGCCGCGACGAAGCGCGCCGCCGCTATACCCGATTGCTGGCCAAGCCGCTTGACTACGCCAGCATCCGCACGCTGGAAATGGACGCCGAGAAACGCCGATTCCCCAAGGACTCAACTGCCATGGACGCTTTTTGGGCAGATTACCTCACGTCACGGGTGCTCGACCGCCTGTACGACCGCGCCTACGAGAAAAAAGACAGCGTGAATTCGGCGTTTTTGCCCGGCCACCCAGACTTTGCTGCGAACGAAGCTGAAGCCCGAACCAAAGAGCGCGAAATCCACGACGAGTGGTTTGACGGTCTGGAGGCAATGGAACGGGCCGACGATTTTGGTTTTTATGTGAACGCGTTTGCCTCGGCGTTTGACCCGCACAGCCAGTATTTTCCGCCCCAGCAGCAGGAAGCATTCGAAATCGAAATGACCGGACAGCTCGAAGGGATTGGGGCCCAACTCCAGCAAGACGGGGAGTACGTTACCATTGCCAGCATCGTCACCGGCAGCGCTTGCTGGCGCCAGGGCGAGCTGGAAGTGGGCGACAAGCTTCTCAAGGTAGGCCAAGGGGAAGCCCAGCCCGAAGATGTGGTAGGGATGCGCGTGAACAAGGTGGTGACCAAGGTCCGCGGGAAAAAAGGCACCGAAGTGCGCCTGACGGTGCGCAAGAAGGACGGCAGCGAGCGCGTGATTCCAATTGTGCGCGACATCGTCGAAATGGAGGCCACGTTTGCGCGCAGCGCCCTGCTAGGCGACGGAATCGGCTACATTCGTCTACCCAAGTTTTATGTGGATTTTTTTGATGAGAGCAACCGGGACTGTTCCGAAGACGTGCGGAACGAGCTGCGGGCCCTCAAGGCTGCGGGCGCTCGCGGAATCATTTTTGACCTTCGCGGCAACGGGGGCGGGTCGCTTCCTGCCGCGGTAGGAATCGCCGGGCATTTCATCGACCAGGGCCCGGTGGTTCAGGTGAAGACGCAAGGCCAGCGGGTGCGCTCCTACGACGATCCGAGGGCCGGCGTAGAATGGGACGGTCCGCTCGTGGTGCTCGTGGACGAGTCCACCGCCTCTGCCTCAGAGATTGTGGCTGCGGCGCTTCAAGATTACGGCCGCGCCATCGTCGTCGGAACCAAGCAAACCTTTGGCAAGGGTACTGTGCAGAACATGCTCGATTTTGACCGCGCCGCCGGTCCGTTTTATGCCAAGCAGCAGCCCTTGGGCGCGTTCAAGTTGACCATTCAGAAGTACTACCGCGTCAACGGAGGCACCACCCAACTCGACGGGGTGCGCAGCGACGTCGTGATCCCCGATGCCTACCAGCACGTGCCCTACGGCGAGCGCGAGCTTGATTTTGCGCTCGCTTCCGACCGCATTGCGCCGGCGGCTTTTCAGGCCGTACCCCTCTCGCCAAGGCGGAGTGCGGCCATTTCGGCCGCCCAAGCGCGCGTCAACGCCAACCCCGAATTCACGCGGATTAACGAGTACTCAAATTTCTTGCGCGACCAGCAGGCCCTGACCGGGCTGCCGCTCAAGTGGGAGCATTTTGTGGCCGACCGCCGTGCCGACGAAGAGGCCGTGAAGCGATTTGAACGCGATTCGGAGCGAAGCGATACGACCAGCGCCAAAATGATCACGCCCGGAAAGCCCGAAAAGGCTGAAGAGGACCGCCGCTGGCTCCGTGCGGTGCGCCGCGACCCGACGATTATCGAATCCATGCGCTTGCTGGCCGACCTGCAATGACGACCCTTTACGCTCTGTGGCGCCATCCGCTTGGCCGCATTGGGGCGCTGGTTTTGGGCCTCTGGGTGCTGCTCTCGGTGTTTGCCTACGCGTTGAGCGCGGACCCTACCCCTTGGGCCAACCGCATGAATTTGGCCGAGAGCGCCCGACCGATGGGCTACACGGCTGAGGACGGAAGCGTCCACTGGTTGGGCACCGACCGCTACGGTCGAGACCTGACGGGCCGTCTGCTGCTGGGTTCACGGGTTTCGCTTTCAGTCGGTTTTATCGCGGTCGGTATCGCCATGCTGGTGGGCATTCCCATCGGAGCCTGGGCCGGCTACTACGGGGGGCGCGTGGACGCCGCCCTTTCGGCGCTGATCCAAGTTTTTTGGAGCATTCCCTCGCTCCTCATGGTCATGGCCTTGAGCTTCGTGTTGGGTAAAGGCTTCTGGCAGGTATTCGTCGCCGTCGGCCTGACTTCGTGGGTTGAAGTTGCGCGCCTAGTGCGCGGACAGGTGCTGGCCTGGAAGCCGGCGGAATTTGTTCAAGCGGCACGCGTACTGGGTTATCCGGACCGCCGAATTCTCTGGAAGCACATTATGCCCCAGACGATCGCTCCCCTGATCGTCTTGGCCGCCAGCCAGTTTGCCAGCGCCATTCTATTGGAATCCGGACTTTCCTTTCTCGGTCTGGGCGCGCAGCCCCCGATGCCGTCGTGGGGCGGGATGATCCGGGACCACTACGCCTACTTGCTCACGGGTCAAGCGCACTTGGCGCTTATACCTGGTCTGGCTTTGGCGATGCTCGTCTTGGCATTTCAGGTGCTCGGCACCGCCCTACGGGACGTACTCGACGTGCGCAAGTAGCCCGCCTCCTTCGTCTAAAAAAAAGCGACCCACTTGGGGTCGCCTTCTTCTAAATGTGCGGTGCGCGCGAATCAGAACGGCAAATCGTCGTCGTCGCTCGAGCTGTCAAAGCCCGGAGCTTGCTGCTGTGCGGCCCGCGCAATGGGGTCGCCGCTGCTGAAATTCCCTCCTTGGTTGCGGTTGCCGCCGCGGTCGCCGCCGCGGTCGCCGCCGCGGTCGTTTCGGTCGCCGCCGTAGTTTCCTCCGCGGTCGCCGCGGTCGCCGCGGGGTGCCGGAGCTGATTCGCTGCCGTCTCCGGGGGCCATCCGCCAGCCTTGAATGCTCACGAAGTACTTTGTTTCGCCGTCGCGGTTGGTCCACTCGCGTCCGCGAATATTAATGGACACCGTCACCTTGTCGCCCTCGCGGTAGCGCGAAGGAATGTCTGCCCGGTCTTGCGTGAACTCACACATGATGACCTGGGGGTAGTTTTCGTCGGTCTCGATCACGACTTCGCGCTTGCGAAACGTGGGGCTAACTTGTTGCGTATCAAATAGTTTTTTAATGGTTCCGGTAAGTTCCATGGAGAAAAGAAAAAATTAGTCGGGGGTTATTCTTCGTCAGTGTGGTGGGTGTTCAGTCGATCAACTAGGAGCGCTTTCCACGCCTTGCGGATTTTGCCTTTTTCAAGTTGCTCTTGGGCGTATTGGTGCAAGGCCTCTCGGCGCTCGATGGGATCAGCATATTGCCTAAAGATACTTTGTATCCGGTGATGCTGCATAAACTCCTCAACTTCAGATTGAAGCGGAAGCAATTCAATGTTTCCAAGCTTTCCAAGGTCGTTTCCCGTTAAGACGGTCGAAAGGCGCACGCTGCGCGGAATGGCGTCCACCCCGATTCCGCGCGTGGCAATAGGTTTTTCGACTTCAAAAAGCGCGTCTCCTTGGGCGCGGACGTACCAATCTCCGCCCAAGCGACCAACGAGGTCCAGACGGTCTTGGTCCAGGCGGCCGTCCGCGTCCAGCACGCGGCTGTCAATGTGAATGGCGACCACTTCGCAAATGACTAGGTTGCCTGCGCCCGGACCGTCGCCCAGTGCCACTATATCGTTCACGCGGCACTCGAGCGCGACGGGAGCCTCGGCCACCCTAGGGGGTGCAACGTGCTTGCTTGCAACTTGCGTAAAGCCGGCTTTAATGAACTCATTGGTTCCCGTGGGGTATTCGGTACTGGAGAGGCTCGTCTGCTCCACCATGCTATGGCTCACGGCGTGAATAACCACCTCAGGCACCTGCAGGACGTTGTTCAGTGTGTCTTTGGTGCTGTTGTCGCGCACCCTGCGGGCGGGCGAAAATACCAGAATGGGCGGATTCGAACTGAAGAGGTTGAAAAAGCTGAAGGGCGAGAGGTTGACTTGACCCTCTCGGTTGATGCTGGAAACCAGCGCAATGGGACGAGGTCCTACTGCAAATTGAAGGGTGCGCTGTAGATCTGATGTACTCAGATCGCTCGGAGTCAAGGTTTGAACCGACATAAGAGTTCAAAGGTACCGCGTTTGCCGCACTGCAGTTCGAAATGTGAATAAAAAGACGTCAAGGGCGTGGGTTGGTAAAGGCCTATATTTGCAGCTCCTAAGGGAAGCGGATGTGGCGAAATTGGTAGACGCACCAGACTTAGGATCTGGCGCCGTGAGGCGTGGGGGTTCGATTCCCTTCATCCGCAC
>SXGQ01394528.1_pt1 | contig 13191 bp, 18 predicted proteins | sample 3178371 | NCBI WGS metagenome assembly SXGQ01 (sample SAMN11356859, study PRJNA531348) | freshwater metagenome | isolation source: freshwater sample F1-20 | place: China: Fuxian Lake, Yuxi | collected 2017-12-25
AGCTTTTAAGAGATATTAAGATATTTATAGTATCATTATGATGTCCTAAAAAGACACTAGAATTTTTTAAAAATTGAAAAATAAAATTTGAGTACATCTCTTGATTTATTTTGTAATTTCCAAAAAACTTTTGAAATTTTTAAAAAAACAGAAAGATGTACTCAAATTTAAAAATGAAAAAATTTTAAAAATCCAGTGTCTCAATAAATGCTCTGTTATTCTATATTACTCTAAGTAATTTTTACACCTTTGAACATTTAAAACGCCGACCTAATCCAAATATTTTTTAGGTTTCCTTTTTCTCGTTGATGGTCGTTTTACATATTTTTCACTTCTATCATATGCTGCTCTTATTAGATTTTTATAAATATGTATTGGTATTTCATCTAATACATCTTTTACATTTTTAACTAATTCATCATATGTTAATCCCTTTTTCTTTTGTAATCGTGATTTCAATACATTAAAATATCCTTCTATCGCATTTGTATAATGTTGATATGGAACAGCATATAATAAATTATTATCCTTTTTAATTACATCGTTTACAAGTTGATTTCTATGACTACTAGCATTATCTAAAATAATTAATTTATCCTTATATTTTCCATTGATAAATTTGTTAATAAAATCTACCATTCTATTACTATCAATACCCCTTTTTTTATATACCTCATACCCAATAATACCTTTTGAAGAAATAGCAAATATTCCGGTATATTTTTTGAATACTTCTTGACTTTCAGTTTTGACTATACACCTTTTACCTAATTCTTCATAACATTTTCTTCTAATCATAAATGAGTTTAATGATGTTTCGTCAATACATATAATATCATATAAGTTATATTGTTTTACCTTACTATAAAACTCTTTGATTTGATTTTTAATTACAATAGGTTTTTTATATCTTGTTTTTGGAAAATGTCGTAATCGTGTTTGTTTTAGTGTGATATTAATATCTCTTACAACTCTACCTAAATGGACTCTTGATAGTGTTAGATCTGGATATTTAGTTTTTAATTTAGTTAATAATTCATCTATTGTTATAGTTTTATTTTGTTTAAGTTGTTGCTTTATAAATGAAATATGACTATTAGTAATTTTATATGATGTATAATCTCTTTTCTTTCGTGTAATATTATTAGAAGATTTGTATTTATCTACCCATCTCATTAAACTTCTTTCAGAACAACCGAATATTTTACAGGTTTGCACTTGATTTTTAGAATGGGATAAATAGTATTTAACTGCTGATAATTTATAATCACTACTTTTGTGTGTAGGCATTATAATATAATTTAACAATTTATAAAAAAATGATTTAAATTAAATTACTTTGTATACTTAAAGAAATCAATATGTCTTCTGAAGAAACAACATGTCAAACAGAAGTTGTAGAACAACCAACTAAACCAAAAAAAATTATTAAAATAGAAGATAATAAAGTTAAGTTATTATCTTATACTAATAGTCAAACAGCAAAAAATGGTTATAAAGAAGAAGAGTTGGTTTGTAAAGATCTAAATAATAAATTAATAAAAGAGGCATTTACACCTATGTTAGGTGATAATTATAATGAATGTAATAGAATTACAGGAAACCATAAATGTGATATACAATCTGATAATAAGATTTTGAAAGGGCAAGTAAAAAAATATAAAAAAAAGGTCAATTTCAACAATTAGATAGACATTGGATTTCGTGTCTCATTAACAATATACCTGAATTAAATGAAGTTTCACAAATACTAAAAGATTTATTTGAATATCAACTTTTACCAAATGGGACACATGTAGATAAATCAAAACATATAAAAAAATTATGTACTTCTAACTATTCACAAAAAATATTAGATAATTTATTGGATTTGTTAAACAAATTTAAAAGACAAATATTAGAATATGCATTTTATGGTTTAAGTTTAGAAATACAACCTGAATATTTGTTTGGTGTTGAATATAAGAATACTAAAAGGAATAAAATAGTAGTATTTAAAATTGAAGATGTTATAAAGTATCTAGAAAAATTAAATTTTAAAATATCACCAAGAAAAACAGCTATTTTACTTGGCGATAATAGCACAATATCTTTACAAAGAAAAGGTGGTGATACTGGAAAAAAATCTAGTAATCAATTACAAATTAAGCTTATATTAAGTAATCTTATTGATAAAGTGCCTATGTTAGAATATAAGTTATAAATCTTTGATCAGTTCTTCAAGAACATTTACAACTATACTATTTCCCAAGTAAAATAACATATCTTTTTTATTTGACAAAGACTCATACCTATATGAGTCATTAAATCCAAACATTTTTAATGTTTCATTTATACTTAATGTTCTAATCTTACCATCAAAATAATATAATCCTGTTTTTGCACCAGGTCCTCCAGAAGAAGCACAAATAGTTGGTCCACATTTTGTTATATCGTATACACGCTCACCTTGTCTTCCTCCTTTTCCACTTTTCTTATTGATTAGTTGATATTTCATCATACTTTTCCCAGAGCATTTTTCTAATTTATACTTTGATGTAAAATCAAAGTATTCTGAAATAGTATAATCTATTATAGTTGATACGGGAACAATTGGTCTGTTTATTTCTCTGAATATATAGTTTTTATTTTTATTACATATTATATATATACGATGTCTTGATTGAGGTGAGTTATAAAATCGTGAATCGATAACTTTATAACTGACATTATAACCTCTATTTTCTAATTCATTTTTAATAATTTTAAATGTTTCACCATTATGAATTGTATGAAGATTTTTAACATTTTCAAGCATTAATGTTTCAGGTTGTTTTTTATCAATTATTTCCAATATTTTATAAAATAGATTACCACGCGTTTTATCTTGGAATCCTTTTTGATTACCAGCAATACTAAATGGTTGGCATGGAAACCCAGCACATAATATATCAAAATCAGGCATTGTATCAATATTAATTTTATTAATATCACCTTCTGGTTTTATTCCATAATTTTCTTCATATATATTTCTAACACCTTCATTGATATCACATGCTAAAACACAAGTATATTTAATTTCATTTTGAAGAACATTATTTCTATTAAATGCTGTATGAAAAGCACCTAAACCACAAAATAGATCAATATATTTAAGTTCTTTTCTTTGGTTTTCCTGGGACTCCATAGTGTCTGTATTAACATTTACTTCTTTATTTTCAACAATCAAATTTTTATTATTTAATTCTTTTAATTTTTCTTCAACTGCCTTATCTACAAGTGCCTTAATTTTATCAGCATTGTTTTCACAAGGTGTTTTGCGTCTATTATGAGAATCATAGTGAGATTTTTGAGAAAATTCCTTTCCACATAGTTCGCATGAATATTTAACCATTTTCGTTATATATTATTAATTATATTTTATTTTTAAATCAATTTTTTTAAATTAACTTAAATTAACAATTTCTGTTAATTGCCTAAATATTAGAAAGTCGGCGTTTTAAATGTTCAAAGGTGTAATAAATATTGAGAGGCTATTGAGAGGCTATTGAGAGGCTATATAGTAATAAAAATAAATATTATATAAGATAAATATATAATATTTATATTATAATAATGAATGATTTAGTAGTTTATAATAAGGATATTGATCAATTTGAATTATTCTTATGCATGATATTTATCTTTATGACAATAAGTAAGAGATATACACAATGTATTACAATTGATATATTGCGGAGAAAAATTAATCAATATACAAATTGGAATATATATTTAATATTTTTGAATTATATATTGATTAATTTTTTAAATATTGATAATTTACTGATATCCAAGTTTATAGCTAATAATTCCTTAAATATATTTATAATTTTTCATACATTTATTATATATGATAGTAGGATATTATTTCAAACAATAGATAATTCTCCATTCATTCTTAACAAACTTATTAAGGGTATTTCTGATAAAAGATTATTACATATTGAATACATTATATGTAATATAATATTTCATGTATTGCCTGTGTATTTTTATAAGGATACATTAATATATTACAAATCATATGATGATTCAAAAAATATGTATTTATATACAATAATATTTAAATTTATGTGGACTCTTAATATTTTTGGCGATTTCAATTTTATGACAATATATATACCGTCTTACAATTTTCCTAATATTAAATTGATAAATACTATAATCGTGTGGGATATCATTTTAGATAAACTAATTATGAATACATCTTTGTAAAAAGAAATATATAAAGCTATTATTATTAATAAATATATATACTATGATACCTAAAACAATACATCAAACTTGGAGTGATGATCCTGTCCCTCCAATAATTAATTATATACGCGAGGAGAATGCTAAAATATTAAAATCACTTGGATATGAAATAATCTTATGGACGGATAATATGATATTAAAATTAATAAATGAATATTATCCCAATTTTTATAAAATATATAATTCCGCACGAACTGGTGTACAGCGCGGGGATATTGCGAGAATTATTCTAGTATATCATTACGGTGGTATATATATTGATTTGGATATATTAGTATTGCGAGATTTTGCCGAGCTTCTTGATATGACAAGGGATACTTTTTATGTTAGCTATGAACCTGCCGAACAGACTAAATTAATATATAATAATGATAGATATATTTGTAATGCTTTCTTTGCTGCTAATAAAAATAATGCCTTTTTACATAAACTTCTGCGTAATATTCCTGAATATATAAATAGACATGGATACGATTTATTTAATAAGTTCGATATATTTGGCGGATATTACATTTTACTTAACATCAATGATTATGATAAAGAAATGAAAGAAAAAGATATTTTTATAATAGAAGACAGAGAGCTTATATATCCTATCAATGATTTGAAACTTGAGAATATTCCGACGGCTGCTAATGATTGGGCTTCTGTAAAAAGCGGTAAATATGCTTCAAATCCTATAATGGTTCATTATTGGATACATGGAGATTTTGAATCTAAAAAGCTCCTCAAAATGTTCAAACCAGATAGCAAGTATAGTATCCACGAAAATATGTATATATTTTTTAAGATATTATACCCCAACTTAGAAAAAAAATGATAATATCTCTCTTAATAGTAAGATTGTATAGTATATGCTATTAATAATCTTGTTATTATTGTTACAAATGAGTTATGCGCGTACTTTCGCAAACGCAAAAATGCATTATACCAATATAATTAAGGATACAATATTGAATGACCCTAAAATGCCTATTATATATACTAATAAATATCTGAAAAAATGTATCATTAATGGAATCGCAGACTGTTCTATCAAAGATAGTAAAGAAAGTAAAGAAAACAAAGAATTATCTAAAAATATTATGCTAAATGTTAAGAAAAGTAATTATTATCGTCAATTTGTATCAGCCGAACATATATATCCACAATGTTTATTAAATGTCAAACAATCTAATGATATGCATAATATTATTAAGACTCTTAATACATTAAATGGCAATAGGTCAAATTATAAATTTGAAGAAGATTATGATTTAAAAGATAAGAATTGGTTAGAATTAGAATGTAATAATTATGTAAATCATAAGGATAAAATTTTTGTACCAAATAATGATTCGCGAGGCTTTATATCAAGAGCAATTCTATATATGTACAAAGAATACAACTGTAATCCTAATAAAATAATAGACATCGAGATATTGAAGAAATGGTATTATAACTTTTCACCAACTATTGACGAGAGATATCATAATGATATAATAAGAAGAATACAGAATAAAAATAACATATTCATATCTAATTACAATAAGAAAAATAAGGGAATTAAAAAAATCCTCGATTCCTTATGATTCCTTATATATGATATAATAAAAATTGATATAGACATATATTATTCTTATTTTTATAATGAATCTTTTAAACGAAGAGCAAAAATATGCTGTAAGTAGTGTTATGGAAGGGCATAATATTTTATTGACAGGTTCTGCGGGAACTGGAAAATCATATACTATTAAATATATTATAGAGTATTTGAATAATGCTAATAAAAACTTTGCTATTACGGCATCTACTGGAACTGCTGCGGTTATGATAGGTGGTCAAACATTACATTCCTTTTTAGGACTTGGATTGGGTACAGGAAGTATTAAAGATATACTTGGTAATATTCTTAAAAACAAGAAAAAGCACGAAAATATATTGAAGCTTGATGTTCTAATTATTGACGAAATATCTATGATTGACAAGGAATTATTTGAAAAAATATCTGAAGTCCTAAGTATTATAAAATCAAGCGAAGAATATTTTGGTAATATTCAGTTAATTTTAGTAGGCGACTTTTGTCAATTGGCACCAGTTAAAGGTAAATATTGCTTTTTATCCGAGATATGGAATAAGATAAATATAAAAATTATCTTATTAGAAAAGTTAATAAGACACGATGAAGACCTACTATTTCAACAGATTTTGAAAATTGTTAGAAAAGGCAAATGTACTGATAATATCATTAAGGTTTTGGATAGATTGCGAGATACTAAATTTGAGAATGGTATCATTCCTACAAAATTATATCCTATAAATGTTAATGTTGATAAAATTAATAATATTGAAATAGAAAAACTTAAAAAACAAGGAAATATATCTAAATTATATCCGGCAATTACAAGCTGTGATAAAGAAAAAGAGAGCGAAAAGTTTGCGATTGAACTTACATTAAATGCCCAAGTTATTATTATAAGAAATATAAGTGTCGAGGAATCTCTAGTAAATGGAACAAGGGGAGTTATTAAACATCTTGGGGCAGATTATGTTATTATTAATGATATTTATGGTAATATTCATACTATTAAATATTTCACAGATTCATTTAATAATAAGGTTTCTTCAAAAAGTTCTTATATCATACATATGCCTATTAGAATATGTTATGCTCTTTCAATACATAAATCCCAAGGTATGACAATAGATGCTCTTGAATTAGATTTAGGACCTAATATATTTACTTGCGGACAATCATATACAGCATTATCACGAGCAAAAAAATTGAGCTCTATAAAAATCATAGATGTTGATAAGGACTCTTTTAGAACTAATAGAGATGTTAAAAACTTTTATATGACTTGCGTATCTTCTAATAACTCTAATAACTCTAATAACTCTAATAAATAATCTTAATAATTATTAGATATATAAAAATGAAAGAGCCTTTTATCACGCAAGCAGAAAATGATGATATTGTAAAGGAAGTATTTATAATTTTTGGTTATTCCGTCGCAAGTATAATCGTTGTTATATCATTGGCGTGGGGATATTATAATAATATAAATCTATTTATCGCGATTTATTCTCTTATAGTTATTTTATATAATATTATTATAATATCTATCGTCGTAATGAATAAAAATATTTATGATTCACAAAGTTATACTATAATATTTGGAACTACTATATTCTTTATATTTTTAACTTTCTTTATCGGGATTTTCTTCTTATATAAGTTCTTTATACCTTCAAAGACAGGTAGCACACCAGTAGCAGCACAAGATGTAAATTATTCATATAAATATTAGTAATATCTATCATACATATCCAGCATATGTATCTATCATACATATCCAGCATATGAAATTACATATAATATAATAAATAGCAATAGAGTTTTGATATAGACATCAAATGACAAAATATTTTCTTGTAGATATTCTGGTATCCTATCATATATGTTATTAATTATTCCGCTAAAATATATTAGAAATACTATAATAACTATTATGAGATTTTTCTTAATAAGTTCAATATCCATATATAGCATATAATCATTTTTATTCATTTGAGTGTATGGCGAATAAGAAGTCTGTTGATGAGAGTGCGGGGGATAAGGATGTTGTGAATATGGTGATTGCTGCGAAGGATGCGAAGGATGCGAAGGATGCGAAGGATATGGAGGTTGTGAGGGATGCGAAGGATATGGAGGTTGCGAGGGATGTGAAGAATGCGGAGATTGTGAGGGATATGAAGGATGCTGAGGCTGTGATGGATGCGAAGAATTTGATTGATTGCCATTTGTCATATCTTGAATTATAAGAGGTTGCGTATTTAAGCTCATATCTTTATTATTTTTAGATATTAATAATTCATCTCTAAATTCATTTAAAACATCTTGTACTACAGGATCATTTATATCATTATGTTCATTATTAGTACTCATTATACTAAGTTTAATAACCTAATATTATATTATATTTAGATATTGAATATAATTACGCAATAATTTTATATTTTCTATAGTATAATGTTATTAAATCCAAGTTATTTATTAGAATTATTGAATAGTAATAATATAAAAATAAATAAATGCATTCATATAGGTGCTCATAAATGCGAAGAATTGCCTATATACATAAATATGGGATTTGTAAAAGATGATATAATATGGATAGAAGGAAATAATGATATGATAGAAATTGCTAACAATAATAATATAACTATTTATAACTATGTAATAACTGATAAAGATAATGATGATATTATATTATACAAGGCGAATGATACAGCTTCATCAAGTATTTTAGATATTGCCAGACACAAAGAAGTTTATCCTGATATATCATATATTACAAAATCCAAATCCAAAAGTATAACAATAGATACATTTTTTGATACAAAAGGTATTAATGCGACCGAATATGACTTTTTGAATATAGCTATTCAAGGAGCCGAATTAATGGCATTACAAGGAGCCATAAAATATTTGAAATATGTAAAAGCTATATACATAAAAATACACAAAATAGAATTATATAAAAATTGTCCTTGTATAAAAGATATAGATGATTTTTTGAAAGAGTATAATTTTACAAGAATAATTACTATTATGACAGATAAAGGTTGGGGTGATGCGTTATACATTATTTCTTAAGGTTCTCAAAAATTATCAAGAATTTGTTGCAGCATTTGCGAGTTTTGCTGCTTTTACTGCTTTTGCTGGTTTTGATTCTTTGATTTTATTACATCTTCCTGTTACTGGATTTCTTATCTCTCCTTCTTTACATTTTTTGACACATTTTCCCGTTTTTGGATTAATTTCCTCCCCTTCTGGGCATTCTTTTACTTCTTTATTAAGATTAGGTAATTTATTAGGAGGTTTTTGATGAACGTCTGAGATTTCTTTTTGTTCTGTTGGCGGAAGTTTTGGTTTATTTAACATTTTAGGAAGTTTTTTAGGTTTTGTAGGAGGTTTGGGAACCATAGGTTCTATAACAGTAGGTTCTGAAAGTATTGTAGGAGGTTTGGGAACCATAGGTTCTATAACAGTAGGTTTTGAAGGTTGTACAGGTTTAGGTACTTTATTAGGTACTGTTGGAGGTTTAGGTGCTTTTATTACCTTGCGTTCTTTAATATCTTTAGGATTTTTTCTAGGTTCTTTTGGGGGCACAGGTTTTAATGACACGGGTACTACATTATTCAATCTGATATTTTCATATGTATAAATATTAGGTATATTTGCTAAAGCCTCCTCGTCTTCATATTTATATTCTAAGTATTTGCGAATTGCCCCCTTAGTCCTTTCTTTAATAACATTCTTCATTAACTCTTTTTTTTCCAATAGATAATTTTCATAACTGATTTGATAAGCCTTTCTTTTGTTATCATATAATTCATCATATATATTTTTTTTTTCTCTTTTCAATTCCTCGCGTTTATCAAAAAAATCTAAATATTGTTTAATATCCTTTTTCAAATTATTTATTTCGCTCGTGCTATTAGTATTATTATTCGCAATATTTAATATTTTTTTTTCAATATTTCTTAATATATCCATTTAATAATATTGAGGATAAAAATAATTAAGGCAATATAATATCTTCAAACATTCCCCTGTAAAATGTTTGAAGTCTTTCCTCAGGCTTCATTTGTTCTTCATATGTACTCCTTGGTATATATTTAACTATTATCTTTTCCTTACCACAAGTAAGTTTTTTATCATAATAGCCTTGAACTATTAATATAGCTCCTATAAAAAGTAAAAATATAGCAATTGCTTTCATTCTTAATAATATAATATAGATTATTTTTAATCCTTTATAATCTTTTAAGTATTTCTTTCAGTCCAAGCATCAACCTTTTCAATCTCCTCTTTAACCTCGTCCAATCTTACTACATCTCCCCCATCATTTTCATTACTTGCTTCTACATTATCGCCTACGGGTGCCGCATTAGAAGCAAGCGTTTGCTTCCTGTTTTCAAAGATAATATCGCGATTATCCATATTCTTCTTATATTCTTTCATCAAAGTATTGAGCTGCGTCTCAGAATATTCTTGATTCTCAAGAGACTCCGGATTAGGAGACCAAGGACACCAGCAACCTACTTGAGCAATATAAATATTGAATTTATTATCTATCTTCTTCAAAAACTCGCTACGGACTTTTGCCTCTTCAATAGTATCAAAGGTACCGCGAACTTTAATACCACGCATAGAAGTTACAAAGTTATTATCCTTGTGATAAGCCGCTTCAAGCTCATCATTCTTAACTGATTTAAAAAATGCAAGCTGTTCATTCATTTCCTTGGGATCAAAGATATAAGAATGATTATCCGCAATTGTATCAACCATATCCTTTTGTTCCGGATTCTTCTCCTTGATTCCTTCAAGAAGCTTCTTCATATCATCAGAAAACTTTTCAATAAACTTGCTAAAAATATATGCTTCTTTATTAACAATAACATCCTCGGGGCTCAAAAAAGACAATAGTACAAAGTTTTGGCCACGGATAGGCTTGTCCTCATCCAAATAATCTACCTCTTTTGTTGATACCATAGTGCTGTTTTCTACTACTGCCATTATATTATCACCTCTATCTTATATTATAAATATATATTTATAATCTTATATATATTTTCATAATCACAAATAAAATATTTTATAATAATAAATGACAATAAAAAAATACGATGATTTCAACATACTATTATACAAAATATTAAAAATAATTATTCAAGCTCTAATAATTGCTTTTATAGCATTATTAGTACAAGGAAATAAGTTTAATGTTGCTAAACTTTTTACGCTCACTATACTAATAGCACTAACAATATATATATTAGAACTATTATCAAACCAATTTAATATATCGCAAACCAGTAGCAATATAGGATTACAAAAATCTAATCCATTTATGTTATTGTAAATTGTATTTGATATTTTCCTAAATTATTTTTTTATGAAAAAGCTATTTACATCATAATATCATTAGGAATATAAAACAATATCTTGCTAAATGCTTTCAACAATATAATAGATAAAAATATAGATTGTAAAATTATAAAGCTGTCATCGTAAGATATATTATATCTTGCTAAATAGTTCATAGTTATTACTCTAATGTTATTATATAATTGTGATATATCATTTTTTACTTATGTTACTTATGTTACTTATGTTACCTATGTTACTTATGTTACTTATGTTACTTATTTTACTTATGTTACTTATGTTACTTATGTTACCTATTTTACTTATTTTACTTATGTTACTTATGTTACTTATGTTACCTATTTTACTTATGTTACTTATGTTACTTATGTTACTTATGTTACCTATTATATTCACAAATACACTCGAAAGATATTATCATTCAAGTCTCTATCTTTACATAATATGAAGTTATAGCGACGGTATTATTTCGTAATTTAAATCTATACATATTTTTTTCCATATTTGGTCTTGGACATAGAGCTTCTCTCTGCTTTTCAATAATGGAAAATATTTGAGATATTCATTGAGTCCGAGTATCTGAAAAAACTTATAAAGAACATAGCTATATGACAGAAAATTCTTTCTATCTTTCGGACAATGTTTCAAAAAGGGAGCTTGGATACTTCTAAACATATTACATAGCTTATCTTCTAATTCGGGACTAAATTGTGGTGTAGGTATTCCATTAATTCTATTTATAATATAATTGATATGCTCATAATACTTATTTATCCTCAATCTTTTAAGAATATCCCTCATTTTTAAATATGTTATTTTTTTCAGGTCAGTTATTTTCTCTTTCTTAATTTCCGTTAAAATTTTCTCAAATATTTCATCGGGTATATCTGTGCTCTCCTTGCCCTGTACCTGATTACACCATTCCCTAAAATGATTAATTCTTTTATAACAAAAATGCGATGTGTCTTTCGTATTCTGTTTTAATATCGGTCTATTTTGCTCAACCAAAAGAAGCTCTTGATATCCGCAAATACCACATACAATTATAGCATCGTGCTGGAGACAAGTCATATTATTTTTACAAACTTTACATATTTCTATGTTTTCATCCTCTACTGTTCTGACATATCTATTGTTTATTATAGCCATATATTTATCAACTAATGTACTCTTGTCATATATCTTGTTAGTATCTATCTCATTAATTTCCCCCTTAGTTTTATTGACATCCGTTTTATCACATTTATCGCTATCTACGCATTTATTTTCTATTATTACCTTCTTATTATCTATATTGTTAAGAGCCTCTAATACATTAATAGTGTTAGTATTTATACTAATATTTCGCTTTTTTTTAGATTCCTTCTTATATATCTTAGGTTTATTACAAGCTTCTTTGATAAAGCCAATATTTTGATTAATGTCTGACTGTTTATTTACAGTATCATAATATTGAAATAGTATATCGCTCGTATTCTTGTAATACTCTATTTCATCTAAATTATCGAGTTCATTCAATTTACTTTTAATTTCTATTATCTGCTCATTTAACTCTATATTACTAAACCAAAGCTTACTATTAAGTTCTTTATCTGATGTATTATTTATACTTTTTAATATCTCCATTTTCTTTTCTTCGCAAAAACTTAGTTTTTCACGATAATATATCTTTTCCTTATCGCTCTTTTCAAAATCCTTTATCATATTATTATGCATTGCGTCCAAAGTAACTGTTTCATTTATATCTGTTACTATTTTTTTTTTAGATGACTTCTCTTTAAACATCATTATATTTGAATTATAAATATTAAGGTTTATATAATAAAATTTATTTTTGTGTCATATAATCTATATTTTTTTCTCCTCTAATAGTATAAAGAATATAGCGTAAATGGGTGGTGGTCTTCTTCAATTAGTAGCTTATGGTGCACAGGATGTTTATTTAACTGGTAATCCGCAAATTACCTTTTTCAAAG
>SXGQ01757948.1_pt1 | contig 13191 bp, 10 predicted proteins | sample 3178371 | NCBI WGS metagenome assembly SXGQ01 (sample SAMN11356859, study PRJNA531348) | freshwater metagenome | isolation source: freshwater sample F1-20 | place: China: Fuxian Lake, Yuxi | collected 2017-12-25
CCAGCAACACAGATGCGACTGAGGTCACTATCCCAGCCGGATCTGCATTCCTGATTAAGCGGAACTCCGGCCGAGGGGACCTAAAGGGCTCATCCGCCTTAAAATTCGCTGCAGCTACTGTAGCTCCCTAGGTAAGCAGTTAATAAATTATAGAAAGTTTATAAACATGAAACAACCCAGCCAAAGTAACTCAAAAAAGCACCCAACCACTGCGTTGGCGTGCCATTTGACTGCTCTGGCTGGGCTTTTCATGCTCACTGCATCCAATATCCAAGCAGCAACGATTCAGGTAACTGTTCGGCCCGCTGCGGGTAGTGCGATCAATTCATCATCTAATTCAACTCTTTCTTCTGGGGTTGCTTATGTTGGCACTTTTTTCGATGGGACAACTGCGATGAGCAAAAGTGCTATTAGCAGCCTCTGGAACGCTACCAGAGCGGGTTACGATGCGTTATTTTCTAAATTCGTTTCTGTTGGGTCTGCATTAGTTTCAGGCGGAACTTTTTCCATCAACACCTCTGCAGAGGTGGACAGCGTTGGCGGGAAAAGCCTGGTAGGAAAAAATGTATATGTCCTCGTGGTTGATAACTCATCGAGTCCGAATGGCTTTCTGCTTTTGGCGGCAGATGGAGATGGCGGCACAACCTTTGCAAATCCAAGAGAGACATTTGGGGATAATTTTACGGATTTGGAGATTTCTGGTAAGCTGAAGACTTCTCAATTCGTAAATCTGGAAACAGGAGATACCGAATTCACTGAAGCTCCTGCTACTACCTCAGTCGTGGCCGGCTCCTATAATTCAAGCACGGATCGTTGGGCCCTCGTTTCCAGTCCCGCTAGTTCTTCAACCCTCACATTAAACGGGCTTTCAACTGTTACCCACTACTGGGGTTCCTCCTACACTGATTCGGGAGTCACTCCATCTTCTGGAGTCACGACTGTAATTCGGAATGCATCTAGCCAAGTTATTGCCGACTTTGCCGCCATGTCCAACACAGTTGGAACTTATACTATCACATATACTTCGGGCAGTTCTACCGCAACTCGCACAGTCAATGTTAAAATCCAGAATCCCTCTTCCGATTCGGATAAAGATGGGTTAAGCAATTTAATGGAGTATCTATTGGGAGGATCACTAACGGCTAACGACAGTGCAAAGTTACCTGCAGCGACTGTTTTGGGCACAGAATTAATCCTTACCTTTACCGCGAGATCTGACGTTGCTTCCGCGACACCTGTTGCCCTTGCTTTTCTTACGACAACCTCACTATCAAGCGCTTTCGCCCTCGAGGCTTTGAACCAAAAAACTAATGTTCCCCAAGAAGGAGTGCCCTCTGGTTTTACCAAACAGCAGTGGTCTTTCTCTATCGTGGGATTGTCGAAAAAATTTGCCCGCTTACAAGTCACAGTGCCACCCGAGTTATCGGAGGGCAGTTAGTCTATGAAATGCACAAAAGAAACCACGAAAGGAATATAACTCAATATGAAAACAATACGTAAATTACTCACCGCATTGCCATTCGCAATGCTTTTGGCTGTACCTACTGTTCAATCTCAAACCTTGGAAGGCATAGCTGCCCCATCCTACAATGCCCCTTTCAGGGATTCGTCAGGCGCACTTCTCAATGGTGCCTATTTTACTATGGGTAGCTTTGGAAGTCGTACAGCATCGGAGGTTGCTTCTCTGTTTGCGGCTGCATCCACGCCTCTTGAGGTTGGAACTATTCTGAGGGCCAACTACACCTCATTGCTAACGCCGGTTGCCATCAACTCATCTACATTCACCGCATTTAATAGTGATGGCTATGCCCCAGACAACATCGTGGATTTTAATAACACCCCGATCTACTCGGTTATTGCAAAGCAGCTGGGTGCTGACCTCTTTGAGATCGGCATTTTTGGTGCCTACAATTTCACGCGAACAGGCAGTGTAGGAAGTTACTCTTATAACCGGGGCGCCCAGGTAAACTTTTCCAACTTAGATAATGAATTGGGGGTTGAAACGATACGCTTCCGCCAAGCTGTAGGTTCAGCTGGTGGCGTTGGTGCGGACGAGGTAACTGGTTTTGGCACAGCGACTGCAACCGGTTTCCAGCTCAGCTTGGTTCAATCTACATCCGTCCCCGAACCTTCTTCAGTGTCTCTCATGCTCCTCGGTGCAACCGCTCTGGTGGCCCTCCGTCGCCTGCGCAAAAACGTCTAAACCATTAGATAAATAACCATTAATATAGGAAATTAAATAAATGAAAAATAAACTCATCCTTTCAATCTTGGCCGTTGTAGGCCTTGCTGCTGGCGCCTCTCAAGCGCAAACATTGCCCGCTGTTACCTTTGTTGACGTGGCCACCCTCGGGGACGGAGTCTCTGTGGTGAGCTCATCAGGCACAGTCAAGGTCAATGCCACGGTTCTCACCAAGAACCAACGCTGGACCCGGGATCGCGTCTATATTCTCGCCAACAACGTGATTGTTCCGAACAACATCACTCTAACAATCGAGCCCGGCACCTTGGTCCGTGCTGAAAGGCATTCACGTGCACAGGGTACAGGTGGGGACGCGGCTCTAACACCTGCCGATCCGGGTGCCTTAGTGGTAGCCCGCGGCGGCAAATTGAATGCCGCTGGCACTGCTGATGCTCCAATCATCTTCACCTCGATCGACGATGTGAACGTCCCTGGAGGTGTAGCGACGGTTCCCCCTTATGAAAATAAGGGCGTGACGGCTGATGGTGTACAGATTGTCAATGGTGAGCGCGTATTGAGGAATGGTTTCGCAACTGTCGCAGGCACTCCAGGTGTCGGACAGTACACCATCTCTGGTGGAACTTTGAATACCGCAACAGGCGGCGCGAAGGATTATTCGACCACATGGGCTGCGGCAGCAGACTCGGCATTCACTCACGATGGTCTTTGGGGTGGAATTGTGCTGTGCGGGAAGTCAACCGTAAACAGAGGTTATGCCTCTGGCGAAAATGCTCGTACGAGTTCGATTAACGAGCCAACAATTAATACCTCGACGGGCGGACTAACTGGAGCTCAAAAAGGCGTGCAGTTGGTCGAGGGTATGGCTGGATTCCCTTTGTATAGCTGGGGTGGCGGTGATGCAGAACTCGATGACTCGGGAACATTAAGATTCATATCGAATCGATATGGTGGCTATGTTATCGCACTGGACACCGAGCTGAATTCGTTCTCCGGTTATGGTGTTGGCCGTGATACAACTTTGGAGTTTCTCGAAGCCATTAACAACGCAGATGATGACTTTGAGTTTTGGGGCGGGGATGTTAATCTGCGTTACGCAATCTCCACCTTCTGTGGCGACGACGGATTGGACACGGATCAAGGATTTCTTGGTGTGGTTCAATATTTTGTCCAACTGCAAAACAACGGTGTCGGCACAGACGGCTCAAGTCTTTCCACACGAAGCGATAAAAACTTCGGTGACAGCTTGACCGAAAACGATGGCCCGGAAAGCAATAATTCAGCATTCCCTTATAGCACCTACACTTTAGCTAATTCCACGATGATTGGCCGGGGTTATGGATCGAAGAGTTACTCTGGTATCTTCTCTGGCCCAAACTTTAAAGACAATGCGGGTGCACGAACCTACAATACCCTGATCATGGACAATCCGCATGGTGCAGTATTAATTACTGACAGGGGAACTGTCGGAACTGACACATTCAGTTCGGCCGGGAATTCGTCGGTTAATCGATATGCTGGCACCCGTACGGGGGGCGGCTTCGATGGTGCAGGACGTGCAAGCGACCTGACAACAGAAGACATCGGTAATCCGTCTGGGCCTGATGGTGTGTATAACAATACATGGTTTTTCCGGAATGGTTACGCTGATTCATCGACTGTTGGCGTGGAAGGTGGCACCAGATATGCCAATTTGACCGCCTTTCAAGGAGCCTTCAATACTGGTTTGCCTGCATCCTCATCAGGGAATCGATTCCCGCTTTCGTACGACCGGAACGGACGCGGTGCTAGTAGTGACGGCTTGGCCGCTCGTTGTAACACACCTGCTGTTCAGGCAGAGATTAATAAGCCATCCAACCATAACGTATTTGACACCGATCCTGGTGTTCTTGTTAGCCCCTACCATCGTATCAGTGGGTTAGATCTGCGGGTGACGGCTACTGCGGCCAGGAACCTATCTAATTCCGCCCTCCCCTCTTATCGGGGTCTCAACAGCGATGCCTCATTTGTGGGTGCGGTTCGCGATAACATGTGGATGAGGGGGTGGACGCTTGCAGATAAATTAGGTGTCTATGCTGGCTCCCAGATTGTGCCGGAGGTAAGCATCACGGCCAACGGTTCCAGCCAGCCGGTGATCACCTTTGGTGGCGAGAATAACGTGAAGTACGTGGTAGAAGTCTCCACGGACAACAAGACCTACACCAAGGTTACGACCGTTTCGGCCACTGCCGGAAACAACACCTACACTGACTCAGCGCGTACTCTGGGCACCAGCCCACTGTTCTACCGTGTCATTGCTCTCTGATTCAGTTTACCTGCTAAACTAATAATGAAGGGGCGGGCTGGAAATCCAGCCCGCCCTTTCCTTTTTATACTATGAAACCAATTTTCTTCGTACTAGTTCTGGCCCTCTCTCAGATTATCTGCCGTGCATCAGAATTATCTCCAAGTGAAAGTATGCCAATTCGATATCAAAAAGATGCGGTCGTAAACTCACTTCGCTGCCTCGAAACGAGTCGAGGAGACGAGGAAAGAATCGCAAAGCTTCGCAATTGGGTTGCGGAGAGTCTCTCTGATTTAGGTGATATACAGGGGGCAATTTCTACTTTAAAGGGCACTAAACCTCATTACCACGTCCCTTTTGGCTGTGTTGATTCTGCCATAATTCTTCTGGGTCATGGGCAATTGACTGCTGTTGGTGAACTTCTATCAATGTCTCTCGATTTACTACCCTATGCATTGGGTCATAGTGCTGAGTTAGTTCAATTCCAAGTCCTGCGCCTTGCCACGGTTGTGGATGATTCAAGAACAATCCAAAGGGCTTGGGAGGCAGAGAAGTTGACTGGCGCGAATTTCAAACCCGCTTATGAATCTTTCTTACAAGATTGGCAGCCTAATATTTGGAATATGATCCTTGATCGTCTTTTCCCCAATCGCCATTGGGACTCATTGGCTAGAAATGCAACACGGGATGAGGAGATTGCCTGGAAGTCAAAGCGAACAGTAGATTATTATACAGGATTAATCCTGCTGCGTAAGGCCAAAGCATCTGTTCGTGCCAAGCAATCTTATCCAGCTTCTTGGATTCGATTTGTGAAGGGCGGAATACGTGCTCCGGCGATTAACACAAGGCCTGCTGGCCTTAGTGCCGAGTTGGCAGAACTTGCGCTGGTTGAGGGTCGATCGGCTGCCTCACTTCATCTTGTGGAGGAGACTTGGAAATTATTGGGTGGGTGGGCACCACAGATGAGCGGGATCTATCGAATCGAAAGAGATTTGGCGCTAATTCTTGGAAAATTACAGAATTCTCAAAAGTTACAAGATGAAGCAAAGGATCGAATTACAACAAGAACTGAAATACTAATCAAACATCTCGATCCGTTTGAGCAGATGATCCAGCTACCAGTTTTAGCAGAGGCTTTTTATGCGTTGGGAGCAGCTGAGCAGGCACAGAAGAATTGGAAAGTGGCTGCTGATTTGTGTTCACAAAGCCAAAATCCGGAGAGCCAATCTGCGGGGTTAACTCGAATCTGGATGAGCTATGCAAGGGCGAACACTTGGCCTTCTAAAGAGACCGAGGCTTCTTTAGAAAGAATCGAAAAGCAACTCCCTGCTGCCTATTCCAAGGTAAACTTCTAGATATCATGTATTCTTTTAAAGATTCCTTGAACGCCAAGCGATCAGCTCAGTAAGTAGAAATAAATTCGAGTCTCTGACGCTAAAAACTGTAGGCTGCGTTCAGGCTGACATCCCAGCCTCTAGCGTAGGAGCTATAAATATATTCAGTGCCATTATAAGTCTGAGTACGATTAAAGAAAGGATTCAGCAAATTCTTTCCTCTGAGGGTGAGCCGCCAATTCTCAGTCACGCCCTGGGTTAAATTAAAATCTAATGATGGTGCGGGTTGCTCGTAAATATCTGGATAGTAGTTCGCATCAGCTGATCCAATATCAGCGGGTGCGCCAACAGCATAAAGCAGTGGACCAGTAACGTTAAAATAAAGACCTGCATAAAACCGATACTCTTCGTTGTCGTAATTGAGACCTGCGTTAATGATGTACTCGGGCTGACCCTGTAAAGGACGATCCGTTGCAGGTTGTCCACGAGCCTCTAAGATATCGGCTACGTTAGTGTCTAAAGGAACAGCACTCTGAATCTGGGAGTAGTTAAAATAAAGGGAAAAATTCTTTAGCCAAGAGGCCATTTGGTCAAGCCGCTTGCGAGCTTCGATTTCAACTCCATAGATGATGCCGTTCGGCGAGTTCTCGTACTTGAGGACAGGTATTTGAAGAAGCTGATCGAAATCTGCTTGCTGCTCCATTGGTTTTTCTAGATTCTTGTAAAAAAGGCTGACCGCAAGGACTTCTCCGGCACGCGGGAACCACTCGACACGGAAATCGTAATTGTTGGCCTTAGAAAGCTGAAGATCGGGGTTGCCCACAAAGTATTCGTCGGAGGTAAAATCTTTCGTTAAGACCGGACCCATCTCTTTGAAAGACGGGCGGGCTAGGGTCTGAGACCAGGCGAATCGAAAATTGACATTTTCTGTCAGATTGAAGGTTGCGGCCACAGCAGGAAGAAGATCTAACTGCTGGATTTTCGCAAGGCCACTGCCTCCATCACTAAAATTTGGGTTAGGGAATAGTACGGCGGGCAGATTATTTGCTCCTTTGATTTTGATGTTAGTATTTTCAAATCTAGCACCGCCAGAGAGTCGCAATTGGGGGAATAGATTGAAATCGACCATGAGATATGAGGCAGTTACCGCTTGGGAGGCATTATAAAAAGTTCCTGTTGCTGTCTCAGGCGTGCCTTGGAGATTGTAAAGGGTGTAACTCATCATTTCCTCCCCGACTATATTCGGGTTTACTAAGCCACTATAATCAGGATTTAGAAAGACATCTGCCCAAGTAGAGCCATCGTTGGGAGTATAGGTGTCATAACTTGGGTTAGTGACATCTCCGTATGGATAACTAAAGCTAGATTGGTTGTAATTCCGCTGGTTGTAATCGCTATAAAATCCAGTCTTAAATATATCGGTACGATCCTTTTCCTCTAACAACGGTATAGTGAAGTCAACAATAGTGTAGTAGCTATTTTCGGTCAGTTCACGTTGGAATCGCTGCAGAGTTGGATTTTCAGCTATGGCGGGATTATAGGATCCGTCCCCAGCATCGACCTGTGAATATTCCCCCGTAGTTAAATCCTGGGCAAATTGAAATTGTCGCTGATCAGGTTCTTGTAAGCCGGCTTGTCCAATGCCGCCGTTCCAATTAATTTTAAGGTTTCTTAGTTCTTCAAACAGGTCTTCACCAACCACTTGCAAGTAGGCCAAATTGCGCTCACCGTAGTCTATGATTTGTTGGGTCAATACTTGTGTTCCATTGGTATTGAGAGCATCCCGTTGCGTGGCATTGTCGTCCGCTCCTAGATTATACATAATATTCATCGAAGCTTTGTGATCCGTATGCCATTGACCAGAAAGACCTACCAGTCCGCCCCAAAGGACTTCTTGCTTCCCTTGGGCCTGCGAGTCGACATCGTAAATCGGGTCAAATCCACCTGCTGCATTTGGATCGAGAACCAGATTTCCTCGTTGGCCGTTACCATAATATGAATACTTATTTCGGTAGCTAAAAGCTCCAATCACTCCGACCTGCTCCCCTTGAGGTCCAAGTTCGATCGAGTCCCCTCCCTGAAGGTTAAAAGAAACATTCGGCGGGGGTGTCTTGTTGGTGAGTCCGATTACTGGGGTCATTTGCCTCATGGCTGTGTTAACTTTGTCAGCCCGCTCCAGATTTGTGGGATTGCCTACTAGGGACGCAGGAAGCGGCGTCAGAGTATTGATTACGCCTTGTGGAATCATCCGACCGTTAGCTTTTCCCCCAAAAAGACCTGTCCCACCTCCATTGTAAGTAAGGAAATTGGGGTTGAAGGTAGTTTGGGAATTATACTCCATCGTTAAACCAGTGCCGAAGGAGGGTTTATCGGGAAATGTTTTGGTACGAATATCAACACTTCCCCCCGTGAAGTCGGCCGGTTGGTCTGGAGTGAAAGTCTTGTAAGTGTTGATGCTCTCGAGAATGCTCCCAGGGAAAAGGTCGACATTGATTGCTCGCTTGTCAGGGTCAGTGGAGGGGAGTCGGCCTCCATTCATGAGGGTATTCACATAGCGATCGGGCATACCCCGAACAGCCACGTATTTGCCGTCTACCACCGATGTGCCAACCATGCGTTTCATGGCGTCACCAGCATTGGCCGCACCAAGGCGGGAGATGAAGTCTTGACCGATCATATCCATCACCGCAGTCGCGGTCTGTCTCTCGGCCAACAATCCAGTTTCAGAGGCCTTCTCGATCTCTCCAGGTACGACTAGCTCTTCCATCTCTTCGATCTCGGCGACCGCCTCAAAGCGCATTTCGTTGAAGGAACCGCTAGCGACTGAAATATCTGGAACTGTTTTTGGGATGTAACTGGCGGCCCGCGTCTGCACCGTATAAACCCCTGGAGGAATACCCGAGATGGTAAAATTTCCCTGATCATCGGTGACCGCTCCAAAGGGGGATCCCATAATCGTCACCTGCGCCTTGGCAATCGGTTGACCAAAGTCGGAATCAACCACTTGCCCTCGAATTCCTCCAAACTGTTGGCCGAAGGCCGAGGCGCACAAAGTCAGGCTGAGAAACGTAAACTTTAGGGCGCATCTACTCATCGGTTGTAGAGAGGAATAAAAAATTTCTTTGATGCACAACGCGAACGACTTGGAAATCTTTGCCCCAAGATTCCAGATAGGTCTTAAACTAATGTTGCCTGGTTGAAACCTCTCCACCCCCCAATTCTGATTCGGACTACTACCAGCGGTAGGGACAACCTCGCGTCAATACAACAATCTGTCAGCAAACCCCCAATATCCCCTCATAACTCATAACTTGCACCAGCAACCCACACCCCCTACCTGCCACCACCTCTGACCCCCAATTCAAAAAACACCCCTCCAAGCATCTGGCTTTCAACGAATTACACGACCTCTGACCCCATATAACCCCCTGTAAGTCATGTCCTTACATGCCTGGTTTTTGATATAGACCTCTGACCCCACAATTTAAAAACCGCCTTTTAAATCACTGGAAATCAACAATTTGCAACACCTCTGACCCCATATAAGTAATTGGCGGATAGCAATTTAAGAGGCTGATTTTTGGAGGTACAAAAAAAGTTTGGAATGACCGCATCCTTTTCTGATTTGCGAAGTTTAATCTATATGGCCAGAAAACGGAGATGCATTCTTCCGGGGGCGTATTATCACGCCTGCAATCGGGCAACGGAAAAGAGGGTTTTATTTCAGACCCCTGCGGATTTTGACCTGTGGGTAAAGACTCTGCGCGAAGCTCTAGAAATATTTCCGCTTAAGATCCATGCCTTTTGTGTGATGCCAAATCATTGGCATATGCTCGCAAGTTCTCCATCTGGGCCGACTTTCACCAAAGCGATGCAGTGGCTCGGCGCCACTCACGCAATCCGCTGGAGAAAGAGAGCGGACAGTGTCGGCAAAGGAGCTGTTTATCAGAGCCGTTATCGTTGCCATCGAGTCAAACCCAACCAGGTTTTCTGGATCGTTGCCCGTTACATCGAACGCAACCCAGTCCGAGCAGGGCTGACGGAATCGCCCTTCAGCTGGGACTGGTCCAGCGCAGGACAAAAAAACGGACTTTCGATCGCAATCGACGAATGGCCGTTGGCAAAACCTGAAAAATGGGAGGAGTTTCTAAGCCGTGGCGGAAATCCAGTCGAAGAGGCCAAAGTTCGTGAAGCACTGACCCGAGGTCTCCCTCTTTATAAACCAAGCAACCTTTAACCCCTGAATTTCCCAATCCCTACTCTCGATAAATTGTCACAAAAAAATCACAATAAAGGGGTTGAGAGATGGTTTTGAGATAACCAAAATTTGAGTATGGAATTTCTTAAGTTTTTCTTTGGGTCGAGAGCAGTGAGGCACAAGGGCTCTGGAGTGCCAAGTGGCAGGTTGCTTGAAGTACGGGCGGTATTCTTCTTTCTCATTGCCCTGTTTTTGGGAATCGCAGGTTGGACTTGGATGAAGAAAGCGGAAAACTACTCCTACACATCCCCAAAAATCGAGCAGATCTCAACGGCGGCAGGCAAGAATTAGCAGGAGCCGGCCCCGAAGAGGGCGAAACAGCTTTGACAAATGAGCTGTAAAACATAGTATTACAGAATGATCAAGGCGATTACGAAAATTGGAAATTCGCAGGGAATCATTTTTGATTCCGCCCTGATGGAGTTGGCCCATCTGAAGGTCGGGGATGAGGTGAGTGTGACTTGTCATGACGGAGGATCGATCATTTTGACGCCGACCAGGCCTCTCATCGACCCTGAACAGGCCGCCAAGTCGGCCAAGCGTATCATCGGGAGGAATGAGGAGCTTTTCCGTCGGCTCTCTTGAAAAAGGATCTTCTCCATCCCACGGTTGAGGCGGTGAAAGCCATTCACCGCGAAGTATTGCAGGCGCACGGGGGGTCGGCGGGAATTCGGGACGAAGGCCTCTTGGATTCGGCAGTGGCTGCGCCACAAGCTACCATGATGGGAAAACCGATGTTCAGTGAACCTGTGGAGGTAGCCGCAGCCTATCTATTCTACCTTTGCCGAAACCATCCCTTTATCGATGGCAACAAACGTACGGCACTGGCCACCTGCCTAGTTTTCCTATCTGAAAACGGATGCTTGAGCCAAGAGAAGCTGAATGTGGATGCTTGGGAACAGCTCGTTCTGGATGTGGCCGCGAGCCAAATCGACCGCGAAGAAACGACGAATAGATTGGGGAAGGTCTTAAGCTAGTATTTCACCGAGGCGAGATACAGGCCTTCAGCGCCCTACTTCGTCCCGTGGTTACGGGACTTCGAAGGGCTGGGAATTTCGTATCTTACGCTTAAACGGTAGAGGCCTTCCGCGGGGGCGGTGGGCGGGGCAGTCGAGCGGGATCGGGAGTGGAGAATCTTTTTAAGTTCGATGGGGGTGAGTCGACCTTGGCCGACCTTGACGAGGGCTCCGACCAAATTCCGAACCATCCGATAAAGAAAGCCGTCCCCCTCGAAGGTAAGCTCCAAAACACCGCTCTTTTTTTTGACGATCCGAATGGAGCGTATATTGCGAATGGTGGATTTTCGTTCGTACCCGGGGTTGGAGGTAAAGGCCGCGAAGTCGTGTTTCCCAGTCAGAATCTTGGCTGCTTTGCGCAACGGGGTGAGATCGAGGGGGCGTGGGACGTGCCAGGCCCGACCGATTTCGAGCGGGTGAAGAGGATCAGTATTGGCGATTCGGTAGAGGTAGGACTTTCCTTTGGCAGAGAAGCGGGCGTGAAAGCCCGGTTTCTCACGTCGGACGGAGAGGACTCGGACCCCTGCAGGAAGATGGAAGTTGAGGGCTTTGGCGAGAGTGGCGGGAGGATGAAGGGGGGGGATTTCGCAGGAGGCAACTTGGCCGAGGGCATGAACCCCGCGATCGGTTCGGCCGGATCCGGCAACGGCCACCGGTCGGTTGAAGATTTTCTGCAGGGCTTTCTCGAGGGCGAGTTGGACGGTTGGATCGGGATCTTGGCGTTGCCAACCGAAGAAGTCTTCTCCGCGATAGGCGAGAAGGAGACGGTGCGGAACCGTCTTCATGCAAAGATTAGTGCTGGCCGTCTTGGAGCCAGAGATCGTCGAAGTAGTAGGTGAAGCCAGCAAAACCGCCGTAGGCGTTGACCCCTTCGTTGCGGGCTGAGGTGTTGGCGTTGGAGATGTGCTGGAAAGCGCCCTCGATATTGAAAGAGAAGTTGTCGGAGAGAAGGAACTTGAGGCCGCCAGAAAATTGCGGGGTGAATTCCCAATTCCCCCCAATGGCATCCTGATTGGACCAGTTGCGGGCGTTGGTATAGATGATGCCCGCGCCACCCTGCACGTAGGGGACGACAAACCAGCCGGGCTGGACGAAATTATAACGCACCAATCCGGTGATTCCCGCCATGTAAGTGCCAAAGCTGTGCCAGATATAGGAGCCAGTCACTTCGAAGATGGCTTCGAAATTACCGCGGAGAGGGCTATCGAGATCGGCGCAAGGGCCCCAGGAGTTGGGCGAATCGAGCATCCAACCTAAACGGATATTGTCCTGCTGGTAGTTGAAGACCGGAGCGGTCGGACCCAAGCCGCAAGGGGAAAAGAGGGCTCCGGCCATAAATTCGAGGGTGATGCGATCTTCAACAAAAATTCGGGAAACCGTATCCCCTGTGTCCGCCATGGGAGAGAGCCGCGCGGGAGTATTGGTGGCGGTCAGCACCTCTTTGGACATGGAGGTAGGACTGCTCTGTTCCATCTGAGCCAAAACGGGCAGAGCCGTAGTGAATAAGATGGTGAATAGTTGGGGGGTTTTAACCGAGATACGGCTCAACCCTTTGGAAAATGCTCTGAGGTGCACCATCTCTGACTAGATAAGTGGAGTGCTGCGGTCAAGGTATTGTTGAAGGATAAGACAAGCGGAGGAGCTATCGACTTTCTTGCGTAACTGCTTCTGGCTGAGACCTATTCCCGTAAGCTGTTTTGAGGCTTGGGCGGTGGTGAGGCGTTCGTCGATGGGGGTGATAGGAAGAAGGATGTTTTTTTGGATTTGAGAGATAAAGTCTCGGACCTTCTGGGCAGAAGGGCCGTAGGTGCCGTCCATATTTCTGGGAAGGCCGATGATGAGGGCGGTGATCTGATGGGTTTGAATCAGCTCCGATAGGGCTTGGGTGACCTGTTGGGGGGATTGGTTGGGGAGAAAGGGGAGGGGGGAGGCAAGGGTGCCGGTGGGGTCGGAGAGGGCTAGGCCGATGCGGACGGTCCCGTAGTCGATCCCGAGGAGACGGCTCACGCGGCGTGAACGGCTTGGGCGATCGGTTTGAGGAAGGCGGTGATTTCGGGCAGGAGTTGGGGGGAGCGGCCGAGTTTGGCGATCCGATCGAC
>SXGQ01597378.1_pt1 | contig 13190 bp, 11 predicted proteins | sample 3178371 | NCBI WGS metagenome assembly SXGQ01 (sample SAMN11356859, study PRJNA531348) | freshwater metagenome | isolation source: freshwater sample F1-20 | place: China: Fuxian Lake, Yuxi | collected 2017-12-25
GCCTACATACATATACACACACGATTGCAAGTGTGTGCTCAAGCATGAGGAAGAGGAGGATACACGTGCCCACGTACATGCACACACAGTTGCAAGTGTGTGCTGAAGCATGAGGACATGTGGGGCACACCTAGGAAACTGCTCATCGTGGGCTCCTCCATGCAACGCACCACCTTCTACGACTTCGTGGTGCAGGTGGCTATCGTTCGCCCCGGCCCCATTCAAGGCGGCATGGTGCACCCGTATTTGGAGCGCCGCGCGTTGCGTGAGCGCGGTGCGTTGTCGCCTTCGCCCTACCCCGCTTTGGATGCGGCCCTGGGCCGCACCCTGGGCGTGCCCATTTTTCAGGAGCAGGTGATGCAGATCTGCATCATCGCCGCAGGCTTCACGCCGGGCGAAGCCGACGGCCTGCGGCGCTCCATGGCCGCTTGGCGCAAGAAGGGCGAGCTGCACATCTTTCACGAGCGCATCGTGCAGGGCATGGCGCAGCGCGGCTATCCGATGGATTTCGCTCAGAGCATCTTTGCCCAGATCCAAGGCTTTGGCGAATACGGCTTTCCGGAAAGCCATGCCTACAGCTTTGCGCTCTTGTCTTATGTGAGCGCCTGGATGAAGTGCCACGAACCCGAGGCCTTCTTGGCCGCGCTGCTCAATTCCCAGCCCATGGGCTTTTACGGCCCTGCACAGTTGGTGCAGGATGCGCAGCGCCACGGGGTAGCGGTGCTTCCGGTGGCGGTGCAGCACAGCCACTGGGACTGCACGCTGGAGCCGCCCACCGAAGGCCAGGGCGCGCGCCCGGCGGTGCGCCTGGGTTTGCGCCGGGTCAGCGGGCTGCCGCAGGCGGTGGCACAAGCCTTGGTGCAGGCGCGCGCGCAGGCACCTTTTGCCGATGTGCATGACGTGGCTAGGCGGGCCGGCCTGTCTATCGCCGACCTTCAGCGCCTGGCCCGGGCGGATGCCTTGCAGGACCTGGCTGGGCACCGGCGGCAGCAACTGTGGCACGCCAGTGGGGTGCAACGGCCAGCCCGCAGCGCCGCAGCCCTGGGTGACCTCTTCGACAGCACCCCCGCCCCTGAGGCCGATGGCCTTGAGCTGCCCGCTGCGCCTGAAGGCCAAGCCATCACCCAGGACTACGCCAGCACCGGCCTGAGCCTGCGCCGCCATCCCCTGGCCCTGATGCGCCCGCGCCTGCAGCAACGCGGCTGGCACAGTGCACAAGCCCTGCAGCAATGGCCCGATGGTCGCCGGGCCTGGGCCTGCGGCTTGGTTACCATGCGCCAGCAACCCGTCACCGCCAAGGGCACCACCTTCATCACCTTGGAAGACGAAACCGGCTGTGTGAATGTGATCGTGTGGCGCCACATCCGCGAGCAACAGCGCTTGGCCGTGCTGCAGGCCCGCCTGTTGGCGGTGGTGGGTCAGTGGCAGAACCGCCATGGTGTGCAGCACCTGGTGGCCCGGCGGCTCTTGGATGTCTCGCTCTGGTTGGGGGAGTTGGGTCGCGTCACCGCCTCCCGGGATTTCCGCTGAGTGCTGCGCCCGGCCAGCCGGCCGGCGCGTGTGTGTCCTCTGTTAGCCTTGCATCTTGAACCGGCGGGCCCGGCGCAGCCCTTCCCATTGCAACGTACACCCTGACCATGCCCCGCATCTTTTGCATTGCCAACCAAAAAGGCGGCGTCGGCAAAACCACGACCACAGTGAACCTGGCCGCCGGCCTGGCCCGCATCGGCCAGCGCGTGCTGGTGGTCGACCTCGACCCTCAAGGCAACGCCAGCATGGGCTCGGGCGTGGACAAGCGCACCCTGGAGCTCAGCGTCTACGACGTGCTCTTGGAGCAGGCCGGCATCGCTGAGGCCCGCCGGCGCAGCGAGCAAGGCGGCTACGACGTCTTGGCCGCCAATCGTGAGCTGGCCGGGGCCGAGGTAGAGTTGGTGGGCCTGGAACACCGCAACACCCGGCTGCGCCAAGCCCTGGCAACCGTGGCCGCGGACTACGACTTCGTGCTCATCGACTGCCCGCCGTCCTTGAGCTTGCTGACCCTCAACGGCCTGTGCAGCGCACAAGGGGTTATCGTGCCCATGCAGTGCGAATACTTCGCCCTGGAAGGCCTGACCGATTTGGTCAACACCATCAAGCAGGTGCATGCCAACCTCAACCGAGACCTGCAGATCATCGGTTTGCTGCGGGTGATGTTCGACCCGCGTATCACCTTGCAGCAGCAGGTCAGCGACCAACTCAAGGCGCATTTCAAAGACAAGGTCTTCAACACCGTCATTCCACGCAATGTGCGCCTTGCCGAGGCCCCGAGCTACGGCCAGGCCGGCGTGGTGTTCGACCCATCTTCGCGCGGCGCGCAGGCCTACATCGCCTTTGCGCAGGAAATGGTGCAGCGCATCGCAGCGATGCGCTGAGCGCTTCGCGCTTTTTGCTACAACCCCAGCGACTCCTCACAGCCTAGGTGCACATTCATGGCCTGCACCGCCGCACCGCCGGCGCCTTTGCCCAGGTTGTCCAAGCGCGCCATCAGCATCGCCTGCTCTGCATGGGCGAAGACGAACAGGTCCACCCGGTTGCTGTCGTTGCAGGCTTGCACATCGAAGAAGCCGGCGGCCAAGGTGTCGGGGTCGGACAGTGGCATCACGCGAATGAAGCGCTCTGTCGCATAGCGCTGTGCCAGTGCGCCGTGCAGCTGGGCACCCGTGGTGCTCGGTGCCAGCGTTGACAGTTGCAGCGGCACGCTCACGCACAAGCCCTTGTAGAAGTTGCCCACGATCGGCATGAACAGCGGCGCCAAGCGCAGGCCGGTGTGGGCCATCATCTCGGGGACGTGCTTGTGCGACAGCGTCAAGCCATAAGGGCGCGGCGAGTGCAGCAGCGCGTCGCCAGCGGGCAAAGCGGCCGCTTTGTACCGCTCGATCATCTTCTTGCCGCCGCCCGAGTAGCCGGTGATGGAGGTGGCGCTGATGGCTTGATCGGGCCGCACAAGGCCTGCATCTACCAAAGGCCGCATCAGCAGGATGAAGGCCGAAGCGTGGCAGCCGGGGTTGGCGATGCGTTTGGATGTGCGGATGGCCTGCCGTTGCCCGGCCTGCAACTCGGGCAGGCCGAAGACCCAAGCCGGGTCGGTGCGAAAGGCGGTGCTGGCATCAATCAGGCAGGTGGCGGGGTTGCGCACCAAGGCGGCGGCTTCGCGAGATGCCGCATCGGGCAGACACAAGAAGGCCACATCGGCCGCATTGAGCAGCCGGGCCCGCTCGATGGGGTCCTTGCGTTTGTCCGGGTCGATGCGCAGCACCTCAAGGTCCGCACGCGCGGCGAGGTACTCATGGATGCGCAGACCGGTCGTGCCTTCCTGGCCATCGACAAAGACGGTGTGGCGTGGGCTCATCGCGGGGAGGGTCCTGTGTCCGGGTGCTCCGGGTGAAAAAGCAAGGCCAGACAGCCGTGCAAACCCTCAAGGATACGGCACCCCCGCGCAGAGCCCATGGCGGCACAATCTCCTTGCATCCTGTATTCCACCTGTCTGTCCACACCATGGCAACGAAGAAGAAAGGCCTGGGCTTGGGCCTAGAGGCGCTATTGGGTCCCGCCCGCAGCTTCGACGACGACGCGGCCGCCCCACACCGGCCCCGTACCCTGCCCGTTAGCCAATTGCGCCCCGGCCAGTACCAGCCCCGTCGAGTCGTGGACGAGGGTAAGCTTTATGAGCTGGCTGAAAGCATTCGCAGCCAGGGCGTGATGCAGCCACTTTTGGTGCGGCCAGTCGGCCAAAGCGGCTACGAGATCATTGCCGGCGAACGCCGCTTCAGAGCTTCGCAACTGGCCGGCCTTGACGAGGTGCCGGTGCTGGTGCGCGAGGTTGACGATCAGCAGGCGGCTGTCATGGCCCTGGTCGAGAACATGCAGCGGGAAGACCTCAACCCGCTGGAAGAAGCCCGTGGCCTGCAGCGCCTGGTACAGGAATTCGGCTTTACCCATGAACAGGCAGCCCAGGCGGTGGGCCGATCGCGCAGCGCAGCCACCAACCTGTTGCGCCTGTTGCAACTGTCGCTGCAGGTGCAGCAGATGCTGATGGCCGGCGACTTGGACATGGGGCATGCCCGCGCCCTGTTGCCGCTGGACGGTGCGCGCCAGGTGCTGGTGGCCCAGGAGGTGGCATCCAAAAAGTTGTCGGTGCGCGAGGCCGAGCGCATGGCCGCCCGCGCCTTAAAGCCCGAGAGGCCTAGCGCTTCGTCGTCGGCCCGACAGGCCACAGCCCAGGGCCGCAACCGCGACCTGGCCCGCATCGAAGAGGCGCTGTCTGATCGGCTAGCCGCGCTGGTCGAAATCCGCATCCTGCGGGGCGGCAAGCGGGGCGAATCTGGTGAGGTGTCGATCGGCTTTGGGTCCTTGGAGGAACTCAGCGGCCTGCTGCAGCGCTTGGGCTTGCCGGAGGCTTGATACCCCCCGCCTGCGTGAAAGCCCGCGCAAACCGGCTTTTTTACATTCTGAGCCGTTGGCGGTATCCTTGGAATTGTTGTCTTAACAAGCAGGCACACCTCTTGGAGGGAATTTGGACCCTTACACACCCACGTTTGAGCCGCTTGCCCCCCTTGCACCCTCTGAAGGCGCCGACCATTCCCTGCTGAGCACCGTTGCGGGCCAGCAAACCCCTGTGGCGGCAACTCGTGAAGCTGCGTGGGCGCACGCGTCCACGGCGAGCGCCGTGGCTGCAACCGTGGCTGGCTCGACTGCGCTGTCGGCCTGTGGTGGGGGCGGCGGCGCAGCCCCTGCCATCAGCACGCCCTCGGCTACCGGCCCCACCGTGGCGGGCCCTTCGGCCAGCATCCCCATCACCGCTGAGCGCGCCGCCCGTTTCCTGATCCAGGCGGCCTTTGCCGCCACCGATGGCCAGATTGCTCGGGTGCAGACCTTGGGCTATTCGGCCTGGTTGGACGAACAGTTCGCCATGCCGCGCAGCCTGTCGCACTGGGACTCGATGGACAGCAAGGGCTACCAAGTGGTGGCCAATGTCGACAACTTCAACGGCTTCGAGAACAGCCTATGGCGCAAGCTGATCTCTTCGCCCGACGCCCTGCGCCAGCGCATGACGCTGGCCTTGTCCGAGATTTTTGTGGTGTCGGTGGTGGGCCTGCCGGTGGCCTGGCGCGGGTTTCTGGCCGCTGGCTATGTGGACCTCTTGGAGACACATGCCTTCGGCAACTACAGACAACTGTTGCAGGAGGTGACGCTGTCGCCCGCCATGGGCGTGTACCTGAACATGCGCGGCAATCAGAAGGCCAACGCGGCCACTGGCCGCCTGCCCGACGAGAACTACGCCCGAGAGGTGATGCAGCTGTTCTCCATCGGCCTGGTCGAGCTGGAGCCAGATGGCACGCTCAAGGGCAGCAAAGCCCAAGAGACTTACAACGCGCAAACCATCAGTAACCTGGCCCGGGTCTTCACCGGCTGGGACCTCGATGGGTCAAACCGCACCGAGGCTGGCTACACGCGCCGGCCCATGGTCAACCTGCCCGCTCGCTACGACACCGATGCCAAGACGGCCCTGGGCACCACGATTGCCGCGGGCGTTCCGGCGGCGCAGGCCCTTCAGACCACCCTGGACACCCTGGCCCGCCATCCCAACGTGGCGCCGTTCATTTCCCGCCAACTCATTCAGCGCTTTGTCACCAGCGCCCCCACTCCGGGCTATGTCGGCCGTGTGTCCGCGGTGTTCAATGACAATGGGCAAGGCCAGCGCGGCGACTTCAAGGCCGTCATCAAGGCCATGCTCTTGGACGAAGAAGCGCGGCGCGACCCCAGCCCTTTAGACACAGCTCGAGGCCGCCTTCAAGAGCCCGTGGCGCGTTTCATCCAGTGGGCGCGAACCTTCAGCTTGGGCTCGCCGACCGAACTGTGGAATATCGGCAGCACCGCCGATCCGGTGACGCGCCTGGGGCAAAGCCCGATGCGCTCTCCAACCGTGTTCAATTTTTTCCGCCCGGGCTATGTGCCACCCAACACCGAGCTGGGCCGGCAGGGCGTCACGGCACCTGAGTTCGACATCACCGACGAGTCCACCACCGTGGGTTGGGTCAACTTTGCGCAGACCTTTGTGGCCTCGGGCGTGGGCGAAACCCGACCGAGCTACATTGCCGAGGTGGCCCTGGCCGGTGATGCCGCCGCCCTGGTGCAGCGCGTGGCTCGCCTCTTGGCGCCGGGCAGCCTGTCTGCCAGCACCCAGGCCCTGATCACGCAAGCCGTAGGGGCCATGCCAGCCACCACCGACGCCAACCGCCTGAACCGTGTGTACGCCGCGGTGCTGCTGGTCCTGGCTGCACCCGAGTATCTGGTTCAAGTCTGAAAGCCTTGCCATGAAAGATTTCAACCGAAGCAGTCGACGCGCTTTTGTTCAACGGCTGGGCCAGCTGGGTTTGGCGGGGGCCGCAGCACCCTGGGCCCTGAACCTCGCAGCGATGAGCGAAGCCTCGGCGCAGGCCAGCTCTGCCGCTGACTACAAGGCGCTGGTGTGCGTGTTCTTGTATGGGGGCAACGACCACTACAACACCATCGTTCCCTACGATGACGTCAACCACGCCAACTACCAGCGTGTGCGATCGGGCATCACCCTTCAGCGCACGGCCTTGGCAGCCAATGCCTTGCCCATCGGGACCGGCGAGGGGCTGGCAACGAACGTCAACGGACTCTCGCCGGGCCGGCAGGTCGCCCTGGCCCCACAACTCAGCGGCTTGGTACCCATCTTCAACAAGGGTGAACTTGGACTGATCTTCAACATCGGCACCCTGGTGCAGCCCACCACGAAAGTCCAATACACCGCAGCCAGTGTGCCCCTGCCACCCAAGCTGTTTTCGCATAACGATCAGCAGTCGGTTTGGCAAAGCTCCAATCCTGAGGGTGCCACATCGGGATGGGGCGGGCGTATCGGTGACCTCTTACTGTCTAGCAACGGCAAGACCACCTTCACCTGCGTGAACGCCAGCGGCAACGCGGTGTACATGAGTGGGCGCGAGGCCGTGCAGTACCAGGTCAGCAACTCAGGCGCCGTGGTCATGCGGGGCTTGAGCGCACCGCTCTTTGGCTCGCAAGCGTGCAGCAACGCACTGCGCGAGTTGGTGACGGCGCCCCATGTGCACCTAATGCGGTCGGAGTACGCGCGCATCACATCACGGGCCCTTGACGCACAGGTCACGCTGTCGTCGGCGCTGGCTGCCACCCGACCCTTGCAGACCGTATTTCCCGCTGGCACGCTGTCGCAACAGTTGCAAATGGTTGCGCGAATGATCGCCTCGAGGGACGCCTTATCCGTCAAGCGCCAAGTGTTCTTCGTGTCCCTTGGGGGATTCGACTTGCACGACTTTCTCTTGACGCAGCATCCAGGCTTGATGACACAGCTGGGTGAGTCGCTGAAGTCCTTCCATGCGGCCATGGGGGAAATGGGCATTGCGAACAAGGTCACCACCTTCACCGCCAGCGACTTTGGCCGAACGCTGACCTCCAATGGTGACGGTAGCGACCACGGCTGGGGCAGTCACCACTTCATCATGGGCGGTGCGGTGCAGGGGGGGCGCTTCTACGGGCAACTCCCGCAGGTGGCCGTCAATGGCCCCGACGATGTGGGCCAGGGACGGCTGCTGCCCACCACAGCGGTGGATCAGTTGGCCGCCACGCTGGCCACTTGGATGGGCGTCAACACCAGCGACTTGCCCCTGGTGGTGCCCAATATCCTCAACTACAGCGTGCGCGACCTGGGCTTGATGCGGCGCGTTTGATGGCCGGCGCAGCTGCCAGGGCGCTGCAGGGGGTGCAAGCCGCCCCGCCAGACCTGCCTGCACAGGCGGGCTCTATCCGCGCTTCAGACTCGGCAACCGTTCACGCGCCCGTGCCCACGCTCGGCGCCTTGGCGGGCGCGCTGGCCCTGGCCGGTTGCGCCACCGCACCCACGGCGCCAGGGTCCCGATCGGGCCAGGCGGCGGCGCTGACACCTGCGCAGGCCTCGCGCTTTCTGGCCCAGGCAGCCTTTGGGGCCACGCCAGAATCCATCGCCCGGGTACAGGCCATCGGCCCCGCAGCCTGGATCGATGAGCAGATGGCCCTGCCTCCCACCCAGGGCCATGTGGCCTGGCTGCATGAGAACGATTTTGCGCACGAGCGCTTTCGCAACACGGTGCAGGGCACGGAAAACACCTTGTGGCGCAAGCTGATTGACTCGCCCGATGCCCTGCGCCAGCGCGTGGCGCTGGCCCTTTCGGAAATTTTCGTCATCTCCATCCCCGGCCTGCCGGTAGCCTGGCGCCCCTTCGCGGCGGCGCACTACATGGACCTGCTGGAGGCCCATGCCTTTGGCCGCTACCGCGAACTGCTGGGCGCGGTCACCTTGTCGCCGGCCATGGGCGTATACCTGAACGTGCGCGGCAACCGCAGAGCAGATCCGGCCACCGGACGGCTGCCCGATGAGAACTATGCGCGCGAGGTGCTGCAGTTGTTTTCCATCGGCTTGCACGAGCTGCGCCCAGACGGCCGGCTGCGCACCGATTGGCGCGGCCGGTCGATTGAAACCTATGACCAGGCCACGGTGGCGGGGCTGGCGCGCGTATTCACCGGATGGAACCTGGACCGCTTTGACCGTAACCGCCAGGATTGGGCGTGCCGACCCATGGCCTTCAACCGCGCGCAGCATGAGCCCGGTGAGAAGCGTTTTCTGGGGCACACCATCGCCGCGGGCACCCCGGGCCCGCAGGCCCTGGAAGAAGCGCTCGACGTGATCGCGGCTCACCCCAATGTCGGGCCCTTCATCGGCCGCCAGCTGATTCAGCGCCTGGTCAACAGCAACCCCAGCCCCGCCTATGTGCGGCGTGTGGCCCAGGCCTTTGCCGATAACGGCCAAGGTGTGCGGGGTGACCTGGCGGCGGTGGTGCGGGCGGTGTTCTTGGATAAAGAAGCCCGGCGCGACCCCGCAGCCGACGAGCAACAAGCCGGACGCTTGCGCGAGCCTATTGAACGTTTCGTGCAATGGGCCCGAACCTTTGCGGCCACTTCCAACAATGGCAAGTGGGCCATCGGCCTGACCACCGATGCTGCTGGCCGCCTCGGACAAAGCCCTTTGCGCGCGCCGTCGGTGTTCAACTTTTTCCGCCCGGGCTATCTGCCGCCCAACTCCGAGCTGGCCAATCGAGGCCTGCAGGCCCCGGAGTTCCAGCTGGTGCACGAATCGTCGGTAGTGGCCTGGGTGAACTTTGCCCAGCAGTTCGTGAGCGCCGGCGTGGCCGACGTGAAGACCGACTATGCGCGCGAACGGCCTCTGGCCGGCGACGCGCAGGCCCTGGTGGCGCATGTCGACCTGTTGTTGGCCGCCGGCGCGCTGTCCAGTGCGGCGCGCCAGTTGATCACACAGGCGGTGCAATCCATGCCGGCGCAGACCCCGGCCCAACAGCGCGCGCGTGTGCAGGCCGCGGTGCACCTGGTGCTGTGCTCACCAGACTATCTGGTGGCGGTCTAGGCGCTAGGCGCACCAAGGCTCAGCCCTTTTAGCAGGAAGGGGTGTGAACCCCGGCCGGTGGAAGGCTTCGCGCCGACGGCGGTGTTGCAGTCAGGCAGCCACTTGTGCGGGTACGGGGTGCAGCCCATGGCCATGAGCACCTTGCTCTCGTCGGCACGAAGGCGCTGAAGTTCCAACGCCCACACGTTCGACGGCGCCAACGCCAGCGACGACGACCCGGCCTGGCTGCCCATCAGCATGCCCGAGCCCCTGAGGAATTCGCGATGCGCCAGCGGCAGATCAACTTTGCGGACCTGCCCGCTGCCGTGGACGCACGACGAGTGACCGTCACCCGAAAGCCCATCCATGCCGAACACCGCCTTGCCTTCTCGCCCTTGCCCTGGCCTTGGCCCTGGCTTTGCATGCCGGCTCAATCCGTGCTGCACCCGGGCGCTGCAGGAGCTTGATTGGGCTACGGACCGTCTGAATTCGGCATTCCAAAGTCGGCAATCCGGCTTGTCGACATCGAAATATGGACAGGCCTAGGTGGCGATGCGGCGCATGGTAGGCCCGATTCAGGCCTGAAACCGATGCTCAGAGCTGGAAGATCTTGCCGGGGTTAAGCACGTTGTGGGGGTCCAGTGCGCGCTTGAGCGCACGCATCAGGGCCAGCGCCTCCTCACCGGCTTCGTCCTGTAGGAAGCCCTGTTTGTGCAGGCCGATGCCGTGTTCGCCCGTGCAGGTGCCTTCCAGTTGCAGCGCACGCGCCACCAACTGTGCATTCAGCTGCTCGGCCGTCTCGCGCTCTTGGGGCTGGCCCGGGTCGATCAGGTAGCCCACATGGAAGTTGCCGTCGCCCACGTGCCCCACGATGAAATAGGGCAGGCCCGAAGCGTCGGCCTCAGCCACGGTTTCGTTGATGCACTCGGCCAGGCGCGAGATCGGCACACAGGTGTCGGTGGTCACGCTGCGGCAACCGGGCTTCATCTGCAAGGCGGCAAAGTAAGCGTGGTGACGGGCCGTCCACAGGCGCGTGCGCTCCTCGGGGGTACTGGCCCATTCAAAGGCTTGGCCACCGAACTCGTGAGCGATCTCCTGCACGGTCTGCGCTTGTTCGGCCGTGCTGGCCGGGCTGCCATGGAACTCCATGAGCAGCATGGGCGACTCCTTTAGCCCCAGCTTGTCGTGTGCATTGACCGCGCGCACCGAGTTCGCATCCAGCAACTCAACCCGCGCAATGGGCACGCCGAGTTGAATGACCTGGATGGTGGTCTGCACCGCGGCGTCCACACTGGGAAAGGAGCACACCGCCGCGGTGATCGATTCGGGCACCGGGTAGAGCTTGAGCGTGATTTCGCACATCACGCCCAGCGTGCCTTCACTGCCCACAAAGAGCCGCGTAAGGTCGTAGCCGGCGCTGCTCTTGCGAGCGCGCGTGCCGGTCTTGACCACGGCAGCGTCAGCGGTGACCACGGTCAGGCCCAACACGTTTTCACGCATGGTGCCGTAGCGCACTGCGTTGGGGCCGCTGGCACGCGTGGCCGCCAGGCCGCCCCAGGTGGCGTCGGCACCCGGGTCGATGGGGAAGAAGAGGCCCGTGTCCTTGATTTCCCGGTTGAGCTGCATTCGCGTCACGCCGGCCTGCACCGTGACCGTTTGGTCCTGTGCATCCACCCGCAGTACGCGGTTCATACGCGAGAGGTCGATCGAAACACCGCCCTGCACCGCCAGCAAATGCCCCTCCAAAGACGAGCCCGCCCCGTAGGGAATCACCGGCACTCCGTGCTGTGCAGCCAGTTTCACCACGGCGGCCACCTCCTCGGTGCTCTCACAGAAGACCACCGCTTCGGGCGGTGGCACATCGAAGGGGGACTCGTCGCGGCCGTGCTGTTCACGCACCGCGCGTGCAGTGGAGCAGCGCGTGTCGAACGCCGCCTTCAGAGCTTCGAGCATGGCCGCCGGTATGGGCCGCGGCTTCAGGATCGGCCAGTGGGTGAGGTCCAGGGGTGCATTCATGAGGTGTAGGGGGCTGCGCTGTGCTGTGTTGTGAGGCTCGGGCCGAACCCGCACGCCCGCAGGGACAGCCGCGTGCGCCAGTGCGGGCCCTGGGGACACCGAGGTAGCATCCTGCCATGGCTAACCGACTCACACAAATCGCCACTCGAACCGGCGACGACGGCACCACCGGGCTGGGCGACGGCACCCGCGTGCCCAAACATCACCTGCGGGTTCAAGCCATGGGCGATGTGGACGAACTCAACTCCCAACTTGGGCTGCTCCTGGCCGAACCCCTACCCGCTGAGGTGCGCGACCTTTTGGTCATGATCCAGCATGAGCTTTTCAACCTAGGGGGCGAGCTGTCGATTCCTGGTTTTGAGCTGCTTAAAGAAGCGGCCTTGCTGCGCCTGGACGAAGCCCTGGAGCATCACAACGCTCAACTGCCGCGCCTGAAGGAGTTTATCCTGCCCGCCGGTACCCGCAGCGCGGCCTTGGCCCATGTGTGCCGCACCGTGGCGCGTCGGGCCGAGCGTGCGGTGGTGCTGCTCAGCTCGAAAGACCCGAGCGTGCGTGCGGCCCCGCGCCAGTTCCTCAACCGCTTGAGCGACCTGATGTTCGTGCTGGCCCGGGTGCTCAACCGCGCCAACCGGGACGGGCTGGGCGGCGACGACGTGTAGTGGCAAAGCGAGCGGCTGGCCCGCGAGTAGCCTGATGCCCGAGCGGCTGGCCCGCGAGTAGCCTGATGCCCGAGCGGCTGGCCCGCGAGTAGCCTGATGCCCGAGCGGCTGGCCCAAGCTCCCTACAGGCGCCGCGCCTTCACCGAGCGCCCCTTCACCTTTCCCGCATTCAAGCCCTTAAGGGCCTGTTCGGCCACATCCGCCCGCACGGCCACATAGGTGGAGAAGTCGTTGATGTCGATCTTGCCGATGGCGTTGCCCTCCAGGCCGATCTCCTTGGTCAAGGCGCCGAGCACGTCGCCGCGCCTTATCTTCTCCTTGCGGCCACCCAGAATCTGCAGGGTCACCATCGGCGGCCGCAGGGGCTGGCCTTGCCCGCGGCCGCTCAACTCTGAGACGAGGTGCCAGAGGCTCACGCGCCCCATCTGGTGCTCAATCCGCCCCACCCTGCCCATGTCATCCAAGCTGGCCAGGTTGAGCACCAAGCCCCGCTCGCCGGCCCGCCCCGTGCGGCCTGAGCGGTGCACATGCACCTCGGGTTCCAGAGAAATGTCCACATTGATCACGGCCTGCAGCTTGGCGATGTCCAGACCGCGCGCGGCCACATCGGTGGCCACCAGCACCGAGCAGCTGCGTTGTGCAAAGCGCACCAGCACCTGATCGCGTTCGCGCTGGTCCAGGTCTCCGTGCAGCTCCAGCGCCACAATGCCCTGCGCCTGCAGCACCGCCAGCAGGTTGCGACACTGCTGCTTGGTGTTGCAAAAGGCCAGAGTGCTCTCCGGGCGGAAATGGTTCAGTGCCAGGCCCACGGTGTGCAGGCGCTGGTCTTCGGCCACTTCGTAGAAGCGCTGCTCGATCTGCTGTGGGCTGGGTTGTTCCTGCAGGGTCACGGTCACCGGTTCGCGCTGGTAGCGCGCAGCCAGTTGGGCCACGTTCGGCGGGTAGGTGGCTGAAAACAGCAGCGTTTGCCGCTTAGCCGTGGGCGGGAGGTGGCGCGCCACCTCCCCAATCTCGTCCGCGAAGCCCCTGTCCAGCAAGCA
>SXGQ01829612.1_pt1 | contig 13188 bp, 5 predicted proteins | sample 3178371 | NCBI WGS metagenome assembly SXGQ01 (sample SAMN11356859, study PRJNA531348) | freshwater metagenome | isolation source: freshwater sample F1-20 | place: China: Fuxian Lake, Yuxi | collected 2017-12-25
CAGCACGAGGTCTCCCGAGTAGATGGTGCCTTCTGCGAGCACGGTTCCTTTCTGGATCACGCCGCCGTTCATGGAGGCGACTCTGAAAGCGTTTGCGAGTCCGATTTCCTGCATGGGGTTCAGCGGTGCGGGGAGACGCAGCGGATCGGTGCCCAGGAGTTTGCTGACGAGGCCGGGTTTGGAGTCGGTGAACAGGATTTCGGAGCGGCTGAAAAAGTGGAGGAATTGCATGTCTTGCATCAATGGTCTGCCTTTTTCGTCCAAGGCGATGCGGCGGTCCTCTTTCATTACGACTTTGACATAGCTGCGCCCGCGAGCGGCCTTTTCCCATATTCTAACAGGAAATGATGGCCATTCGGCTTCCGGCAGCGGCGTCGCGATGATGCCGTTCAGCGTGGGTTGCATCGAACCGGTGGGAATCCGAAACGGTTGGAGGTAGTAGGCGCGCAGTCCCAAGGCGATGACAATGGCGACGAACATGACCTCGACGTTTTCCTGGAAGGCGGTTTGCGGTGTCTCACGCGGAAGCACATTCTCGCAGGTCGCGCGGAGTTGCTTCGATGCTTCGGCGACAGCGGAGGTGTCCTTGGCCTTGATGGCCGCGATCAGATCGGAGCGTCGGGATTCGATTTCCGCGATGCGGTCCGGTTTCAGCAGATCGCGTTTGTAATGCAGAAACTTCCTGGCTCCTTTGACGAGCAGGTCGGCTTCCTTTTTCCACTTCGGCGTGAAGAACATGGTCGGAGTGTCGGTGGGAGCGGGCGCGGGTGCAAGCGTTGAGCGAGGGGGCGTTCAATAGCCAGCGACGGGGCTGGAGGATGCCGGATCGGGCAAGTAAGGCACGCTGGCGGCGAGTTTTTCCAACGAAGCGAGGGTTTCCTGCCATTTCGACTCTGACCAGACGGGCGGGCGCTGGAGTTTTTTCCTGAGTCGCTCCACGCGCCGGCGGGCGTCGTCCGTGAGGCTGGACGGGAGTTCCGAAATCGCCTTCGCCGCTGCTTCGGCTGAGTCGGTGCGGTGGCAAATCAGCGCGAGATCATTTCCCGCTTCGATGGCCAGTTTCACGTCCGCCGGTCTGCCGTAGCGATCCGCAATCGCGCCCATGTCGAGATCGTCCGTGAGCACGACGTGATGGTCGAAACCCAGCTGGTCTCGCAAAAATCCCTGAATCATCCGCCGGGAAAGCGACGCAGGGAACACCGGGTCGATGTTCGGAAATTCCACGTGGGCCAGCATGACCGCGTCGAGTTCCGGCATCAGCGCGGTGAATGGCAGCACGTCCTCTCGCAAAAGCTCTTCGAGTGTGGCGGGCGACGATGGGAGATCGTGATGAGGATCCGACCACGCCCGCCCGCCCGCCGGGAAATGCTTGCCGCACGAAGCGATCTGGCGTTTCCGGAGCCAGCGGTTCCACATCCCTGCGTGGTCGATCACCCGTTGCGGGTCCCGTCCCCATGAACGGCCGCGCAAGGCGTTGGGGGTGCCCGGAAAATGATCGAGGTCCAACACCGGTGCGAAATCCAGATTGAAACCCAACTGCCGGATCAGATCCGCCGTGAAACATCCCGCCTCGGCGATTGAGCGCACATCCCCATGGGCCGCCAAAGCCGGAGCGGAAGGTGCCACTGGTGCGATTTCCTTGGTCCGCGTGACCCGCCCACCCTCCTGATCGATCGCGATGATCGGCTCGTCATTGGAAAGATCCCGCAAGTCGTCGGTTAGTTTCCGGGTCTGCTGGGGCGTCACGATGTTTCGCGTGAAAAGAATGTATCCCGCCGGTTGCAACGCCTTGAAACGCGCCGCCTCCGCCGGGGTGAGTTCCGGTCCCTCGATTCCCAACACCAACAGCGATCCCTCGGTCATGCGCTCCATCCAGCCAGAGCCGGGCCCGGATGTCCATCCTCTCGAAACCGCACCGGCCGCTCCGCATTTGCGTGATGGCCAAGCCGCTCCCCATCTGTAAGAAACGAATCGTATCAGCCGTTTCGAAACCCTCCGCGCCCACCCCATGATCCGCCCGCTCATTTTTCTGTTAGTCTCCTCCGTTTCCGCTCTGGCGGATGCGGTGCCCGTCGAACTCCGCACGGAATACCACGCCAACCCGCAAGCCATCGGCACCACCACGCCCCGCTTCTCCTGGAAACTCCAACCCGTGGAGACCTCGCGCCGCGGGCTCATGCAGACGGCGTATGAAATCCAGGCCGCACGCTCCGGCTCCGGCTTCGAGGGCGAACTCCTGTGGTCCAGCGGCCGTGTCGAGTCTGCCGCCACCGACCAGATCACCTACGCCGGACAGGCCTTGAAATCCCGCGATCGCATCGATTGGCGTGTCCGCATCTGGACCGGGGCCGACCCCTCGCCATGGAGCGAATCCGCCACCTTCGCGATCGGTTTGTTAGATCCTGCCGATTGGTCCGCCCTTTGGATCAGCGCTCAAAAGGAAGGCACTTTCGAAACCAGGGAAAACATCGCCAACTTCAAGGACGACCCCATCCGTGGAAAACTCCTCGTCACTCCCGCGAAACAGTTCCGCAAGGAGTTCTCCCCTAACGGAAAAATCAGACGCGCCACCCTTCACGCCACCGCACTCGGCGTTTACAAGGTCGAGATCAACGGCAAGCGCATCACCGAGGAGCGCCTTGCCCCCGGTTGGTCCGCCTATCAGAGACGCATCCACTATCAGACCTACGATGTCACCCCGTTCCTCAACGCAGGCCCCAACGCCATCGGCGTCACCCTCGCCGACGGCTGGTATGCGGGATACGTTGCCTACGGCCTGCTGACCCTCCAGGAAAGCCTGATCCCCGGCGTTTTCGGCCGCAATTACTACGGCACCCGTACCGCCGCACGCGTCCAGCTCGAGCTCGAAATGGAGGACGGCTCGCGCCACACCGTCGCCACCGACACCTCATGGAAAACCGCCACCGGTCCCATCACCGAAAGCGACATCCTCATGGGCGAGTCCCACGATGCGCGGCTCGAACAACCCGGCTGGTCCGCTCCCGGCTTCGATGACTCGAAATGGGAGAACGCCGTTTCCATCACCGGCACCGACTCGCGTCTCGATCCGCACCCCGGTCCTCCTGTTAGGCCGATCGCCGAAATGCCCGCCACCTCCGTCCGCGAGCATGCGCCCGGTGTTTTCATCTTCGATCTCGGCCAGAACATCTCCGGTGTTGTCCGTCTCAAGGTCAAGGGCAAGGCTGGTGAAAAAGTCACGCTCCGTTATGCGGAAATGCTTCATCAGGACGGCCGCATGAGTCTTGAGAACCTCCGCTGCGCCCGCGCTGTCGATACCTACACACTCAAAGGCGACCCCAACGGAGAAACCTGGACGCCTGAATTCACCTATCATGGTTTCCAATATGTCGAGCTCACCGGTTTTCCCGGAAAACCGGAAAAGGACGCCATCACCGGCATCGTTCTCCACTCGGACACGCCGCTTCACGGCACCTTCGAATGTTCCGACCCCATGCTCGACAAACTCTATCAGAACATGGTCTGGACCCAGCGCGCCAACTTCTTCGAAATGCCGACCGATTGCCCTCAGCGCGACGAGCGCATGGGTTGGACCGGCGATGCCCAGATCTATGTCCGCGCGGCCACCTTCAATGCCGACATCGCCTCGTTCTACACCAAGTGGCTGCGCGATCTGAACGACGACCAATGGGACTACGGCGCCTACCCCGCCTATGCCCCGCGCCCGCTCGCACGCCCCAATGAGCATCACGCGGCCGGTTGGATGGATGCCGGAATCATCTGCCCATGGACCATCTGGCAGGTTTACGGCGATACCCGCGTCATCTCCGAGCACTGGCGGAAAATGAACGACTTCATGGACTGGCGCGCCACCCGTGATCCCGAACTCAAGGGCGCGGATGATGATTGCAATTTCGGCGACTGGCTTTCGCTCGGAGATGTCAAAACACCCATCCCGTTCATCGACCTCGCCTACCACGCCTACGACGCCAAACTCATGTCTGAAATGGCCGCCGCCATCGGAGATGAGGGGAAGGCGAAACACTATCAGGCCAGACATGCGCAGATTTCCGCCGCATTTCAAAAGGCATATCTCAAACCGGATGGAAAACTCGGCATCCACAACCAATCCGCCTATGCCATCGCCCTGTTCTTCGATCTCATTCCCGCCGCTCAGAAGGAGGCCGCCGCGGGTCATTTGGCGCAACTCGTCCGCGACAACGGAAACAAGATGACCACCGGTTTCCTCGGCACTCGTCCGCTGCTTCCCGCTCTAACAGCCACCGGCCATCACGACCTCGCGGGCATCCTCATGCAGCAGCGCGAATACCCGAGCTGGGGATACGAGGTGGACAACGGAGCCACCACCATCTGGGAGCGGTGGAATTCCTACATCAAAGGGAAGGGCGTCCACGAGCCCTCCATGAACTCGTTTTCCCACTACGCCTTCGGCGCGGTTTGCGAATGGATGTTCGCCGAACTCGCCGGCATCGACCGCGCCGCCCCGGGCTTCGACCGCATCCGCATCGAGCCCAAGCCGACCGGCACCCTCACCCGCGCCGCCGCCTCGATGAACACCCGCCATGGCAAACTCGCCTGCGCCTGGGAGATCAAGGGAAACAGCTTCACCGCCAATCTAACCATCCCGCCGAACACCACCGCCGCCGTCACCTTGCCCGTCACCGGGGCCATCACGGAAAACGGCCAGCCGCTCGCAGGAAAACCCGGCGTTCTTTCGGCCGAAGGGAACCGCCTCACGCTCGGTTCCGGAATCTATCAGCTCTCCGCAACCCGATGATCCACCGACTTCTCCTCGCCTTCACCGGTTTCACCGTCTTCGCCTGCGCCCAGCCGCTGAAGCTCACGCGCTTTGATGGTCCCGCACCAGCCTTCCGCGAGGAAGTCGCCGGAGTCTATCAGATTGACGGCCCGATGTCCCTCCTCGCCACACCGGAGGCCGCGGTGGCGGATGGGCCGCTGGTTCTGGAATTCGAGGCGTTCTGTGTCGGCGGCGTGCCTGCTTTCGCGGTGTTGCCGGGCCCCCCCTATCAGGCGGAAACCCATCGCCGCCTCGCTGCCATCGGTCACAGCGAAACGTGGACTCCTTATGCTGCGCGCCTGAATCCGCCGGACAAGCCCATGCCGCCGGGTTGGAAATCCCTTCGCCTCGACCTGCCGATCCCCGCAGGGAAATCCCTCCAGCTCCGCAACCTGAAACTCCGTGCCGAGCGCCCCGGCGAGTTCGATGCGAAATCCGCCGCCCGCTCCACGCCGCCGGAGTTCATCGAGGCCTATCTATCAGGAAAATCCCCGGCGTCCATCGACCGCATCTCCGTCACCAACGACACCATCACTCTCACCGGCAAAGCCGACGGCCATCGCGATGGTATTTTTCTCGCGGAAATCCCGATGGAGCGCCTGATGGATGACCCCGAGCGCTTCGAAACGCTCGATGCCATCACCTTCGATGATGCCGGGCGTTTCACCCTAACTCTCCCACGCATCCGCGATCGCAACGGCCTGCGTCACGACCGGTTGCTTTCCCGCTGGCAGCTTGTCCGCGTCAGCGAAACCGGCCGCGCGGCGCATTCCCATTCGAGATATGCCGACGACATCGTCTGCCGCTCGCCCGACCTCCCGGCGGCGAAGCCTTCCAACAAAAAGGGACTTGGCGGTTGGCATGCCGGACGGCTTCCCGCCACACCCGGCGAGCCGGACGAACTCGACGCGCTGGGGATTTCCGCCGTCACCGTCAACGTGATGATCCATTCGCTGGTTTCTCTAACACCCGGGGCGCACACCACGCCGATCCAATGGCAGGGCCGCACCTATCATTCCCGCGAGGATGTGCTGGCCAACCTCGACCGGAGTTTCCTCGAAGCCGCGAAACGCAACATCATGGTTTCCGCCATCCTCCTCGTCGCCAACCCCGCGCGGGATGGCAACCCTGTGGTGAAAAGGTTGGGTCACCCCGATGCCCACCCCGAAGGCACCTTTGCCATGCCGAACGTGACCGACCCGGAAGGCCTCGCGCTTTACGGTGCCATCCTCAACCTCATGGCCGAGCGCTGGTCGCGGCCGGATGGAAAACATGGACGCGTCCACCACTGGATCATGCACAACGAGGTCGACGCCGGTTGGGTGTGGACCAATGCCGGCGAGAAACCCGCCATCGTTTACATGGACCTGCTCCACCGCTCGATGCGCCTGATGGATCTCATCGGCCGCCAGTATGATCCTAACGGAAAGCCGTTTCTCAGCCTCACCCACCATTGGGCGCACGCCGGGGAAAAGCGCTGGTTCGGCTCCAAAACCATGGTCGACCTGCTGGTGCGATTTTCCCAAACCGAAGGTGATTTCCCGTGGGCGTTGGCCTATCATCCCTATCCGCAGAACCTCTTCAACCCGCGCACCTGGGAGGATGGGCAGGCCACGTTCTCGTTTCAGTCCGCCAAGATCACACCGAAAAACCTCGAAGTGCTTGATGCCTACATGCGCCAGCCCGCGCTTCTCCATCAGGGAAAAGTCCGGCCCGTCCATCTATCGGAAAACGGATTCAACTCGAAGGATTACACGGAGAAGGAACTCGCAGACCAAGCCGCTGGCATGGCCCTCGCTTGGAAAAAGATCCAGTCGCTTTCCTCCATCGAGTCCTGGCAATACCACAACTGGATCGACAACCGCCACGAAGGCGGCCTCAAGATCGGCCTTCGGAAATTTCCCGACGAACCCGGCGACCCGCATGGCAAGAAGCCCATCTGGCATCTCTATCATGCCCTCGCCACCGAAAACGAGGACGCCGCCTGCGCCCCTTATCTACCCGTCATCGGCATCACGAAATGGGAGGAAATTCTCCACCGGGGTGAGATCGAGAGGTGAAGCTGCCGTGTCACCATTTCACCGCCCCCCTCCATTGACCCGCGTCCCATTCCTCCCTACAACCGCGACGTGAAGCGCAATGCATGGATCTCGTTGGCCTTTGTTCTGGGAATTTCTTTGGGTTGGTATGGCGGGATGCGAATGGGGGGTGAGGTTGAGGAGCGGGTTGAGGTTGAGAAGACGCCCTCACGGGTGAGGCCGGAGCGGCGGGGTGGGGGGACGGCGGCGGCATCGGATCATGTGAAAGTGGCCGCGCAGGCGCAGGCGTTTCTGGCGATGGAGGATGAGGAGCGCGACAAGCGGATCGAAGAACTGGAATTGCTGGAAATTGGTCCGTTGCTGGTCCGGTTGATGGATCAGGCGGGGCCTGATGGCTTGGGCTATGCGCTGCGGAGCGACATCGATGAGTTGATCGTGCGTTGGGGCAAGGAGGACTTCGATGGCGCATGGGCCTGGGCGGATGCCTGTGCCAACCGTGGATTGGCGGCACATGTGCAGGGGGAGTTGTTGGATCAGCTGGCGGAGACCGATCCCGATCGTGCGTTCGAAATGTATTTGGCTGGGGTGAAGGATGATGAGGATTTCGGAAGTGGCGTTCCCGGGAAAATTCTCGGGACGAAGGTGGGCGATGGGCCGGCGGTGGTTCTCGATTTCCTGGCGAGAATGCCCAAGGACAGCAGTGTTTCCGGCGTTACGCTGCAATATCCGGACGGTTTCGAATTCGCGGCGCTGTTGGATGGGATGAAGGTTTTCTATCAGGGAAATCACGATGGTCGTCCGCCGGTGATGCCCAGCAATGTGATGGAAGTCTGGTCGGCGAGCGACCCCGCCGCCGCGCACGCATGGTGGCTGGCTAACGGAAAAATCGGATTCGAGGGTTGGGGCGAGATTCTGGATTCGCTCGACGGCCAGCAAGGCCCGAAGGCTTCGGCGACTTGGGCGGCGGATCGCTGGTCCGAGGCGACGCCCGAACAGCGGGAAAACATGGCGAAGGAACTCAACGGCTGGATCGGCGCTCCCGAGCGCGGACGGGTGGATGCCATTGTCGCCGAGCTTGCACCTCAGGAGGTCGATGGATTCCTGAAAGAGGTGCTGATGGAACATGGATTCGGGTATCAGAACGGCAAGCAGTTCGCTGACCTGATGGGGCAAATTTCAGAGCCCTCGATCCGCCTTGAGATCCTGAGAGAACAATTCGAGCACCGAACCGTCACGTCCGAACAGTTCTCCGATGAACTCCTTGGGCGGTGGAAAGTCAGCCGGAGCGAACTGGAGTCGGTGATCGCTGAGGAGGATTGAAATTCAAGGCCCTTCCCCCCGGGACCGCCGACGTCCTCGTCGGCCAGCTGAGGAAACGCGGGCGCCGAAAATGGAGGGACAAGCCGGAACGGCAGGATCCGGCTTCGCCCCTTCTCCGGATGCAGCAACGCCATCCGTCAGTCGCAATCAACTCTGCCCTTGTGAAAAGGGCTGCAAGTTCGAGAAGTGCTGCGGCCGGTGATCGCTCTCCTCAGCGTGGTTAGCCGGGGCAAGTGGAGTTATGCTGACTTGTGTCTCTCGTGAGTTTAGGATTCCGCTGGAGCAGATGTGCGGATCAGCGCAATCCATGCGTGTGTAGATCGTAAGGACGCAGGAGCCCTGCCGGAGCTGCGCAGGATTGCGACCGATCCCTCGCTGGTGTCCACCTTGCGGAAGGTAGCGATCCACGCCTTGGGCCAGCTCGGCACGGTGGAAGATGTGGCGTTGTTGGAATCGCTGCCGAGCAAGGGCGGCGCATGCCCGATCCCCCGGATGCACAGCAGTTGAAACAAGGCCACACCCAGCGTGAACACCCCCGCCGCCGCCCCGCAGGGATCAGCATATCAGCGACGTCAAGCGTTCCAATAGCGGATGGGATTCTGATCGTGCTTCATTTCCTCGCGGCCAACACGCTTCCCTCTCACCCCGACAAAACGCTCCCACACATCGTCCGGTGCAACACGGCCATTGAAAGCAAAACGACCGTTCGCATCCGATTTTGCATGAGGAACCTCAGGAAAGTTCACTGAATTCGCCTCGAGCCATTCATCGGCAACGAAGGCCCCGATCACGACTCCACGGACAACCGCCAGCACATAGTCAGCCTTCACCGCGCGCTTGGGCGAAATCCGCCACGCAAAGCGGACCTGCTCATAGATCGCGTTTCGATCAAAGAGGTTCTGGCCAGCATTCACGTTGATGAGGACCAGGCCCTCCTTGATATCGTGCTCGAGTTCAGGTCGGGCGTATTTATCGATCAACTGCCGGACATCCACAGGCCCTTTGGCATTGCTTCCATGCCCAGCCTGCTGATTGGCGAGTCCCGGATAGGCATCGATCAGAGCGGCCTCAACCTCCAACACGGCAGCATCCGAAATCTCGTGTCGATGGATGACATGAAGGACTTCCAGTCCTTCATTCAGAATCTCCCGAATTCGTTCCAGCTTGGGCTCGAGCCCCCCATCCTCCTCGTTGCAGCGAACCGCTGCCCGCGAATGGTCGAAGACGCGATTCCCCTTTCCTTTCCCGACGTAGAATGTCTCACCGTTTCTTGGGTCGATCAGGCGGTAGACATAGTTGCCAATTTTCTCGGCAACCTCATCGGGGAATCCTTGTATATGTGGATTGCGACTCATTCTTGTGGGTGCTTGAACTTAACGGGTGCTGTCTTCGAGAATGTAGAAGGCAGCATCCTCATCGGGCGTGATCTGAAGATTCAATTTCCCGGAGGACACCGTAACATCGCCATTCAGAAGGGTCATATTCTGCCAGTTGGTGAGGTCGGCTGATCGTTTGAGTCCCAGCGAAAGGGTCATTTTCCCGGTCGCCTGATTCCTTTCAAGAACCGGCCGCCCGAGGGCAAGCCCTTGGACTTGATCGCGGTTGTAGTAGCCAAAAAGGTTTGGGTTTGCCGCGACCTCATCAAGAGCTTCCTGCCGCGCGGCAGTAAGCCTTGATTCGGGCACCAGACCGAGAGCTTCCGCCGAATTGGTCGCAATCGTCTCCGCCGCCGCAAAAGGTATGAAGTGAGCCTTCACCGTCTTGCCAGAGTCCATGGTAACCGACAAAGGATTTTCGCTTCCGACTGCATCACCGGTCCAGTGGGAGAACACGAAACCCGCTGCCGGGGTCGCCGTCAGAGTGGCGGCGGCATTGACCTCATATCCGCCAGCGCCCGCCACTGTTCCGTTACCGTCGTCCTCGGTGACCAGCAGGAGGCTGGTGGTCTGGGTGATGGTATATTCCTGCCCAGAGACAATGATTTTCCCGGTTCGCGTAGCCCCTGTCTCGTTGGCTGCCACGGTGTATCGAAGGGTGCCATTTCCGATGCCTGTGGTGCTTCCAAGGACAGTAATCCATGGCTGGGTGACGATGGCCTCCCAAACAGCGCTCAACGGGGCAGCGACACCGAATTGACCCGAGCCCGAATTGCTTCCGATTTGGGCTACCGGAGGATTGATGCTCAGCGCATAGCCGCGCTGGGTGAAATAAAGGGTTTTACCCGCGACCGTCACGGCACCTGTCCTCGACTGCGAGGTGTTGTTGTAGGGATCCGCGATGAGGAAAACAAATCCGTCCCCTTCCCCACTTTCTCCCAACGCAACGGTCAACCAACTTGCTTCGCTTGTAGCTGTCCATTGCGCGTTCCCACCCGCGATAACGTCGATGATGATGCTTCCGCCATCGGTATTGAAAATCTGCGGCTCGTAGGCTACTTCGGCGGGCATGCCCGCTTGGCTAACGGTGAATTCCTTGCCAGCAATGGTGACCTTGGCTGTGCGGGTTGTGACCGTTGGATTCGCAGCGGCGAATACTTGGAGCGTGGTTGAGCCAGACCCGGATGTGTTTGAAGTAATCTGGAGCCAGTCCGCCGATGATTCGGCGGTCCAGGTGACGTTGGAGGCCAGCGTGAGTTGCGCGGTCGTAGAACCACCAGCGGCAGCAAGGGTCGCCGTTGTCGGGGCCAGCTCCGGTGTGACCACTCCCTGGGTCACCACGTGATCGATGAAGACCATTTTCTGTTCGTCATAGACCTGTTTGACCTGAGCGGAAGTGAGCGCTCCATCATAGAACCCCAAAGAGCTTAGTCCGCCGTTCCATCCGCCGATTCGCATGCCGATTGGGTCATTGCCCGCCTTGCCAAACTGGTAGTTCCCGAAGGCATTGGTGTTTCCGACTTCATTGCCGTCCACATAAACAGTCTTTGCCGCGCCGGGGCTCCCAGTGAAAGTGAGCATTTGCCATTGATTTGGCTTGATTCCCGCCTGGATCTGAACGGTTTCAAATCCGTTGCTCCAGTGGATATTTCCATCTGAGTCCAGCTCTGCAGTCATCAAATAACTGATAAGCCCGGCACGCTTGAAGATTCTCCAGCGATTGCCGCCAAGGGGCAGTGTGTCCGGGCGGATCCAGAAGCTGTAGCTCGCACTGTTTCCTGAAAACGAGCTTTGATGGTTCCATAAGACCAAGTCCGAGTCTGCATTTCCTTTCAATGCACGCTGCTTGACTCCAAATCGATCCGTATTCTCTTCAAATTTCCATGCGACCGAAAGATCTCGCTCAGCGATGCTTGGTGTTGTTGCGGTGAAGCTTGAAAGCTGGTAAGAATATTTAGCTGGATAGGTGTTACTCTTGTTTGTCCTACCGTGGCCGACATACATTTTCAAAGATTTTGTCCATTTTGAGGGATTGGGATTGTTGAATCGGAAGTTCGCGGTGGTGGTGGTACCACCGTAGCCGCCGCTGGAGTTATTTGGACAATCATTTTGAAGACGTTGCTCGGCGGTAGCTATCTCGGTGCCATCTTCATAAACGTAAACTGCCCACATAACTACATCTTGACCGCCTCCATAGGTACCATATCTTTGTATCGTATTAGTAACTCCAACTTCTATCGGGCTTTTTCCTAAGTCATTAAAAGGGCCGTTGTATACTTCCAGAGGCACACTATTTCCGCTAGCTGAGCTTAACCCTGAATCATAGGGTCCTCTGAGCGTGTGTGTTGTCAAAACGCTTGTCGCAGGAGGTAACGATCCGCTGGAAAGTGTGGCGGCACCACGGAGATTGTAGGCAGCGACAGGGGGCACCTGAGAAGTTTCTGGAGTGCCATGCGGGGTGGCTGTGAGAGCGGAGGCAAAGAGAAGTGTGACCTCGTCCGAGTTCAAAGCACGCCCGTATAGGCGGAAGTCCTTGAGAACACCGCCATTGAGGTATCCGGAGGAGGGCAGATCCGCGTAACCGATTTTCACCGCGGAGGGAGAAGTGGCCACGCTCAGCTTGAAAGGCGGACTGGAAAAAGTCTGCGTCCCGGCCAGACGGATTGATGTGCCGACCTCGCCGGCATAGATCTTGACCTCGTTGGCGGTGCTCGCCGTGACGACCGCGTGATACTCCTTATTGGCTTCGATCGTGAAGTCCGAGACCAACGTGGTGGATCCGGATTGGAAGGTCACCTTGTTGGAGGCATTGACGTAGAGCGCGGTATTGACCGAGTTGGCGTTGAGACCCACAAGGCGATGGATCGCGCCGAGATTCTCCACATTGAAGCGGATCGCCACGCTGCCGGCATCCGCATCCAGCTTGATGTCAGGCTGGGCTCGTAGTTCACGGCGGAAAGATCCGTCCATGCGGGTTTCGATTGGACCGGCTAAATGATGACCCCAGCCGCTTTGATCGAAACTTCCCGTGGGAATATGCGCCAACAGTGACTGCGTGAGATCGGTCTTAGGCAAGACGACAGGCGCATAAACCCGCACCGTGCCGGTCCGGGGAGAAAGTGTCGGATTGGCGGAGGCCACATAGCCGATATTTCCATTGCCAGCTCCGGATGTTCCGGAAGCGATGATCCACGGAGTAAGGCTCTCCGCGCTCCACGGGGCATCCGGGGTGGCGATGACAGCGATGTTCGCAAAGGCGCCTGTGGGCTCCGCTGTGGCGGTTTTAGGAAGAATATCCAACTGAGGATAGGGCGTGCCGCTCTGGCGGATCGTGAAAGTGGCAGAACCAATGGTCACAGTACCGGTGCGCTTGGCGAAACTCGGGTTGGTGCTGACAGCAAGGGTGACAGTTGAATTTCCTTTTTTCGCGCCAGGATCGACCACTGAAATCCATGAAGAATTGGACGTCACATTCCAGTTGGTGGTGGAGAGGGCGGCAACATCCACCATCACGATGTCCGAGCTGTAGGCCTTCTCCGTAGAGTAGGGTGCGATATTCACATCGGTTCCCGTCTGTGAAACTGTGAAAGTCTGGCCACCGATGAGAATGGAGCCCGTGCGGGTAACCACTCCAGAATAATTGGCCACCGTGTAG
>SXGQ01310793.1_pt1 | contig 13187 bp, 13 predicted proteins | sample 3178371 | NCBI WGS metagenome assembly SXGQ01 (sample SAMN11356859, study PRJNA531348) | freshwater metagenome | isolation source: freshwater sample F1-20 | place: China: Fuxian Lake, Yuxi | collected 2017-12-25
CAGCCGCTCGAACTTCTTCGAACCGGTGACGTTGGTGCGCTCACCGATGTTGACGAACAGGCTGCCGGCGTCGATGGCGACGGGCTCCAGGCCGGAGAGCTTGAGGGGAGGCGGGGCGGTGGTCATCGACGGACTCGTGCAGAGGTTCGATGAGCGCCGTTGGAAATCCGAGCCTGGCAGGTGTTGACCCCGTCGCAGCGCTCCTCGGATGAAGCCGGGAATTCTACGCAGCCACCCCTTCGCCAGGGCTCAAGACTGGCTTGATCCGGCCGAAGCCACGTTCAGAATCAACGGATTCATGGCCCTCGACCTCATTCCCCTGCCCGCCCGCACGCTGCGCGTGGGCATGACGCTGCCCTACAACCTGTTCGACGCCAACGGCAAGCTGCTGTTCGCGCGCGGCCAGGTGCTGCGTGATTCGCCGCTGGTGCGCAGCCTGGTGGATGGCGGCGCCTGGGTGAGCGCCGAGCAGACCGTCGAGTACCAGCGCGCCCTGGCCCACCGGCTGGACACGCTGGTGATGCAGGACGTGCCGCTGTCCGACATCGCCAAGGCCGACACCGGCTTCCGCCTGGACCCGCTGACACTCGCCCCGGCCAAGGTGGAACTGGGCCCGCGCGAGGCGTGGTCGGACCTGCTGATGCACCTGCACGCGCTGCTGCGCGAGCAAGACGCCTGGGACTTCACCGGCCGCCTGGCCACGCTGCGCGACGCCGCGCTGAAGCGCCTGCACGCCCACCCCGATGCCACGCTGATGCTGCTCGTGTTCGAGAGCAGCCAGGAGTTCGGCGACTACAGCGCCCGCCACGCGCTGCTCACGCTGCTGCTGAGCGACCTCGTGGCGCAGCAACTGCAACTCGCCCCGCCGCTGCGCGAGGCGCTGCAGGGTGCCGCGCTGACGATGAACTACGGCAGCGGCGCCGTGCACGACCGCATGGCCAACCAGAGCGACCCCGCCACCGCCGCCCAGCGCCAGGCCCTGGCCGACCACGGCGATCGCGCCGCGCAGCGGCTGCAACTGGTGGGCGTGACCGACCCCGTGTGGCTCACCGCGGTGCGCCTGCACCACGACGTGGGCCCCGGCCCGCTGGCCGGCCGCAGCCCCGCCGAGCAGTTGGCCCGCCTGCTGCGCCGCATCGACCTGTTCGGCGCCCGCCTGTCGCCCCGCCGCAGCCGCACCGCCATGAGCGGCGCGGCCGCCGCCCGCGCCGTGTTCCTGGACGAACTGGGCCAGCACGACGAAGCCGGCGCCGCCCTCATCAAGACCGTGGGCCTCTACCCGCCCGGCACCATCGTGCGCCTGGCCAACGGCGAGATCGGCATCGCGTTCAAGCGCGGCTACAGCGCCACGGAGCCGCTGGTGGCCGCGCTCATCGGCAAGAGCGGCAGCCCCTTGAGCCACCCCGTGCCGCGCGACACCCGCCTGGCCACGCAGGCCATCACCGCCAGCCTGGCGCCGGCCGAGCTCAAGCTGCGCATCAACCTCGACGCCCTGCTCAAGCTGTAACGCGCACCCCGCGCTTGCGTACGCAAGCCGCTTGCAGCGCCGCGCGCGTTCGCATATTCTGTGTATACACATTATGCACAGTGGATTGTTGATCTCCCAGGCCGACGCGCGGCCCATGTACCTGCAGATCGTCGAGCAGATCCGCAGGCGCGTGGCCGCCGGCGACTGGCCGCCGGGCAAGGAGCTGCCCTCCATCCGCGCGCTGGCGGCGGACCTGAAGGTCAGCGTCATCACGGTGAAGCGGGCCTACCTGGACCTGGAGACCGAAGGCGTGATCGCCACGCGGCATGGCAAGGGCTCGTTCGTGGCCGACGCGCAGGACCTGGCCCAGGCCACCCACCGCGCCGAGCTGGACGCCCACCTCGCAGCCGCCGGCCGCATCGCCACCACGCTGAGCATGGGTGAAGACGAACTGATGGACCGGCTGCGCCAGGCCATGAACCCGCAGGAGCCCGAGGCATGAGCATCAGCACCAAAGCATTCGAGATGACCGGCGTCGGCAAGGCCTTCCGCTTCTTCTCGCTGACGGATGTGTCACTGAGCCTGGAGCCGGGCCAGATCATGGGCTTGGTGGGCCCCAACGGCGCGGGCAAGAGCACCACCATCCGGCTGCTGATGGGGCTGCTGTCGCCCGACACCGGCCGCATCCGCCTGCTGGGCCACGACATGCCGCGCGACCAGGCTGCCGCCAAGGCCGACGTCGGCTTCGTCAGCGACGACATGCGGCTGTTCCAGCACGCCACGCTGGCCTGGCACATGGGCTTCGTCGCGTCCATCTACCCCGGCTGGGACGCCGCCTACGCCGCCACGCTGCTGAAGCGCTTCGGCCTGCGCGCCGAGCAGCCGGTGAAGAGCCTGTCCACCGGCGAGCAGGCCAAGGCGGTGCTGCTGCTGGCGCTGGCCCGCCGCCCGCGCCTCTTGGTGCTGGACGAACCCACGTCGGGCCTGGACCCGGTGGCCCGCCACGAGCTGCTGAGCGAGTTCATGGACGTGCTGCGCGACGACGCGCGCGCCATCCTGTTCTCGTCGCACAACACGCTGGACGTGGAGCGCATCTCCGACCGCATCAGCTTCATCGACCGCGGCCGCCTGGTGGCCGCCAGCGACAAGGAAGACTTCCTCGAACGCTGGCGCCGCGTGCAGCTGCGCCTGCCGGCAGACCAGCCGGCGTGGGCCCGGCCCGAGATCGTCGCCTGCGAGCGCGACGGCGGCCTGGCCACGTTGACGGTCAACGGCTTCAGCGACGACTGGCTGACGCGCCTGGGCGCGCCGGTGGAGGCCGTGCAGCGCATGAGCCTGGAAGAGATCTTCGTCGCCACCGTCATGCACAGCCGCCACGCGCAGGAAGCCCGCGCCCAATGAACGCCATCACCCGTCAGCTCGTCGCCAAGGAGCTCTACCTGCACCGCTGGATGCTGGCCGCCGGCGCCGCCGCAGGCCTGGCCGGCCTGCCCGTGGCCGCCAGCAGCGAGCTGGGCTTCAACATCGGCTTCCTCGTGTGGCTCACCGCCGCCATCGCGCTGGCCGTGCTGCTGGCGCTGTACGGCGTGTCCAACGAGCGCAAGGAGCGCGCCCACCTGTTCGTGCTCAGCCTGCCGCTGTCGCCCGCCGGCTTCGTGCGCGCCAAGCTGCTGGGGCTGCTCGTCTGCTACCTGCTGCCATGGGCGCTGCTGAGCGCGGGCGCGCTGGGCCTGGTGGCGCTGGTGCCCGGCATCCCGGACGGCCTGCTGCCCTACGGCGTGCTGCTGTGCGGCTACCTGCTGCTGAACTTCGCGCTGGTGCTGTGCGCCGCGCTGCACATCCGCTCCGAAGCGGCCATGGGCGCCGTGATCATCGTGGCCAACATGGGTATCTCGCTGTTCATGATGGGCGTGACCCGCCTGCCCGGTTTGGGCACTCACATGCTGAAGGCCACACCGGTCTGGAACGACACGTTCTGGGGGGTGCTGGCGCTGGAACTGGGCGCCACGGCGTTCGCCCTGACCCTGCCTCTGCTCGTCGCCGCACGCCGACGCGACATGTGAGAAGGCATGGACGAACTCCTCACACCCGCTCGTTCCGCCGCAGCGCCGCCACTCGGCGTTGCAAATGCTCGCCGTGGGAACCACCACGGCTCCGCTTTGCGCCTTGATTGGCGCCGCGGCGACGGCCCGCTCGGCTGCGCGGAGTCCGCCCACGCCTTCTAGAAGGAGTTCTCATGAACACCCAACCCAACGCCGAGCGGCTGCACGCCCTCGACGCCGTGCGGAGCTTTGCCCTGCTGCTGGGCGTGGCCTTCCACGCGATGCTGCCCTTCATCCCCGGCATGCCGCCCGGCGTGTGGGCGATGGTGGACAACTCGCCCAGCACGTTCCTGGGTGACGCGAGCTTCGTCGCGCACAGCTTCCGCATGACGCTGTTCTTCTTCATCGCGGGTTTCTTTGGGCGATTGCTGCACCAACGCCTGGGCACAAAGGACTTCTGGGCCAACCGCGCCAAGCGCATCGCCGTGCCACTGGTGGTGGGCTGGCTGCTGCTGTTTCCGGCCATCGCGTTCGTTTGGCACCTCGGCCTGCAGAAGGTCTTCCATGGCGCGCCGCCCGCGATGCCTGATCTGCCCAAGCAGCCCGGCGCCTTCCCGCTGACGCACCTGTGGTTCCTGTACCAGTTGCTGTGGCTGTATGCCGGCGCGCTGCTGGTGCGCAGCGCCCTCATGCGGCTGGACCGGGGCCAGGTGTTGCGCGGTTGTGTGAACCGCGTCGTCACCGCCGCGCTGCGCTGGCCGGCCGGTGCGCTGGTGCTGGGCCTGCCGCTGGCGTCCGTGCTGCTGTCGCTGCCCGGCTGGCTGCCGTGGATGGGGATTCCCACGCCGGACCAGTCGCTGCTGCCGCAACTGCCCGCCACCGTGGCCTACGGCACGGCCTTCGCGTTCGGCTGGCTGGTGCACCGCGCGCCCGATGCACTCGCCGTGCTGCGCAGCCGCTGGGCGCTGCACCTGGTGCTGGCTGTCGCTTCTTCAGCCGTGTGCCTGGTCATCATGAAGACGCAGCCGGTGCTCGCGCTGCCGCCGCAGGCCAAGCTGATGTTCGTGCTGTCGTACGTGGCCTCTGCGTGGGCGTGGAGCTTCGCGCTCACCGGCCTGGCGCTGCGATTTCTGTCGGGCCACCGCCCGGCCGTTCGCTACGTGGCGGATGCCTCGTACTGGATCTACCTCGCACACCTGCCGCTGGTGGCCGCGCTGCAGGTGTGGGTGGGCGACTGGCCGCTGCACTGGGCGCTGAAGTTCCCGCTCATCGTCGCCGTGAGCCTGGCGCTGCTGCTGCTGAGCTATCACTTCGTCGTGCGCTCGACGCTCATCGGCGAGGTGCTCAACGGCAAGCGCCATCCGCGCCGCGCAATGGTCGCGGCAGAACCGCCCGTCGTCGATGACGATGGCGTCGTCGCGCAATTGCGCGGCGTGTCCAAGCGCTACGGCACGCACACAGCTCTGAACCAGGTGGACATCGACCTGAAGCGCGGCGAGCTGCTCGCGCTGCTGGGCCCCAACGGTGCCGGCAAGTCCACGGCCATCTCGCTGTGGCTGGGGCTGCACGAGGCCGATGCCGGCAGCGTGCGCCTGCTGGGCGGCGCGCCGCAGGACATCGCCCGCCGCCGCGGCCTGGGCGTGATGATGCAGGACGTCGAGCTGCCGAAAGACCTGAAGGTGCACGAGTTGGTGGCTTTGTCTGCCAGCTACTACGCGCAGCCGATGACGGTCAAGGAGGCGCTGGAGCGCGCCGGCATCGTCGAGCTCGCCAACCGCCCCTACGGCAAGCTCTCCGGCGGCCAGAAGCGGCAGGTGCAGTTCGCGCTGGCCACCTGCGGCCGGCCGCAGGTGCTGTTCCTGGACGAGCCCACGGTCGGACTGGACATCCAGGCCCGCGAGGCGCTGTGGGCGCACATCCGCGCGCTGCTGCGCGAGGGCTGCTCCATCCTGCTGACCACGCACTACCTGGAGGAGGCCGAGGCGCTGGCCACCCGCGTGGCGGTGCTGAACAAGGGCCGCGTCATCGCCTCCGGCAGCGTGGACGAGATGCGCGCGCTGGTGTCGCGCCGCCACGTGCGCTGCGCGACGACGCTGCCCATCGCCGAGGTGCGCCACTGGCCCGGCGTGGTGGATGCCGCCAGCGACCATGACCAGCTCGCCATCGTCGCCACCGATGCGGAAGGCGTGGTGCGCCGGCTGCTCGCGGCCGACCCGCAGCTCACGCGCCTGGAAGTCCGCCAGGCCGGGCTCAACGACGCCTTCAACACCCTGACCCAGGAGGCCGCATGACCACCACCGCCCTCGCCCTTCCCCACGCGCCATCGGCCGCCGGCATCTACGCGCTGGAGATCCGGCTGGAGCTGCTGCGCCTGCTGCGCACGCCGGCCTTCGCGCTGCCGATGTTCCTGCTGCCCGTGGGCACCTACCTGCTGTTCGCCTTCGCGGTGGCCGGCGAGATGGTGGCCAAAGACCCCGACGCCGGCCGCTTCATGTTCGCCGGCTTCTCGGTGATGGCTGTCACCATGGCTGCGCTGTTCGCCACCTGCCCCAACCTGGCGATGGAGCGCGAGCAGGGCCTGCTGACGCTGAAGCGCGCCCAGCCCGCACCGCCCAGCGCATGGCTCACTGCCAAGATTGTCGCGGGCGTGGCGTGCGGCGCCATCGCCTACCTGCCCATCCTCGTGCTGGCCGCCGTCACGGGCCAGGCGCGGCTGGACGGTGTGCAACTGGCGGCGATGAGCGCCGTGCTCATCGCCGGCACCATCCCCTTCTGCGCACTGGGCCTGATGCTGGGCACGCTGACCAGCGGCTCCGCCGCGCCGGCCTACGCCAACCTCGTCTACCTGCCGGGCATCTACCTGTCGGGGCTGTTCTTCCCGCTGCCCAAGTCCATGCACTTCCAGACCGTGCTGTGGCCGCAGTTCCACCTGGACCAGCTCGTGTTCGCCGCCGGTGGCGTCGCCAAGTTCCGCTGGATCGCGCCGGAGATGGCGTTCGCGGTGCTGCTGGGCTTCACGGTGCTGTGCAGCGGCGTGGCGATGTGGCGGTTGAGCCGCAAAGGGTGAAAGTGGACACGCGGCTAAGTCTGCGTGCCACCCTCACCCAGCTGTTGGCAGAACTCCAGCATGAGGCTGTAGCTCTCTTCAACAGGAACGGCCTGCCGCGCCCGCAATTCAATCGGCGGCCCTTCGGCCCACAAGAACGGGTAGACGGCGAATGCTTGATCGCCCCGGACCTGGGATGCCTCGGCCTGCCAGTTTGGCCAACGGTGGGTGCGGTAGAACTTGTCGAGGCCAGGGGACAGCGCCCAGCGCAGAAAATCGGTGTAACCGACCGACAAATCCTCCCATTGAAGTGTGTCCGGCGCGAGGTAGAACACGTGGCCCGGCGGGCCTTGCAGGCCACCGCCATTCAACGCGAAGAAGCCGCCCAGCACGTCGTCTGCAACCAGCAAGTAAGTGGGGCGACCAGCGGCATCTATCGGTGCTCTTCCCACGTTCCAACTCGAAATGGATCGGCGCAGCCCATCGCTGCCGCCACCCAGAATTCGCAGCCACCCATGGTCGATGAGGATGCCGCCCGTGTGATACGCCACCGCGCCCATCGGTGAGCGCAGGGTGACCTGCAAATCGACGAGTTCCGTTCCTGCGCGAGCGCGCTCAACAGGAAGCGCGATGGCCTGCGGCGCGGCGGCCAGCCATTGCTGTACCAACGGCCACGCAGGATCGTCGGTGGAGGTCAAGTCTGACAAGGTGCGCATGAGGGGCCAGGGTCGCCAATGCCGTTGGTCTGTCCTTGTTAGCTTAGCGACCCTGTGTGCGCAACGAAGGAAGAGCGGCCCTCAGGCCGCCCTCGTCACTCACTCAGCGCGCGTGCCGATCAGCGCTTGGCCGAGCCGTTGGCGGAGGTGTCGAACGCGACACCGTTGTCGGTGCGCGTGGCCTTGGCCGAGGCGCTGCCCGCAGCCTGACCGCCCTTTGGGCCGGTGGCGTTGCCGCTGGCGCTGCCGCCGATCTCCTTCTTGCTGGCGTTGCCGCCGGCCGTGCCGCCCAGGCTCAGCGGCGAGGCAGGTTGTTGGGCGGGCGTGGTGGATGCCGTAGGCGTGGCGGGTGCGGCCGGGGTTGCGGCCGTCGGCGCCGCGGGAGCAGCGGGGGTGGCAGCTGCCGGAGCGTCACCCTGCTTCAGCGCGCCATTCAGTGCACCGCTGCCCTGACCGGCCAGGCTGCCGCTGACACCGTTGGCCGTGCCGTTCAGCGCGCCGCTGACGCTGCCGTCGGCGCTGCCGCCCACGTTGCCTGCCGTGGACGTCAGCGAGTCCTTGGCACCTTGGGCGGTGGTCTTCAGCTCGCCGGCCTTGTCGGTGGCGGTGGACTTCACGTCACCGACGGTGGCCTTGGCGTTGTCGAGCTGGCCTTGGGCCGCGGTCTTCGCATCGCCGACCTTGCCGGTGGCCGCGTCCTTCACGCCGCCGACTGTGCTCTTGGTCTTGTCCAGCGTGCCCTTGACGAGCGAGCCGTCGGCCGAGCCGGTGGCGTTGCCCTTGAGCTGGCCGCCCACGTCGAGCTGGCGCGGCTGCAGCGCGCCGTTCAGGCCGCCGGTGAGGCCACCACCGGCACCGCCGCCGAGCAGGCCGGCGTGGGCGGTGGAGGCGACGAGGCCGGCTGCGGCGATGGCGGCGGCGGTCAGGGTGGTGCGGACGGTACGACGGTTTGCAAACATGATGGATCTCCGGGTTCGTTGATGTCGGAAGAGCCAGCCTTTCCGGCCCTTTCACTGAGTACAACGACGGCCGCTGGAAGATCCTTCCCGCTGCGGATGCAACGGTTTGTGTCAGCGCCGCTTCATCACTTTTGGCGCGCCTGCAATTGCTCGGGCACCACGCGCAGGTCCTCGGCAATCAGGCCGCGGCCGTAGACCGGATCGCGGCCGGGCGCGCCCAGGTCGATGGCGGCTGCCGCCAGCTTCTCGACCGCCGCGGCGGCCGCCACGGGATCGGGCTCTCTCAGCTCGGAGGCCAGCAGCCCCGCCACCAGCGGCGCCGCGAACGACGTGCCGCGCGCGATGCCGTAACCGCCGCCGTGGCGAGCAACGGCCATGTCCGCGCCGGGGGCCGACCACATCACCTGCGGCCCCTGCGCGGCCTCCGGCAGCACCTTGCGCGACGGGTTCACGCCGGTCACGCCGATGACGCCGACGTAGGTGGCCGGGTACAGCGGCGGCGCAGCAGGGCCGTCGTTGCCCACGGCGGCCACGAGCAGGTGCCCGCGCTTCACGAGCGCCACCACGCCGCGCTCCAGCAGCTGGTTCTGCGGGCCGACGAGGCTCACGTTGATGACGGCCACGCGCTCGCGCGCCATCCAGGCCAGCGCGCGCACCACCTCTTCGGCGGAGCCACCATCGGGCTTGTCGCAGTACACGTCGGCCGCATACAGCTCGGCCTTCTGCGCCGCGCCGGCAAAGCCGCGGTCACGGCCCACCAGCAAGGATGCGACGGCCGTGCCGTGCTCGCTGGGCACGGGGCTGTTGCCGCAGCCGAAGCTGCCGCCACCCGCGCCGCGCAGCGCCGCGTGGCGGCGGTCCACGCCGCCGTCGATGAGGCCCACGCGCACAGGGCCGGTCGGCGGCTTCGCGGCCGTGCCGCGGCCGGGCGCCACGTCGCCGCTGCGTGAATAGAGGTGGTTGAAGTCTGCCTGCAGGTCGGGCTGGGCCGCGCGCAGCTTCGCCAGCGTCTCGGCCGTGTCCAGGCCCGGCGGCACGCGCAGCACCACCTCGCGCAGGTCCAGCTCGGGCCAGGCTTCTCCGCGCAGCGTGACGAGGCCCAGCGCCTTCGCGGCGGCCAGCGCGGCGTCGCTGGGCGACACCAGCACCAACTCGCTGCGGCGGATCAGTTCGCCACGCGGGTCGGCCTCGATGACATCGGGGTGGCGGCGCAGCAGGTCGCGCACCGTCGTCACGCGCAGGTCCACGAGCTGTGTGGTGGACGACAGCAGCTCGGGCAGCGGTTGCACGACGCGGTCCACCACGCCATTGATGGTGCCGGGCAAGCGCTGCACGCCGGGCAGTTGCGGCAGGCGCAACTGCGCGTGCGCTGGCAGCGCCAGCAGCGTGGCGAGGGAGAGAAGGAGTGCGGCTTTCATGGGGTCCAGACAGGTTCTGTGAGGATAACGAGCGAGGTCGGGAAGAAAATCCATGCCTCGCCCGTTGTCCGTGTATCGATGCCCGAAAACCTTTCCGAGCTTCGCCGAGAGATTGCCGACCTGCTGCCGCGGCTGCGCCGTTTCGGCCGCACGCTGGCCCGCTCGCCCGAAGACGCCGACGACCTGGTGCAGGTCGCCATCGAGAAGGCGCTCACGCGCACCGACCAGTGGACGCCTGGAACGCGTCTGGACAGCTGGATGTTTCGCATCATGCAGAACGCGTGGATTGACGAGCTGAGGGCGCGCGAGCGGCGCGGCCAGACTTTCCTGCCCGAGGAGGAAGGCGAACACGTGGGCGACGACGCCCAGTCGGGCGCGCCGCTGGACGCCATCCTCGTGCGCAAGGCGGTCGCCAAGCTCAGCGACGAGCACCGCACCGTCGTCGGCCTGGTGCTGGTGGAAGGGCTGAGCTACCAGGAGGCGTCCGAGACGCTGGGCGTGCCGGTGGGCACCGTCACGAGCCGGCTGGCGCGGGCGCGCGAGGCGCTGCAGGAACTGTTGGGAGAGTGGCCATGAGCCTCGATGACGAACAACTGCTGAAGGCCGAGCGCCAGCGCATGGCCGCGGCGTTCGACGGCGTGTTGAAGGAACCCGTGCCGGATCGCTTGAAGGCGCTGCTGGCGGAGCCGGCGCCGGCCCCGCAGGTGGTGGACCTGAACACTGTGCGCGCGCAGCGCCGCGGCATGGCCAGTTGGGCCGCCTGGGGCGGCATGGCTGCGTCGCTGGTGCTGGGCACGGTGATCGGCACGCGGCTGGCGCCGTCGGGCGTCGAGGGGCCGGACCGGCTCGTCGCCACCGGCGCCATCGCCAAGGCGCTGGACCAGCAGCTGGCCAGCGCCCCCACCGGCGGCACCGTGGCCGTGCAGGTGAGCTTCAAGGCCAAGGACGGGCGCTTCTGCCGTAGTTTCTCGACGAACGCCTCGGCCGGCCTGGCGTGCCGCGAGGCGGATGGTGCGTGGGCGTTGCAGCAGGTGGCGGCCATCAAGGCTGCCCCGGCCGGCGGCATGCGCCAGGCCGCCAGCAGCCTGCCGCCCAGCGTGCTCAGCGCCGTGGACGACTTGATGGCCGGCGACGCGCTGGACCCCGCGCAGGAGCAGGCCGCGCGAGACGCCGGCTGGCGCTGATCAGACCTCCAGGCTGCGCCAGATCAACCCGGTGATGAGTTCGCGCGCGCGCTCGAAATCGTCGTCATCCAACGCCGGCTTGTTCATGTAGAGCGAGAACTGCGGGCCGAGGTCGGCGTAGGCCTGCGTGGAGGCCCAGATGAGGAACATCAGGTGCGTGAAGTCCAGCCGGCGCACCAGGCCCTGGTCGGCCCAGTGCTCGAAGCGGTCCACGTCGGCGTGCAGCAGCGGCATGACCTGGTGCTTCAACACCTCGCGGTAGCGCGGTGCGCCGGCCATGATCTCGCGCGTGAACACGGCATTGCCGCTGGGACGCTCGCGGCTGAAGCGCAGCTTGTCGGACACGTAGGCCTCGATGGCGGCCTTGGGCTCGGTGGCCTCCGCAATGGCCGTCATGTTGGCCATCCACTCGCCCATGACGCTGTCCAGCACTGCGCGGTAGAGGTCTTCCTTGCTGGGCCAGTGGTAGAGCAGGTTCTGCCGTGACAGGTCCAGCGTGGCGGCAATGCTGTCGAGGCTGACTCCTTCGAATCCGAATCGGGCGAACTGGCGTTCGGCTTCAGCGAGGATGGTCTCCTGCTTGCGCAGGGTGGCGGCGCGCGGCGTGCGCGCGACGGGAGCTGTCACGGTCATGCACCGGATTCTCTCGTTCGCGCACCAACTGCTTGCTGCGGGTTTTTACGTCTAGGTCAATTTTTACGGCCTAGTAATGTTTGCCTGTTTTCCCCTAGGGGATCTTGGGAGATTCACGTGGACCTTGCCGATCTGAAGTCGGGCCGCCTGCCGCCGGACGCCTACGAGCACAACTTTGCCGACGCGCACCCGCCGCTGAACCGCACGCAGGCCCTCATCGAGGCCGAGCGCTGCTACTACTGCTACGACGCGCCGTGCCAGACGGCCTGCCCCACGGGCATCGACATCCCCACGTTCATCCAGCGCATCGGGCAGGACAACGTGCGCGGCGCGGCCGAGGCCATCCTGTCGGCCAACCCGCTCGGCGGCATGTGTGCCCGCGTGTGCCCGACCGAAGTGCTGTGCGAGCAGATGTGCGTGCGCAACACCAACGAGAGCAAGCCGGTGGAGATCGGCATGCTGCAGCGCTACGCGGTGGAGGGCTACATGGCCCGCCCCGGCAAGCCGCTGTTCGAGCGTGGCCAGCCCACGGGCCGGCGCGTGGCGGTGGTGGGCGCGGGGCCGGCGGGGCTGGCTGCGGCACATGGCCTGGCACGGCGCGGGCATGACGTGGTGCTGTTCGACGCCAATGACAAGCTCGGCGGCCTGAACGAATACGGCCTGGCGACCTACAAGGTGGCCGGCGGTTTCGCGCAGCAGGAGATCGACTGGCTGCTGAGCATCGGCGGCATCGAACCCAGGCTGAACTGTCGACTCGGCCGCGACATCACGCTCGACGGCCTTCTCTCTGAGTACGACGCGGTCTTCCTGGGGCTGGGCCTGAGCGGCGTCAACGCGCTGGGCATTACTGAGCCCGAGCTGCCCGGCCTTCGCGATGCGGTGGACTTCATCGCCGAGCTGCGCCAGAGCGCGCCGTCGCAGGTGGCGGTCGGCCGCAAGGTGGTGGTCATTGGCGGCGGCATGACGGCCGTGGACGCCGCCGTGCAGAGCAAGCTGCTCGGCGCCGAGCAGGTGACCATGGTGTACCGCCGCGGCATCGACGGCCTCTCGGCCTCCACGCACGAGCAGCAGTGGGCGCAGACGAATGGCGTGACCATCCGCTGTTGGGCACGGCCGCTGGCGGTAGACGCCGAAGGCGGCGTGCTGAAGGGCCTGCGCTTCGCGGCTACCACGCTGCAGGACGGCAAGCTGGTGGACACCGGCGAGCAGTTCGTCATCGAGGCCGACATGGTGCTGCGCGCCATCGGCCAGGCGTTTGAGGCTGAGCCCGTGGGTGCCGGCATCGAACTGCAAGCCGGCCGCATCAAGACCGATGCCGACGGCCAGACCAATCTGGCCCGTGTGTGGGCCGGCGGCGACTGCCGGGCCGGCGGCAAGGACCTGACCGTGGAAGCCGTGGAGCACGGCAAGCGCGCGGCCATCGCCATCGACAAGGCCCTGGGCCTGGCCACCGTTCGCCACCTCGACACCGTGGAGGCCCACCATGGCTGACCTGAGCACCAACTTCCTGGGCATCAAGAGCCCGAATCCCTTCTGGCTCGCATCGGCTCCGCCGACCGACAAGGAAATCAACGTGCGCCGCGCGTGCCGGGAAGCGCACGTCGGTGATGTTGGGCGTGAGCTTGACGATGACGGGCATCTTCGTGTGCTTCTTGCACCACTCCGTCACCTGCTGGATGTACTCCGGCACCGGGCCCACGGCCGAGCCCATGCCGCGCTCG
>SXGQ01599251.1_pt1 | contig 13187 bp, 9 predicted proteins | sample 3178371 | NCBI WGS metagenome assembly SXGQ01 (sample SAMN11356859, study PRJNA531348) | freshwater metagenome | isolation source: freshwater sample F1-20 | place: China: Fuxian Lake, Yuxi | collected 2017-12-25
CTGCGAGTCACCGTATTCTGTAACGCGTTAGGACTCGCGCACTCAACAGGATCTTCTAGCGTAATCACCTTGCGATAAGCTGGGATCGCACGCAATAGCGAAGCGATCGTTGTGGACTTTCCAGAGCCAACTGTTCCCGCGAGAATAATTGCACCCCCCTGTGACACACACGCTTGCTCAAGGGCACTCACCTGAGTCGGCAAATAACCCAAGTCTGATAGCGAAGGAGTCGATGCATCCGAGTCAAGGCGCAACAAACGCAAACAAACTGATGGGCCAGAGTCCGTGGCAAGCGAAGCCCAACGAATGACATGGCGTTGGCCGCCACACACGCGTACAAAGCGCCCCTCCTGCTCGATCGAGGGGTCAAACACTGCGCCATTGCCGCCCTGCACTTCCATCCAAGTTACTGACAACATATCCAGCATCGTTGCTGTCGGAATATGTGCATAGCGATCTGGGCAAACATAACGACCAGCGATGGTGAACCGGATACTGGACTCGCTCGAAAGTCGTTGTACATTGAGATGAATATCGCTAGCACGCTCAGCGACCGCCCATTCAATTACCTCGGTCATCACAGCGCTTAGAGCACCGCTGAGCTGCTCGCGACTGCTGGGTTCCCTGACAACTCTAGGCTGTAGTCCATCGCCTTGCGCGACAGCGAGAAACAGAGCGGGTGGTAAAACATATAAGCTAGGGCGTATAAGGCGTCGTCGACGTGCTTCAAGCAAATCAAAGAGCGCCTGTATCTGATCTTCATTTCTGTACGCCTCCAGGACAAAGACGCCCACACTATTGTCCTCAAAACAAACTGGATACATTCTGTTCTGAAGCGCCGCCACATCAAACTCGTCAATTAAGGTTTTAACAAACGAGGGCTTGAGCGCACGCAAGGCACTGCGTGAAGGCAACTCCTGAAAGACACGTTGGGTCCAAACCGTTTTACCTGCGATCATGGCTGCTTGGTCCCAAGACAAAAGACTTCAGAAACCCCAGATTTTCGAAGGTGTATGCAAGGTGGCGCTATACGCTCTAGTGTGTAACTGCGAGTTCGCCCCAACACAGGCTGTGCGCGTGCGGCACGAAACACGTGTGGCTCGGCGTCGATCAACAATTCTGCGGTAAGCGAACTACCTACACCGTAAATCGCGAGCAGCATTGTCTCGCCGTCATTGACAACCACTGGTCCAGGACGCTCAAGCGTCCCGACAACACTTCGACGAGCCGCCACAAGTGCGGCCTGTGTGTCGATTTTCAATAACTCATCGACAAGCACTAATTGATTGGGATCGCTAGCGCGAGCAGTAGTAGCAAGAAGTAGCAAACCACCAAACCATAAGTATTTATTTATCGCAGCTAACGCGTATCTTGGTTTAATGACTCGTTTCAAATAGATCCCCCTCAAATTGCACAACCAATTGACTACGTGCGATTCCATGCCCGGACCTCACATCAACACTTAGGCTGAGATTTTTCCAGTGCAGCGGAACGCGTAAGCCGCTCAGTGCGGCGACTGAGCGCAGAGGCCCTTTTAGGGACAAGCTTCGCTTCTGCCAAACAGGAATCGCCGACGGTCGCTCCAGAGGAGCACCCTGCCCACTTAAGGGTGCAGCAATTGCCAACCTAGTTGCCACGCCGACTTGAACTGTCTCGAAGATTGGAGTGATCTGCTGTAAGTAGCTCATCCAGTCCTCACGCTCATGCACGAGCGTCAAGTCGAAGAGGCTTGCGGCATCGTGGACCGTCCACGTCAGCAAGGCATGTTCTAGGTCAAACGGTAAAAACGACCAACCAACAGGCGTATTTGCCTCCAGACCTTTGTTGAGTGCAAGACGATGCTCACGTTGATAACGTGCCAAACAACGCCATTCCAACCCCTTTGGCTCGCACTGGATTCGCTTTAGCTTCCAGCCTGCTACACGCAAAGGCGCTTGACGCCAATACTCGACTACCCGAGCAATATGCACTGCGGTGTGAAGGGGATAGGTGGATGCCACGCGCTGCATCGCCTCGCCCCAGAGAGCGGACGCGCTTGGACCAGACTCAAATGAGTCATTCACGGAATCCTTTGTGCTGTAATAAACCAATCCACTCAGCAGTGTGAGCAATCCTAAGGCAAACGAAAGCTTGAACGTTGCCGGACGTTCAAGTGTGGACAAGCGGCTTTGCGAGTCGGGCCTCACGCACAGCCAGTCCGGTGGGGTAGTCGCCTCAAAGGTTGGTAACCAGCAAACTGTTAGTTGTGGAAAGCGAGCCGTAAGCGCATTGAGGAGCTCTTGCGCTTGCTCCAAGCTTGCAAACCATTTATCTGATTGCACGAGCACCGTACCCTCATGCGCGGCAACGACCCAGAACCCAAACTCCCTATGTGGCAATACACATGCCACCGTACCTGTCGGCTGTGTGCAGACGTAGTGCATTGCTGCGGAATATAAGGGATATATTCTTTGCTTCTTTGCAGCGCAGATACTTGCGTAACCTAGAACAGCGCCAGGCTCGCCTCTAATGAGGTAGTGCGAGGCATTCAGTACCCGCGCCCTCTCCCTACCTATCTGCGACGGCCTCCCTCCCACTAGAGGCGTCCATTGCAAGCCAAAAAGAAAACGAGAGTCTTCTCTTATCACAATGAGCTGGGACTGCGCTTGTGCTGCCGAAGCTCGTGGATGCTGTAAGTCGGGCATCTCAAAAGCCCTCCTCAACATGCGCCGTCAACATAATCAAGGTAACGGTGCGTCCGGTCTTGAGGCGGTCACCGCCCCCTAGAGCGAGCGGAGCTTGTGCAGCGACGCGCGAGCGATCCGTCGCTTCGTTTTGAGCATCAAATCCAGAGATCAGCATGGGTTGCCCTGCTTTTAGCGCAACTTGTTGTACCGTTCCGTGTCCATCAATCGTGATTTGCTGTATCTGTAGGCGATTACTTTCCTGACCAACTACTATAGATTTCAAAGGTTGCGCGACTGTGTTGTCGTACGCGACCGATAACAATATCTGGTTGTCCTCTTGCACGTCTGGCAAAAGCGTTAAAAAGGCTCCAACCGTTTCTTCCTTTTGCGTAATGGACACTGAAGGATTGGAGGAGTGATTAGATATCTGCCCAGAAGTTGCATGCGCAGACGCCTTAACTTGATCGATATAGGTAAAGGTCGTACGCACCGCATGTGTCACAGGTCTTCGATTGAGCGTCAGCACGGGAATTGTCACATGCCGCAAAATCGTTCCATACCTGGACAAGGCACTCAACACTGCTTGGCTACGCACAGCTGTGGTGCTAGCTGCAAGACGGGCTTGCGTACTCGTTACCGATGCCGCACTGGCAGAACTCGCAAGACCTAACGCTAATTTTCCGTGCGCAAATACGGTCTCCCAGTCCAGTCCGAGTTCGGAATCCTCATTTGTCACGATCGTGATCTCTTCAAAAACGAGTCGCACGCGTTTGGTCAAAATTCGATTTTCTCGATCCAAATATGTTGCGATTTGACTCAGAACCTCGGGCAGGTCCGTGATGACAATCGAGCTCGAGGCTCCGGGCTGGGCAGCAACGACGGCAGCACGACTTAGGAACGGCTCTAAACGGCTCTTGACGGCATCCATGGCATGCTGTGCAGAGGTGGTCAGTGATGTACGGGAAGAATGATCGAAGCCTGCACCTTTTGCGCTAACGCTGCGACCCAAACGCGCATCCGCTTGCGCCGAAAGCGTGAGCAAGCGCAGATCGAAAACCCTCGTTTGTGTACGAAAGAACTCAATCGCGCGATCGTGATAACGCCAATGAACAGACAGACGGCGCGAGGCGCTATCGAGCACATCGCTCAGTGGATAAGAGCCCTGCAATAAGGTAATCGTGTGTGGCATTGCCGTAGCGCTGTTAGTTTGCGTAATAGTTAAACGTGGCAAGAAGTTTTCAGCGGGCAACAAAGCCTCCGGCCTAATACGGACAGCAATTCCAGTCGCGCGCGTAATGCGTTCGGCGAGCGTGGGCAGATCGATTTTTCCATCGCGATACATAAGTGTGGTGTCGATGCGTGCACGCAATGCTGGCGGCAAGGTGAACTCCCGCGCTAGCGGTACAGCTCGCCCCACCAACCACGGACGATTTACTTGCTGGGAGCGATGCTTTTCACTTTTGTGAGTGGCAACACGTCGAAACTGCTGATGCTGACGCGCAATCTCGGACTGCTCCTTCGTGACCACATCAACTTGGTCTTGCAACCGCTTGTGCAGTGCGCAACCGCAGAGCAAGGAGACGTGTACTAGGCACACCAAAACACGGAGACCACACTTCATACTGAGGCTCCTTGCTCAACTGTCCGGTCACAATGCTCCGAAAGTGGAACGATACGCATCACCTGATTCGAGTAGAAGCAAGGCTGCAAAGGGCGATCAGACAACTCCGTAGAGCCGACTAATGCCCGCACAGATTCAATAAAGTCGTCGTTAAATACGGCGTCGGCCGTCAACGGGATATCGACATCAACAACCCAATGATCCGGCTGAAACTTCCAACCCGCGAGGGATGCCCAGCGTCCAAGGGCCTGCCGCAGATGGATGTCTTTTAGGGTGACGACATACAGGACAGAGGGGGCGACAGCAGACGCATTGAGCAATTTTTCAGTAGACTTGACGGTAACAGGAGGCACCTGAACCTGTTGCTGTGTCTGTGTCTGTGTTTGAGGAACATCTGCTTTTGAGCTAGGTGTTGACACCTCAGAGCTCAATGCATGCACACGCCGAGCACGCGCCTGTCGTGTCCCGGCACGAAACTGCAGTTGCATCCATTGTCCATCGACCACCGTATACGGTCCTTGCTGTCGATAGGATAAGACGCGTTCGCCCTGGTGATCCTGACCGATCAGCGCGGGAAGCGTCTGCTGTGGACTCCATTGCAGCCAAGTGCGGGTTGAATCGGAAAAAATCTGTAATGGCGCGACAGTACGATCGCCCGACAGTCGCCATCCAAAGTCAAGCTTTCCCGCTGGCTGTTCGGCACTGCGCTCGGCGCCAGGAACACGATCGATGCCGACTCGTGCACATCCATAGATGCAAAGACATAAGAATAAAAGTAGATTTCGGCCTAATATGTTCCACATAGCGCGTCGCGAAAAAGAAGCAAGCGCTATCTTGTCGCGAGACACTGTCGGTGACAATTGTGATGGACACGAATAGACTAAAGTGCCATAAAAAAAGGGAGCGCATCGGCTCCCTTTTTTTGTCTATCAACAATCTTATCGGCGGGCGGGTGCAGCCGGCTTGGCAGGTGGCAATCCCTCATTCGAAATACGAACGGACTGCTCTTGCGCCATTGTCAAAGCACCAACAGGTGGTGTCTTGCCCGATAGCGCCGCGTCAAGCTCACCACTTAAGATTGGCTCAATGCGCGGATAGTTGCGCAACCGAAAGCCTCTGCTATTTTTATCGTTGACCGCACGCATGCTATCCACGACTTGCTTCGCGCCAGGGATGCGGTCATAGAAACCACCCTCGCTTGAACGAAACGCCGCATCGGTCAAAGGAAGAAACCCTGTACGCTGGTGCCAAGCCGTCGCAATCGCCGGCTCAGCCAAAAAGCCTAAAAATGCCATGGTTGCCTTGTTGTGCTCTTTGGTTTGACCGGCAGTTGCCCACAGAGCAGATCCGCTGACGAAGGGGCTACCTGCCTTTGGGGTGACTTGATCATAAAAAGGCAGGGGCGCCACACCAAAACTTAGACCTCTTGTATTTTGCATCAGCGCAAGGGCACCGGACGTCGTGGTGATCACCGCACAGCGGTTTTCAGCAAACATTCGGTCGGCTTCATTGCTATTACCATTGTGCATGAGCAAATCAGAACGCTTCCAACTCACCATGATCGAGATATGTCGCATAAACACGGCATCATTTAAATTGAGCTGCGGAGCACGGGCATTATCCAAACCGTTTGTAGGGGTCACGTAGAGCGAGCCGTTAATGGGCGCCAGGTTTTCAAGATGCGTATTGACTTGATAACTGATCGCGAAGGGGCACTCGTAATGCGCCTTATCTCGCAACGCGAGCAGATGATCTTGTAAAGCGGGCCAGGTCTTAGCAGGCTGTGCTGGATCTAAACCCGCCTTTTTGTACCCATCCCTGTTGTAGAACATCACGGGGATTTCGGCCATAAAAGGAAAGGCTGTTAACTGACCTTTGGCATCACGCATAAACCCAGTAGTTTGATTTAAAAACCATTTTGAGTCCTTGATCGGATACTGTTTAAGTAGTTGATGCAAAGGAACGATTTCTTTGTGTTGCGCGATGATCTCTGGAGAGCGATTGTCCTCGAGCTGAATTAAGGCGGGCTTTTTCTTCGCAAATGCTGCGCGTGCTTCCTCACTGCGTAAAGCAGCTTGATCCGGGAAAGCTTTCAGCACTACAGTGACATCACGCTGATCACCATTGAACTGCCTTGCCAACTTCTCAAACTCAGTTTTATGTGCGGCACGCAGCGTGTGCCAAACTTCAATTTCGACGGGATTAGCAAGGACGGCACCGCTAAACAAACAGCTGACACCGAGGACTGCTATAATACGCTTGAGAAACGTCACGCTAGACTTCCTATTGAGAAAAGGCTGAACTGCGGAATAACGAGCTATTTTAATGCGGCCAAATCGGCTTCAGAGGTGAACGAATCGGCAAAGAATGCATCGTCCGGCAACTTACAGTGCGCGACGAATTCCCGACGCGCGGAATCCACCACGATGGGGGCACCGCAGGCATAGACCTGATAGCCAGACAAATCTGGGAAGTCTGCCATGACGGCTTTATGCACAAAGCCTGTGCGGCCCGTCCATGCGTCCGCGGGGAGTGCGTCTGATACAACAGGGACATAGCGAAAATTCGGAATCGTTGCTGCCCAGTTTTGCGCCATGGCATGCATGTAGAGGTCGGCCGGACGTCGTCCACCCCAGTAAAGTGTCACCGGACGCTTAACACCCTGCTCCACCATATGTTCAATGATTGCCTTGATGGGGGCAAAACCAGTGCCACTTGCAAGCATCACTATCGGCAAGTCGCTATCTTCGCGTAAAAAGAAGGAACCCATCGGTCCTTCAATACGCAAGATCTCTCGCTCTTTCATCTGTGTGGCACCCACACCAAATACATGATCTGTAAACAAGCCGCCAGGCAAGTGGCGGATGTGTAATTCCAGCGCGGCAGCCGAGTGAGGTGGATTAGCCATCGAATAGCTTCTGCGCTTTCCGTCCTTCAGGATCAACTCGACATACTGACCGGCATAAAACTTAAACGTTTCGGTCGCCGGCAATTGAAGCTGCAAGACTGCAACATCAGTGGCTGGACGCGTAATCGAGGTCACGCGTGATGGAAGTTTACGAACCTGGATATCTGAGGCTAGGCGAATCTCGCGCGACTCCACAACGAGGTCGCTGGTGGCACGCGCCTGGCACAGCAGTGTGTAGCCCGCTTCGCGCTCCTCTGGGGACAGGATCACCTCTGCACTCGGAACAGGCTGGATGGTGCCCGAAACAATTTTAGCTTTGCACGTTGAGCATGCGCCGCTTCGGCAACTGTAAGGCAGGAGTATCCCTGCGGCTAACGCCGCGTCCAAAACAGTCTGATCTGCAGTCACCGAAAATTGATGCTGACTTGGTGCGATAGTGACTTGAAACGTCATGAGTCTTGCTGTCCTAAAAGATTCAGAAATAGCTAGCTGCGCATTTTACTTTCAAAGAACTGGCGAAAGCACTGGATTTTTTGACCGAATATCCAATAGCTTGCCTTTACGAGCCCGCTTAGAGAGATACTCTGCGAGCCGAGCTCCCGAAACAATGTCCTCAACTTGCTTGTTTCTGTAGAGCCCAACGACACGCATTCCCGTCTTGGATAACGGGACGCATTGCGCGAGTTTATCGGGTGAATCAATGCCCATTAGAATCGTGCCCCGCCCGCCCGAAGCTAGCGTCTTGACCTCGTCGAGGGGAATGACAAGGAGTCGCTGGCGGCTCGACATCAAAGCGAGATTAATCGTCCCTTCAAACACGGGGACCGGGCGGATCAGCGCATCCTTGTCTTCCAGTGTGATGAACTGCTTTCCAGCACGTTGCCGCGACACCATGTCCGAAATTTTTGCGATAAAGCCAAAACCTTGCTCAGTCGAAAATAGAAAACGTGACTCTGCGCTAGCGGCAAGCATATGCTCGATCTGGCTACCGGGCGCCAAATCAATCATCGAGGTGACGGGTGCGCCATCACCACGGGCAGAGGGCAAACCAGAGACAGCAACGGAATAGACTCGCCCATTACTTCCTAACGCGATCAATGTATCGGTGCTGCGACACTCAAAGACGCCATAACAATCGTCGCTCGCTTTGAAGTTGAATTGGGACGCATCATGACCATGGCCTTGGCGAGCACGCAACCAACCTTTCTGCGAGACGATTACGGTGACAGGTTCATCTAGTACGCGCACTTCCATCACGGCGCGTTCAGCAACCTTAATCAGCGTTCGCCGATCATCCCCATATTGCTTAGCATCTGCTTCGATTTCCTTCACGATAAGACGCTTCAGTGCACTCGGCTGATCAATCAGTTCTTTGAGTTTCTCTTGCTCTGCGCGCTTTTCGGAGAGCTCCTGCTCTATCTTGATTCCTTCCAGGCGTGCGAGTTGCCTCAAGCGCATGTCGAGAATGTCATCGGCCTGGCGCTCGGTGAGCTTAAAGCGCTTCATGAGGGCAGCACGCGGCTCGTCAGACGCACGGATTGTCTGGATCACCTCGTCGACATTCAGGTACACCAACATCCGACCTTCGAGCACATGAATACGGTCGCTGACCTTGTCATAGCGATATTGGGTGCGACGAAGAACAGTATCAGTGCGAAAGCCGATCCATTCGAGCAGTGCCTGCCGCAAGCCCTTCTGGCGCGGGCGGTGATCCGTGCCAATGCAGACCAAGTTGATCGGTACACTCGTTTCCATGCTGGTTTGTGCAAGCAGAATGTTGACGAATTCGTCGCGATCGATCTTGGAGGTCTTCGGTTCAAAAACCAAACGCACGGCAGCGTCTTTACCCGACTCGTCACGTACAGCATCTAGCAGTGCCAGCATCTGTGACTTGGTCTGCTGCTGCTCCGGCGTCAGACTCTTTTTGCCCGCCTTTACCTTAGGGTTAGTGAGGTCTTCGATCTCTTCAAGGACCCGCTGACAAGAGGCTCCCGGGGGTAACTCGTGGACCACCAATTGCCATTGACCACGCGCCATTTCCTCGAACTGCCACCTTGCCCGCGCTTTGATTGAGCCACGCCCCGACTGATAGATTTGAGCAATCTCGGCCGCAGGGGTAATGATCTGCCCGCCTCCAGCAAAATCTGGGCCTGGAACCATTTCAAACAACGCTTCGTCCGACGTGTTTGGCTGCTTGAGCAACGCCACGCAGGCCTGAGCGATTTCGCGCAAGTTGTGCGCCGGGATTTCTGTCGCCATACCCACGGCAATTCCCGAAGCGCCGTTGAGCAACATGACCGGTAAGCGCGCCGGCAGCATTTGAGGCTCTTGATGGCTGCCGTCATAATTTGGGATGAAATCAACCGTACCCTCGTCGAGCTCCTCGAGCAACAACCGTGCAAAGGGCGTCAGGCGCGCTTCGGTATAGCGCATGGCAGCTGCATTATCTCCATCGCGCGAGCCAAAGTTACCTTGCCCATCAATCAAGGGATAGCGCAAAGAGAACCGCTGTGCCATCCGCACCAGCGCATCGTAGGCAGCCTGGTCACCATGGGGGTGGTATTTACCCAGCACATCACCCACGACTCTGGCTGACTTGACCGGCTTAGCGCCGGATTGCAAGCCCATGGCCTGCATTGCATAGAGAATCCTGCGTTGGACCGGCTTCTGTCCGTCACCCACATCTGGCAAGGCGCGTCCACGCACCACCGATACGGCATAGTCCAAATAGGCTTGTTCAGCGTAGAGCCCAAGAGTCAGGGAATCCTCGGAGGAGGAGGAAGGGTCAAACAACCCGGGTTGAGAACTATCATTCATTTAAATATCGACCTCTGCAAGATTACCCTTGTCTTCTAGCCACGTCCGGCGTGCGCCGGATTCGCCCTTGCCCATCAACATATCAAACATCCGGGTGGTCGCTTCGGGATCGAGCGATCCATAACCCACAGGTAACATGCGTCGGGTATCCGGATTCATCGTAGTTTCCCAAAGTTGTTCGGGACTCATCTCACCCAGCCCCTTGAAGCGACTGATGTCCAAGGAACCTTCACGCACACCTTCTTTCCGTAATTTGTCCTGCACCACGTCAAGCTCGCCAGCGTCCAGGCAATAGATTTTGCGTGCGGGGCGCTTACCCAAAGATGGCACATCCACTCGAAAGAGAGGGGGCCGAGCCACGTGCACATGCCCGAGCTCCACCAAGCGCGGAAAGTGGCGATAGAACAACGTCAATAAAAGCACTTGTATATGCGAGCCATCCACGTCTGCGTCCGAAAGGATACAAACGCGACCGTAGCGCAACCCAGAAAGATCCGGCAAATCGGTTGGGCCATGAGGATCCACACCGATTGCGACAGAAATATCGTGAATTTCGTTATTGGCAAATAAACGATCTCGATCGACTTCCCAAGCGTTTAACACCTTGCCACGTAAGGGCAAGATGGCTTGAAACTCCTTGTCTCGACCCATTTTGGCAGAGCCCCCCGCCGAATCGCCCTCAACCAGAAAGACTTCTGTGCGTGCTACGTCGGACGATTCGCAATCTGTCAGCTTTCCGGGCAGCACTGCAACACCAGAGCTCTTCCGTTTCTCGACTTTTTGAGCAGAGCGCGCTCGCGCTTGAGCTTGACGAATCGCTAACTCGGCAAGTTTCTTTCCATACTCAACGTGCGTGTTGAGCCACAGATCCAGCGAGGTGCGCACAAAGCCACCGACCAGACGGACCGCATCTCGACTGTTGAGCCTCTCTTTAATCTGCCCCTGAAACTGTGGGTCTAGCACTTTGGCAGACAGCACAAAACTCGTACGAGCAAACACATCCTCGGGGAGTAACTTGACGCCTTTGGGCAACAAGCCGTGCAACTCGGCAAACGACTTCACGGAGGCAAATAACCCTTCGCGCAAGCCGGACTCGTGCGTGCCCCCCGCCGGCGTTGGGATCAGATTGACATACGACTCACGCACGACGTTACCCTCGTCAGCCCAAGCCACGACCCACTGTGCACCCTCCCCGTCGGCAAAGCTCTCGTGATCGGCTCCAACGAACTGCTCTCCGCCAAAAAGCGGGACGCGTAACTCAGTGCCATCGAGGGCTTCAGTCAGATATCCAGCTAAGCCATTTTCATATTGCCAATTTTGAGTGTCGCCCGTCTTTTCATTGGTAAAGCTAACTTTTACACCAGCCATCAAAACGGCCTTGCTGCGCAGCAAGTGGGTGAGCTCGTTCAGAGGGATTGCCGCGGAATCAAAGAAACTAGCATCTGGCCAAACTCGCACGCGCGTGCCTGATTTTTTGCGTAATAGCTCCGGAGCAAGCTTGAGCGCTTCCACCACGGCGCCATCGCCGAAGACCATGCGATGGGCACCGCCGTCTCGCCAAATCACAAGCTCTAGTCGTTTGGACAGTGCGTTGGTGACCGAGACACCCACACCATGGAGCCCCCCGGAAAAAGCGTAAGCACCGCCCCCTTTCTTATCGAACTTGCCCCCAGCATGTAGCCGCGTAAAAACAAGTTCGGCGACGGGGGCCCTCTCTTCGGGATGCAGCCCGATGGGAATGCCGCGACCATCGTCCTCGACTGTCACGCTTCCATCAGCATGTAGGATCACCAGAATCTGTTTGCCGAAGCCGGCGAGCGCCTCGTCTGCAGCGTTATCAATCACTTCCTGGATGATGTGGAGGGGGTTTTCGGTGCGGGTGTACATGCCGGGACGCTGGCGCACGGGCTCAAGCCCCTTTAACACCCGAATAGATGCTTCGTTATACGACTGATTACTCAAGTTATCCCCAACTGCGGTAGAAAAGAAGGTCATTTTACGGAAAATGCCAAAACCAAGACGAGATGTTATGCTTTAATGACAATACGATGTCCCAGCCTGTGAGCCGGACGCGACCAAATTCAAGAGAAAACCATGAGTGAACACATCAAAAACGTGAGCGATGTCAGCTTTGATGCGGACGTGCTTAAATCATCCCAACCCGTGTTGGTCGATTACTGGGCAGCCTGGTGCGGCCCCTGCAAGATGATTGCACCAATGCTGGAAGAAGTATCGGTAGAGTACGCCGGCAAGGTCACAATCGCTAAATTGAATGTGGACGAAAACCCTGAAACGGCAGCCAAGTTTAACATTCGCGGTATTCCGACACTGATGTTGTTTAAAGACGGCAAGGTCGCAGCGACCAAAGTGGGCGCCTTGTCAAAATCACAACTAACTGCATTCCTGAACGACTCGATCTAAATCGCTTCCACGCGCGGGCCCCTTCGAGGCCCGCCACTGACTCTGCTTAGCGCGAGCTGTTCTGCATCAAATACCCTTGAGCCCTTTCATATCCCGCTTCTTGACTGAAGTCACTTTTCTATAAGCACATCAATGCACCTGAACGAATTGAAGGCGCAGCACGTTTCGCAGCTGCTCGAAATGGCCGCAGGCCTAGAAATCGAAAACGCCAACCGGCTCCGCAAACAAGAATTAATGTTTGCCATCATGAAGCGCCGCGCCAAACAAGGCGAGCAAATATTTGGAGACGGCGTTCTAGAAGTCCTACCAGACGGTTTTGGCTTCTTGCGTTCGCCTGACACCTCGTACTTAGCAAGTACAGACGACATCTATATTTCGCCATCCCAAATACGTCGCTTCAACTTACATACTGGCGACTCGATTGAAGGCGAGGTGCGTACCCCAAAAGACGGCGAGCGTTATTTCGCTCTCGTCAAGGTCGATAAAGTCAACGGCTTCCCACCTGAGGCGATCAAACATCGCATCATGTTTGAAAACTTGACCCCTCTACACCCTGACAAAGTGATGGTGCTGGAGCGTGACATCAAGAGCGAAGAGAATTTGACTGGTCGCATCCTCGATGTCTTCGCGCCGATTGGTAAAGGTCAGCGCGGACTGATTGTGGCGAGCCCGAAGTCGGGCAAGACTGTGATGATGCAGCACATTGCACACGCCATCACAACGAACTTCCCAGATGCCGTCATGATCGTCATGC
>SXGQ01660844.1_pt1 | contig 13185 bp, 9 predicted proteins | sample 3178371 | NCBI WGS metagenome assembly SXGQ01 (sample SAMN11356859, study PRJNA531348) | freshwater metagenome | isolation source: freshwater sample F1-20 | place: China: Fuxian Lake, Yuxi | collected 2017-12-25
GATGTCGGCGTTGATCAGCACGATCTCGCGCCCCTCCACGGCCGCATAGCTCTCCGCGATGTTGGCCCGCCCGTCCCTCAGGGCCTTGATCTCGGTGCCCAGCAGCTGGATCCCGGCCTCGAGGTTGTCCTCCAGGAAGTAGTCGAAGCGCGCGCGCCGATTCTCGGCGATCACCTTGGCCGTCGTGATGGGAGCCTTTTCCTTCTGTGGCGCCATTACAGCCCCGCCGCCGCCATCGCCGCGTCGATCACGGGCTTCACCTCGTCGCGCGTGGGCACGAGCGGCAGCCGCACCTCTTCCCCGCACAGGCCCAGCTTTGACAGCGCGTACTTGGCCGGCGACGGCGACGAATCCGCGAACAACCCGCGATGCAGCCCGATCAGCCGGTCCTGCCAGGACCGCGCCAACGCCAGATCGCCCGCCTGAAGCGCGTTCCACAGGGCGACCATGCCCTCCGGCGCCACGTTCGACGTCACCGAGATCACGCCGACGCCGCCGTGCGCGACATAGCCCAGGAAGCTGGCGTCATCGCCCGAGATCAGGTCGAACTGGCCGGAGATGTGGGCCCGCATCCAGCTGACCCGAGCCATATCGCCGGTCGCATCCTTGACGCCGACGACGTTCGGATGCGCCGCCAGCTCGGCCACGGTCTGATCGGCCAGATCGACCCCCGTCCGGCCGGGCACGTTGTAGAGCAGCACGGGCAACTGCACGGCCTCCGCGATCGCCTTGAAATGGGCCTTCAGCCCCGCCTGCGACGGCCGGTTGTAATAGGGCGTCACGACCAGCGCCCCGTCGGCCCCGACGGTCTTGGCATGGCGGACCAGTTCGACGGCCTTTCCGGTGGCCGATGCCCCAGCCCCAGCGATCACCCGGACCCGTCCTCTCGCCAGCGCCACCGTGCGTTCGACCAAGGCCTTGTGCTCCTCCGTGGTCAGGGTGGCGCTCTCTCCCGTCGTGCCGACGGGCACGACGCCGTGAACCCCGGCCGCGATCTGGCGTTCCAGCACTGCTTCGAAAGCGGCTTCGTCCACGTTTCCGTCACGAAGAGGTGTGATCAGGGCGGTGATCACGCCCTTGAACAAGGGGGCGGTCATTGGAACAGTCAGGCCTTGCGTGGGGGATGGGCGGCAATCGCCGCCTGAAGAGCGCGAGAGGGTAGGTTGCCGGGGTCGAACCCGCAACCGTCACGAATGGGGATCGGACACTTCATGCTAGCGACCAGTCTTGCGGCCCTCCTCGCCGCGCTCTCGCCGTTTCCCCAGACGACGGCGGATCTGAACCGGCAGGGCACGCCCTACCAGCAGTCCGCCACCATCGTCCCCACGGCCGGCTATCAGGCGCGCGTCCTGAACGACGCCGACACCGCCCTGTTCCGCCAGGGCCTGGCCGCGGCCCGCGCCCGCGACGTGGTGGGTACGAGGAACGCCGTCGCCTCGATCGGCGATCCGACGGCGAGGAAGCTGGTCGAATGGGCCCTGATCGACACGTCCGGCGAGCAACTTTCCTACGCCGAGCTGTCCGAGGACATCCGCGCCATGAACGGCTGGCCGCGAGAGGAAGCCCGACTCTCCGCCGGTGAACGCGCCCTGGACCGCGCCGCCGTCGGCCCTGACGCGGCGCTTGCCTTCTTCGGCGAGCGCCGACCAGTGACGGTCGAGGGCGCCATCGCCCTGGCCGATGCTTATGAGCAGCGTGGCCGTTCCGCCGAGGCTCGCGCCCTGATCGGCGAATGGTGGCGCACCCGCAGCTTCGACGCCGCCGCCCAGACCCGCATCCTTGGACGCTGGGGTGCCTGGCTGACCCAGGTCGACCACGACGCCCGGCTGAACATGCTGCTGCTGGGGCCGCACGGTCCCGCCACCCGCGCCATGGTCGCCCTCGCCTCGCCCGAGCGACAGGCCATTGCCAATGCCGCGATGACGCTCCGCACGGCCTACAGCGCCGAGGGCGCGCTGGCCTATCTGTCGCCGTCTCAGGCCGCCGATCCCGTCATCGCCTTCGAGCGCGCTCGCATCCTGCGCGCCGCCACTCGCCAGTCCGATGGTTTCGCGGTCCTGGCCAACCTGCCCTCCGCCCCCTCGCATCAGGAAGGCCAGGACAGTCTCTGGTCCGAACGCCGCAACTATTTCCTCGACGCGCTGCAACGCCGCGAGTGGCGTGCCGCCTACGACGCCATGGCCGGTCACGGCTTTCCCGGCGGCGAACGCAAGGTGGACGCCGAGTTCTTCGCCGGCTGGGTCGCCCTGACCAAGCTCAACGACCCCGCCCGCGCGGCACAGCATTTCGAGACCCTGCGCCAGTCTTCCCAGACCCCGATCACCCAGGGCCGCGCCCTGTACTGGCTGGGCCGGGCCGCCGAGGCCCAGGGCGACCGAGCCTCGGCTCAGAACTACTATTCGGCGGGCGGCCGTCACATCCAGACCTTCTACGGCCAGCTCGCCGCCGAGAAGGCCGGGGTCACGACCCTGACGCTGCCGTCCGATCCGGTCATCACCGACGCCGACCGCGCCAGGTTCGAGGCCAATGAGCTGGTCCGCGCCGCCCGCATCCTGGGCGAAACGGGCGAGATGAGCCTGTATCGCGTCTTCGCCTATCAGGCCGACGATGTCCTGCCCGGCGCGACTGATCTAGCTCTGTTGATGGACATGACGCGTGGCTATGGCGACGGGTTCGCGGCCATGATGGTCGGGCGCGCCGCCAGCCAACGCGGCTTCCTGCTGCCCGAGCGTCAGTACCCCATCCGCATCCCGCCCGAGGTGCCGGGTGCCGCTCCGGTCGCCTTCAGCCTCGCCATCACGCGCCAGGAGTCGAGCTTCGACCCCCGCGCCCGTTCGTCGGCCGACGCACGCGGCATGATGCAGTTCCTGCCCGCCACGGCGCAGGGCGTGGCCCGTCGCCTCGGAATGCCCTACTCGGCCGAGCGCCTCTGGGACCCGGACTACAACATGACGCTGGGCAGCTATCACCTTGGCGAGCTGATGAACCAGTTCTCCGGCTCGATGCTGCTGACCACCGTCGGCTACAACGCCGGGCCCGCCCGAGGCCCGCAGTGGGTGACCCGCTGTGGCGATCCGCGGGCCGGCTCGCCGGGGAGCGTCGACCCGGTCGACTTCATCGAGTGCGCCCCCTTCACGGAGACGCGCAACTACATGATGCGGGTCATGGAGAACATGGCGGTCTACAAGGCCCGCCTGAACGGCGGCTCGGCCCCGCTGACGACGTCGCAGGATATCGCCCGGGGCTACAGCGGTCCTCGCCCCTACGCCCCCTGACCACGGCGCGAGGCGAGCCCAGATCATCGGCCAGGGGGCCGGCCGCGGCGAGCGTCAGGACACCAGGATGCCCGCGAACAGGGCGTCCAGCTGCGTGCGGACCAGGGTCTCCCGATCCACCCAGTCGAAATAGGGCTTGGTGATCATCAGGGACACGATGCCGTGCGCGGCCGCCCAGAGCGCTTGAGCGACAGGACGGACCTCGCCTTTCAGTCGGCCTTCGGCCGCGACGGCCCCGACCACCGCCTCGAACGAGCGGTAAAGTTCGCCTCCCAGACCTTGTGCGGCGCTTTCAGCCCCGTCCCGAGCCTCGGACGGTCGGGTCAGGTAAATCAGCCGATAGGCGTTCGGGTTGGCGAAGCCGAAGTCGACATAAGCCTCGATGAGAAGACGCAGCCGCGTTTCCGGAGCCGCGTCCGCGGCGATGACCGAGCCGTTCGCGACCTTCAGCTTCTCGAAGGCGTCACGGCAGATTTCGTGCAGAATCTCGCTCTTGTCCGCGAAATGCATATAGAGCGCTGTCGAGGACAATCCGACCTCGTCCGCGATCCTGCGGATGGTCGCTCCCTCGTAGCCCAACTCCACAAAGAGGCGCTCGGCCGCCCCCAGGATCTCCGCTCGTCGCGCGTGACCTTCGCCCTTGGCCTTGCGGGTCGATCGGCTGGAAGCCGAGGGGGCTGTCGGTGACAGGGACAAGCGGCCGCTTTCAGATAGACGCCGCATCAGTGCGGATCGTCACACGGCATAGCCCCGATGCACCTGCCCCGCCAAGCTCTTGCGACGCCTGGTCGGCCGGGTTAGCCAACCGAAGTGGGGGGGCGGCTGTTCACGCAAGTCGGCGAGCCGGAGGCGTATGGCCACTACGCCTCGACCGTTGCCTTGTCCGCCAGTCAGATCGGCGCGCTGCTCGCGTCAGTGGCGGCGCTGGCGAGCGGGTTCATCGTTGCGGCGGAGCTGACGAGCGTCCTGATCATCCTTGGCTTCCAGGTCGGATTCCTCGCGGCCGCAGGCTGGCGCGGCCTGCTCCTGACAGCGAGCCTGGCCCCGACCCGAGGGGCCCCGGAGATCACTCGGCTGCCGCGATACACCGTTCTTGTCGCCCTCTACGACGAGGCCGCCGTCGTGGCCCAACTGGTCGAACGACTGTCGCGGCTCGATTATCCCGCCGACCGTCTTGAGGGGTTCGTCATCCTCGAGGCCGACGACCACGAGACATGCGCCGCTTTTGGCCGCCTGTCTCTGCCGCCCTGGCTCCAGGTCCTGACGGCACCCGTTGGGGTCCCTCGCACCAAACCGCGCGCTCTCAACATCGGTCTCGCCGCTGCCACGGGCGAGCTTGTGACCGTCTACGACGCGGAGGACGATCCGCACCCCTTGCAACTTCGCGAGGCCGCCGCGCGGTTTGCTGCGGATGACGCCGCGACCCTTTGGGCGTTACAGGCCCCCCTTCGCGTCCGGCTGCCACCCGGGACCAGAAGCACTTTTCTCGATCGTCAGTTCGCCATCGAGTACGCCTCGTTGTTCGAGGTGACGCTGCCGGGCCTGGCCCGGCTCGGCCTGCCCTTTCCGCTCGGCGGCACCAGCAATCATTTCCGCGCCGCCGCCCTTCGATCGATCGGCGGGTGGGACAGCCACAACGTGACCGAGGACGCCGACATGGGCTTTCGCCTGTGGCGCGCAGGCGGACGGCTCGAGGTCCTGTCCCGGCCCACTCTCGAGCCGCCCCCCGGGGGGCTGGACGACTGGCTGCCTCAACGCACCCGCTGGCTGAAGGGCTTCATGCAGACCTGGGGGGTCCATACCCGCGACGTCCGAGGCCTGGGCTGGCGGGGCGGCATATCCCTGACGATGACCCTCGGCGTCGCGCTGGTTTCGGCCGCGCTGCATGCGGTGTCGCTCGCCGGGTTGCTGGCGATCATCCTGATCGCCCTGGCGGCGGGCGTCGAGCCGATCGCTCCGCCTTTCGCCGTTGGGGTTCTGGCGATCGGAGCCTTGGCCGCCTGGGTCAATGCCGCCATCGGATGCCGCCGCGCAGGGATGGACTACACCCTGATCGACGTGATCTCGGCTCCGGCTTACTGGTCCCTGCTCAGTCTGGCGTTCGTGCATGCGACCTGGCGGCTGATCACCGAGCCCTTCACCTGGGACAAGACCCGACACTTCGCGGACCCCCCGTCCTCCCAGGCGGCGGGCATGGCTGTCACTGGACGCGAGCCCGCCTGACAGCCTATGGCCTCGCCCATGCCGCCCAGACTGTCGCGAGAGCCTGATACCGTTCTGACCCACGCCTGGGCGGATTACGCGCTGCTGGACAGCGGCGGCGGCCGCAAACTCGAGCGGTATGGGCGTCATACCGTCGTGCGACCGGAGCCGCAGTGCTGGTGGAGCCCGCGCGATCCGGCGGCCTTCGACCAGGCCGACGCCGTCTTCGACCCCGACGATGAGGACGAGGCCGGGCGCTGGCGCTTTGCCGGGCGCTCGATCGAGTCCTTCCCGCTGGCCTGGCGCGACGTCCGCTTCACGGGTCGGTTCACCCCCTTTCGCCACCTGGCCTTCTTCCCCGAGCAGGCCGCGAACTGGGACTGGCTGGATGGGCGGATACGACGGCGCGACCGACCCAGGGTGCTGAATCTGTTCGGGTACACCGGCGTGGCGACCCTGGCCTGCGCGGCAGCGGGTGCGGAGGTGACTCACGTCGACGCGTCAAAAAAGTCGGTGGCCTGGGCCCGCGAGAACGCCGAGCTGTCCGGGCTTGGCGACCGCCCCGTCCGCTGGATCGTGGAAGACGCCCGCAAGTACGTCGCGCGCGAGGTTCGCAGAGGTTCCAAATACCAGGGCATCATTCTCGACCCTCCCAAGTACGGGCGCGGGCCCACCGGCGAGGTCTGGCGGCTGTTCGAGGATCTGCCCGGTCTGCTGGAGGATTGCACCGCCCTTCTGGCGGACGACGCCGACTTCCTGCTGCTGAACGCCTATGCGGCGAGGATCTCCGGACTTTCGCTGGCCCACCTCATGGCCGAGGCGACATGCGAGCGCTCCGGCCAGATCGAGTGGGGTGAACTGGCGCTGTCAGAGGACGGTCCGGACGCCCGCGCCATCGGCCTGAGCTTCTTCGCACGCTGGACCGCATGACTGACGGCCGGCTGATCACGTCGCTGACCAACGAGACGGTCAAGGCCGTGCGCGCCTTGCATATGCGCAAGGAGCGCGAGGCAACGGGCCTGTTCCTGGCCGAAGGTCTCAAGTTCATAGGCGAGGCGCTGGATCAGGGCCGGGTGCCCAAGCTGCTGCTGGTCGGCATGGACGCGCGCGCCCATCCCCTTCTGGAGCGGGCCAAGGCCGAAACGGCACTCAACGGCGGCGAGGTCGTCACCGTCACCCATCCGATCCTGGAAAAGATCAGCCGCAAGGAGAACCCACAGACGGTGCTGGGGGTGTTCGAACAGGCCTATACGGCTCTGGACATGCTGAAACCCGAGACCGCGCCCGGCTGGATCGCCCTGGAACAGGTGCGCGATCCGGGAAACCTGGGAACCATCATCCGCACGGCGGACAGCGCGGGCTGCGGCGGGGTCATCCTGATCGGCGACTGCGTCGATCCCTTCTCGGTCGAGGCAGTGCGAGCGACGATGGGCTCGGTCTTCGCTGTGTCGATCACGCGCGCGACGACGGACGCGTTCCTGACCTGGCGAAAGGATTGGCCCGGCTCCGTCGTCGGCACGCGGCTGGACGCGACCGTCGGCTATCGTGAGGCCGTCTATGCGCGGCCCGGTCTGATCCTGATGGGGAACGAACAGGCGGGCCTGACCGACGCCCTGGCGGCGACCTGCGACGTCAATGTCAAGATTCCGATGCGGGGTCGCGCCGACAGCCTGAATCTGGCCGTCGCCACGGGGATCATGGCCTATGCCGTCACGGACGCTCTCTAGGTCCCACGCGGTTTGGCGCGGATCGTCGCTTGCGCCTGCGCCGGATTTTCCGGCCAGGGATGACGGGGATAGCGGCCTCGCATTTCGGACCGGACCGCCGCCCACGATCCCGTCCAGAAGCCCGGGAGGTCGGCGGTGACCTGGATCGGGCGTCGCGCCGGAGACAACAGGGCCAGGGTCAGCGGCACCCGCCCGCCCGCCACGGTCGGATGCTCCGTTACGCCGAACAGTTCCTGAACCCGGATCTCGACCCGAGGTCCGCCCTCCGCACCATAGTCGATGCCCGCAGAGCCGAGCGGGGTGGTCAGACGCGGGGGCGCGAGATCGTCAAGGGCGCGCTGCAGCTCCCAGGGGACCAGGCTTTTCAATCCGGTCTCGAGCGCGATGTCGCTGATCTGGTCCAGCGCCTGGACCCCGTCCAGCAGTGGCCACAGCCACACCTCAGCGGCTCGCACAAGCGCCGGTTCGGACACCTCGGGCCAGACGGGATCGAGCCCGTGCAGAAAGGCGAGGCGGGCGCGCAAGGCGCCGGACCGTTCGCCCCACGTCAGGCCTCCGAGACCCGCGTCCCGAACCTCGGCCCTCAGGGCCTCGGTTATCTGGCGGCGATCCGGCGCGCCGACGATGCGCTCATCGACGACGATGGCGCCCAGGCGCCGAACCCGGCGCAGCGTCAAACGACCTGACGGTTCGCGCGATAGCCGGTCCTCGGTCGTGAACAGGGGTTCGATCGCCTCGGTCGAGATCGCGACTGCCAGACGAATGCGGTCGCGGGCCTCCCCACCGCCGAGATCGGCCACCGCCAGCCAGGGCTCGCGGGCCAAGGACTCGACCGGATCGAGGACGCAGCCTCGACCCGATGCCAGCAGGTATTCTCCGGGCTTTCCCCGCGCCCTCGCGATCCGCTCCGGGAAGGCGGCCGCGATCAGGGGGCCATCGTCGATCCCGTCGCCGACCAGCGTCGATCGTGTGACGGACTGCGTCCACCGATCCACCAACTTGCGGGCATCCAGGGCGCGGGGCGATCGGTCCCTGTCGAAATGCCTGAGCCGCTCGCGCAGATCGACGTCGCGTCCGCCGAGTCCCGGCTCGCCGAGGATCGCCGCGATCCGGGCGCCGCGCTCGGCCTCGCCTGCGTCCGCCGCCGCGGTCACCAGGTGAGCCAGCCGGGGCGGCAGGGGAAGTCGCGCCAGACGCCGTCCGTGGTCGGTCAGGACCCCGCTATCGCCCAAGGCACCCAACCGCGTCAGCACCGCCCGCGCCTCGGCGAAGGCTCCAGCGGGCGGCTGATCGAGAAGGGCCAGACCTTCGGCGGAACGCGCGCCCCATCGGGCCAGGTCGAGCGCGAGCCCGGTCAGATCGGCTTCGACGATCTCTGGCCGCTGATGAGCCACCAGGCCCCGTGTCGCTTCCTCGTCCCACAACCGGTAGCAAACGCCCGGCTCGGTCCGACCAGCCCGTCCCCGTCGCTGCTCGGCCGAGGAGCGACTGACCTTCACCGTGGCCAGGCGGGTCAGGCCGCTCGACGGCTCGAACCGGGGCACGCGCGAGAGGCCGGAGTCGATCACCACCCTGACGCCCTCGATGGTCAGACTGGTCTCGGCGACAGAGGTCGCCAGAACGAGCTTCCGGCGACCGGGGGGCGCGGGTTCGATGGCGCGATCCTGCTCAGTCTTGTCCAGCGCGCCGTACAGCGGGACAACATCGACGTTCGGCAGACGCAGGTTGTCCCGGACCATGCCGGCGACCCGATGAATCTCCCCCTGACCCGGCAGAAAGCCCAGGACCGACCCGGTCTGCTCGCCCAGCGCCCGGATACAGGCCCGTGCCATCGCGTCCTCAATCCGCTCGGCGGGGTTTCGGCCGAGATGGATCGTCTCCACCGGGTATGCCCGGCCTTCCGCCTGCACCACCGGCGCGTCCCCGAGCAGCCGGGAGACGCCTGCGATGTCCAGCGTCGCCGACATGACGATCAACCTCAGATCGTCGCGCAAGAGCGTCTGACTTTCGCGCGCGAGGGCCAGTCCGAGATCCGCGTCGAGACTGCGTTCATGGAACTCGTCGAACAGAACGGCCCCGACGCCGTCCAGGGCGGGATCGTCCAGGATCATCCGCGTGAAGACGCCTTCGGTGATGACTTCGACACGGGTTTTCGGGCCGACGCGACTTTGCAGGCGCGTGCGATAGCCGACGGTATCGCCAGCCGCTTCTCCCAACATCGCGGCCATGCGCTCGGCCGCCGCTCGGGCGGCAAGCCGTCGCGGTTCCAGGATCAGGATCCGTCGCTCGCCCAACCAGTCCGCATCGAGCAGCGCGAGCGGGACGACCGTGGTCTTGCCCGCTCCCGGCGGGGCCGCGAGAACCAGAACGTTGCCCTTGGCCAGGGCGGCACGCACCGGCTCGAGAACGGCCTCAATCGGCAGCGTCACGCCAGGACCTGACCGGCAGGACGTTAGGACAGAAGCTGGGGGAACAGGCCGATCACGAGGATGCCCGCCACCGCCAGCGGACACACCCAGGCGACGAGAAACCGCCAGATGCCGAGCGTCGTGCCGTTCAACCCGGTCTCGGCATTCACCAGCTTTCGGTCCGCGACCCAGCCGATGAAGACAGCCGTGATCAGGCCCGACAGCGGCAACAGCAATCGGCCCGTGACCCCGTCGATGGCATCGAACCAGTTCGCGTTCTCAAAGCCTGGGACAAAGGACATGGGCCTCTGATCAGCCAGAAGGTTGAACGAGAGGGCGGACAACAGGCCGACGAGGAAAACGAGAATGCCGATGCCCACCGCTGCGACGCCGCGCGAAATCTTGAACCGCTCCATTACCCATCCGACGGAGATTTCCAGCAACGAAACCGACGACGTCAGGGCCGCGAAGAAAGCCAGGACAAAGAACAGCAGGCCGACGATCGCGCCGCCGGGCATGGAATGAAAAGCGGTCGGCAGAGACTGGAACATCAGGGTCGGACCCGCGTTCGGCTCCATCCCGACGCTGAACACGATCGGAAAGATCGCCAGACCGGCGATAATCGCCACGCCCGAGTCCGCGAACGCGATCATGCCCGAGGTCTGGGACAGATTGGTGTCGCGCGAGGCGTAGGCTCCGTAGGCGATCATCGCCCCGCCGCCCAGACTCAGGGAGAAGAAGGCCTGGCCCAGAGCCGAACTGAGCACGCCGGGCTGCAGGGCCCGCTCGAAATCGGGCGTGAAGAGAAACGCCACAGCCGCCGCGAAGTCCCCGATGAAGGCTGCATAGACCGTGATCCCGATCAGCAGGAAGAAGAACGCGGGCATCAGCCAGGTGGCCGCGGCCTCGATGCCGCCCTTCACGCCGCGAGCGACGATCCAGACGGTGACGGCCACGAACGCAAGCTGCAAGCCGATCAGTAGCGTGGGATTGGCGAACAGGGCGGGCATCATCTGCTGGATCTGATCGACTGACTGGGGCCCGTAGGCACCCCTCAGAGGCTCGCCGTCCCCGATCGCTCCGATCAGATCGACCGCGCTGGTCCCGACGAAGTAGATCACCCAACCGGCCACCACGCAGTAAAATGTCAGGATCGCGGTGTTCGCGATCAGACCGATCACCGCCAGAAGGCTCCAGGCCGGACTGGCACCCGACTGACGCGCCAGGTGCACAGCGCTGCCGATCGTGGATCGTTGGCCGTGCCTTCCGATCAGACTTTCCGCCAGCAGTAGCGGCATTGCGATGAGTGCGACGCACAGGACATAGAATAGGACAAACGCCCCGCCGCCATTGTTCCCGGCCTCGGTTGGAAAACGCCAGAGATTGCCCAGCCCGACGGCAGACCCGGTCGCCGCGAGGACGAATGCGGCTTTGGATGACCACTGCGCCTGTCCTGGGGCCGATGCGTTGCCTGCCATTCTTTGCTCCTGAAATGCTGTTGCGGAGGCGATTTAGACAGCCGCATCCGTCCCGAAATTGTCCACTGACCTATAGTGGATACCTCCCCGGACGCCAGCATGGCCTGCATCCGAGGAGCCGAGGCTGCGCTTCCACAGTCACAGTGAACGTCACACCGGTGTCGTGATCACGTCACCCAAAAGATACCTGATTGCAGGGCGAAATTCTTGGGACTAAGCGTCCGATCGGGAGGCGGTCCGAGGGGGCTCGCCACATTCGCAAAGGGGCGAGACTTTCATGTCCGCACAAGGCCTTAGGCCGAAGGGGAACCGGCTGTTCCTCCGAAAATCCGTGGCTCAAATCCAGAAGGAAGCCGCCAAGAGCGAGCTGAGGCGGACTTTGGGTCCCATCAATCTGATGAGTCTCGGCATCGGCGCCATCATCGGTGCCGGGATCTTCGTTCTGACCGGTCAGGTGGCCTCGGCCAACGCCGGTCCGGCGATCATGCTGTCGTTCGTCGTCGCGGGCATCGCCTGCGCGCTCGCCGGCCTCTGTTATGCGGAACTGGCCTCGACCATGCCGGTGTCGGGATCGGCCTATACCTACGCCTACGGCACCCTGGGCGAGGTCTTCGCCTGGATCATGGGTTGGCTGCTGGTGCTGGAGTACGGCGTTGCCGCCTCGACCGTGGCCGTCGGCTGGTCGGGATACGTCGTCTCGATCTTGTCCGATTTCGGGGTAAGTCAGCAGATATTCCCGTCCGTACAGTACGCTGGCGGAGAGGGCCCGCAATGGGCCACGCCGCTGGTGCAACTGGTCCAGGAAGCCGGCGCAACCAGCTTCCCGATGACCGGCACCTTCAACCTGGTCGCGGCCATCGGCATTGCGGCGGTTTGCGGCCTGCTGGTGCTGGGCGTGTCGGAATCGGCGAACATCAACAACGCCATCGTTGTCATCAAGATCATCGTGCTGCTGACGTTCATCGCCGTCGGCGTCGCTTACATCAATCCGGCCAACTGGCAGCCTTTCATCCCCGAGAACCAGGGGCCGGGCCAGTTCGGCGTGGAAGGCATCTTCCGGGGAGCCGCGATCATCTTCTTCGCCTACGTCGGCTTCGAGGCGGTCTCGACCGCCGCAGCTGAGGCCAAGAACCCGTCCAAGGACGTGCCCATCGGCATCCTGGGTGCCCTCTTCGTCTGCACCCTGATCTACATGGCGGTCGCCGCCGTGATGACCGGCGTGGTGCCCTATCTGGAACTGGCCTCGCCGGCGCCCATCGCGGTCGCCATCGACCGCATGGGCCTGGAATGGGCCGACCTGCCGATCACCCTGGCGGACGGCAGCCCGATGAACCTCATCAGCTTCCTGATCAAGATCGGCGCGATCACCGGCCTGTCCTCGGTCATGCTGGTGCTGTGCTACGGGCAGACACGGGTGTTCTACACCATGGCGCGCGATGGCCTGCTGCCCAAGGCCTTCGCGGTCATCCATCCGAAGTACCGCACGCCCTGGATCGGCACGATCGTGCTCGGCGTCCTGATCGCCATCGCGGCGGCCTTCCTGCCGATCTCGATCCTGGGCGATCTGGTGTCGCTGGGCACGGCGACGGCCTTCTCGATCGTCTGCCTTAGCGTGATCGTGCTGCGGATTCGCCACCCGGAGATGCCGCGTCCGTTCCGGGTGCCGGGCGGGATTCCGACGGCCGTTGCGGGCATCGCAGCTTGCCTGTTCCTTGCCTACAATAACCTGGTTCCGATGTTCCAGCACGCGGCCGAGGACAACCCGCTGCCGCTGATGTTGCTCGGCGGATATGCGGCGATCGGTGCCGTGTTGTACGCCGCATACGGCTTCTGGCATTCCAAGCTGGCCAAGGGCATCGACATCACCGAGGAGACCACCATGTCGTCCCCGGCCGAGGCCCTGGGTTCGGGCGTCGACAACCAGAAGGACTGATCTCCGGATCAACCCGAAAACAGGAAGGCCCGGGAGCGATCCCGGGCCTTTTCATTTGTGCTGAAGCAGCGAACGACCGCGTCGCGAGCGGAAGCGCCACAATCAGTTGGTGCGGGCGAGAGGACTCGAACCTCCACACCTCTCGGTGCCAGAACCTAAATC
>SXGQ01340887.1_pt1 | contig 13184 bp, 10 predicted proteins | sample 3178371 | NCBI WGS metagenome assembly SXGQ01 (sample SAMN11356859, study PRJNA531348) | freshwater metagenome | isolation source: freshwater sample F1-20 | place: China: Fuxian Lake, Yuxi | collected 2017-12-25
GAAGGTGAAGTCGGCCGGGTAAAAGAAGAACACGGACCACTTGCCTTTGATCGACTGGTCGGTGACTTCGACGAACTTACCGTTATGGTAGGCGGTGGCCTTGAACGCCTTGACGGCGGTATTGATGAGCGACATGTGACTTCCTATCGATAGTTAGAGGGGTTGCAACGCGCCACACCCTAGTGACGCGGGGCGCATGATGGGTCGGAAATCGGATTTTGTACAATCGATAGATCGAATGTTTCCGATAGATTTTATCAATCGAATTACCCATCGGCCGCCAGCTGCCCGTCAACCCGGGTAGGCCTCTACAATCCTCAGGGTGCTGACTTGCCCCCGCCAGGGCCGAAATCGTGCCTCAATGGGCGGATCTTGGGGTGCGGTCACAGGCTCACACGATTAAGGAGAAAGGGATGTTCCCGAGTTCAGGTTTGGTCAACAAATTCCATCTGGGTTGCGTGACGATGCTGATCACGCTCGCTATGCCGTTTGCCTCGGCGCAGGACTCTTCGATCAAGACCGAGCGCTACACGCTGAAAGTCGAGACGCTCGCGAGCGGGCTATCTTCGCCTTGGAGCGTGGCGCTGCTGCCCGATGGACTGACTCTCATCACCGAGAAGTCGGGCAAGCTTCGCGTGCTGCACCAGGGGAAGTTATTAGACCGACCGGTGTCGGGTCTCCCAGAAGTCACCGTGCGCGGACAGGGTGGGTTGCTCGATGTTGTCGCGCATCCCGGATATCAAAAAAATCGTTTGATCTATTGGAGCTACTCGGCGGGAAGCTCGACCGAAGTGGGTACCGAGGTGGCGCGTGGTCGGCTGAGTTGTGAGGGCGATGATTGCCGAGTCTCCGACGTGCAGGTGATCTTCACCCAGAAACCCAAGGCGAATGCGGGTCAGCATTTCGGTTCGCGACTGGTCTGGGATCGCAGTGGAAATCTTTTTGTCACGCTTGGAGATCGAGGTCGTCAGGACGACGCTCAAAATCTCGGCAATCACATCGGCACTGTCCTGCGCATCTCCGAGACGGGAGGAGTTCCCGCCGACAATCCCTTCGTCAAGCGCGATGGCGCGATGCCCGAGATCTTCACCTACGGCAATCGCAACGTGCAGGGTGCTGCCATTCACCCGCGTACTGGTGAATTGTGGGCACATGAGCACGGACCTCAAGGGGGTGATGAGATCAACATCCTTCGGCCCGGTCGCAACTACGGCTGGCCGGTGATCACCCACGGAAGGACCTATGGACTCGGCCGCACCATCGGCGAGGGCACTGAGCGTGCAGATATTCCGAAAGCCCTGAAAATCTGGCTGCCCCAGTCGATCGCGCCCTCTGGACTCACGTTTTACACCGGTGCGCTTTTTCCTGAGTGGCGCAGCAGTCTCTTTCTCGGCTCATTGCGAGAGCAGATGCTCGTCCGATTAACTTTGAGCGGCGATACCGTCACCGCCGAGGAGCGCATCGCAGGTTTCGGGCGAGTGCGTGATGTACGTGAGGGGTCGGACGGCGCGTTGTACGTGCTGTCTGAATCGACGGGAAAACTTTTTCGGTTGACGCCGACCAAGTAAGTCATCTTCGAGGGGGTTTGTGATGAGTCTCTCTGCTCGGGCTCGCGCCCACGCTTTTTCGATGTTCGCGTTGCTCGCGTTGATCGCCACTCAGGCCTCAGCGAGTGAGCCTTCCCAGGGTCGCGTGATCGCGTCGGCGGATGGATTCGATGTGTTGTCGACGCGTGAGCGTGTAGAGCCCGAGAACCGCATGGTGCGCGAACGGCTCGATACCTTACTTCCGCGCCTCATGGCCGAGGCCAATCTCGACATGTGGCTTGTGATCAATCGCGAGTATGCCGAGGACCCGGTTTATTTCACGCTCGTTCCGCAGCCGAGCTTTGCGGCGCGTCGCACGACCATGCTGGTCTTTCATCGACAAGCGGACGGCAGCGTCGCGCGACTCTCGGTCAATCGCTATCCGCTCGGCGAGCCCTACGCATCGGCGTGGGCGGGCGGTGACCTCGATGAGCAGTGGAAGGCTTTGGCCGATCTTATCGTCAGTCGCGATCCGAAGCGCATCGGCATCAACGTATCGCGCGAGTGGCCGGTGGCCGATGGTCTGACTTCTGCGTTACACGCCCGCCTGCGCGAAGTGCTGCCGCCTGAGTATGCTTCGCGACTCGTACCCGCCGAATCGCTCGTCGTGCGCTGGCTCGAGACGCGCAGCGCCTCGGAGCTCGCCGTTTATCCTCAGATCGTCGGTATTGCGCGAGGCGTGATCGCCGAAGCGTTCAGCACGCGCGTCATCACACCGGGCGTTACCACGACGCAAGATGTTGCGTGGTATATCCGTGCGCGTTTCGAAAGCTTGGGTCTGCCGATCTGGTTTTTCCCAGACGTGAACCGTCAGCGTCAAGGAGTCGCTTGCGAAGCCGATACTCCATTCTGCGGAGGCAGTGGCGTCATCGAGCCGGGTGACGTACTGCACACGGACGTCGGTATTTGTTATCTCAAGCTATGCACCGACACCCAAGAAATGGGTTACGTGGCGCGTCTCGGTGAGACGGAAGTGCCTGCTGGTCTTCAGTCTGCGATGCAGACCGGTAATCGATGGCAGGATCTTTTGACCTCGAACTTCGCGACGGGGCGAACGGGTAACGAGGCGCTTGCGCTGACGCGGGCTGCGGCAGCCAAGGCGCGTATTTCGGCGAGTGTGTACACGCATGCGCTCGGTATGTTTGGTCATGCGCCGGGTCCGACCATCGGCATGTGGGACAACCAGGGGCCGACGCCCGTGCAGGGCGACTGGCCGATCTACCCGAATACCGTGTATGCCATCGAGGGCAACATCAAGCAGGCGGTGCCCGAGTGGGGTGGTCAGCTCGTGCAGATGAAACTCGAGCAGAGCGCGCTATTCGATGGCGAGCGCGTTACCTACCTCGCAGGCCGTCAAACCCGCTGGCACCTGATCCGCTGAGCTTTCGGTCAGAACTCAGCGCGCAAAACCAGCGATTTTCCGACGCAGAGCTTCGATCCACTCGCGGAGTTTGGCGGGGATTTTTGCGACTGGCGGGCCGTTCGGATCGATCTCTGCGAACGGCACGATGCCGGCCAGCACGCCGTACAGCAGTAGCGCCGCCCCTCCAGTGAAGAACAGCAGCGCCGCAGCGATCACGCGTATGAGCGTGACCTCCACACGCAGGTAGCGAGCGAGTCCGAGGCATACGCCACTGACCCACGCACCCTGGCTGATTTGCTGCAGGGAGGGCGTCGCCTCGGTTGTTTTCTTTGCATCAGAGAATGTCGTCTCAACGCCCGGCCTTCGAACGGGACCGATTTCTTCGAGGGCGGGCAGTAGTTCCTGCAAGGTGATCACCGTGGCCTGCGGTGGTTGCCGTCGTCGGCACTGATCGGCGACGGCCTGCTCGAGATCGAGAAGGATCTCGTCACGATCAGGGTCGTCACCGAGTGCCGCTGCCGACTCAGCGAGATACGCCTCGAGACGCGCGTAGGCATCCTCCTCGATGGGGTAGGGGTTGCGATTGAGGCTCGCATGAATAACGCGTTGCATGAGGTTCTCCGTGACGATCAGCCGCCGAGCTCGATGAGCGTGCGGTCGATGGTTTTCCAGTAGCGATCGAGGGTGTCGAGGTGGCCGCGCCCCTGCGAGGTGAGCCGGTAGTACTTTCGGGGAGGGCCAAGACTCGACTCTTGCCATTCGTAATGAACCAAGCCCTCGCGACGCAGTTTGCTGAGCAATGGGTACAGCGTGCCCTCCTGAGTCGCGAACTCAGTCTTCTCGAGACGCGCGAGGATGTCGGCCGCGTACAGCTCGCCTGTGCCGACCACTTTGAGTACGGCGAATTCCAGCAGACCTTTTTTAATGGCCGCGAAGTTATTTTCCCGGGTCACGTTTCTTAAACCAGTACCTTTATGAAAAAAGGTACAGGATCGACAGCGACCGGTCAAGCGGTTGAGGATGCGGGGGCGCTCGCTGAGGTCGCGTGGGAGAGGGTTTAAACTTCTATCGCCCTTTCAATCCATATGACCCAACTTCCGGAACGTCGACATGCAAAAGTCACTGATTGCCGTGCATCTCTGGTTGGCAGCGTTTTTCCTCCCGATTGCTGTGATGTTCGCCTCGACAGGAGTGCTCTACACGGTCTCGATCAAGGGCAGTTACGAGGAGACGAGCCGGTCGATCGCGCTCACACAGCCGCTTTCGCCCGAGCTCAGCGCCTTGACGGGGATCGTCGAGCGCGCGCTCGACGAAGCTGGCGTCGAGCATCCTTCGGGTGCGGCTTCCATCAAAAAGGCTGGGACCTCCTTCGAGCTCGAGTGGACGGGCGCCAGTCGCGATGTGGTGTTGAAGCCTTCCGCCGATCCGCTGAGCGCCACGCTCGTCATCAAAGAAACAACGCCCTGGCGTCATCTCGTGCAATTGCACAAGGCGAAGGGCAGCGAAGTGGCTAAGGGAATTTCCGTTTTGTGGGGCATTGGCCTCGTGGTCATCCTGCTGTCGGGTTTGCTGATGGCGTGGAATGTACCGGTCTATCGTCGTAAAGCGCTCGCGGCTGGAGGGCTCGGAATCGTCACCTTCGTGGTGTACGTGCTCGCAGGCTGATGAGCGCCAGTAGCCTTCGCTACTGTCTCGACGGCCGTTGGCTCGTGCCGGGCGAACCCGCGTTCGCGCCATCGATCAGCCTCGTCTCATCCGGCGAAGGTTGGTTCGAGACCCTGCGTATCGAGTCGGGGCGGCCGATGTTTTTACGGCAGCACCTTGAGCGATTGTCGGGCTCCGTCTCGCAGCTTCAGGGTGCTGATCAGGCCCAGCGTGCGCTGCAGGCCACGCAGCGCTGTCTCGATGCCATGTCTCCAAAGTTTTCGGAGTATCCGACCGGTCGATTACGTCTGATCGTCGTCCGCGATGACGCTCGTGCGGATGACGACACGGGTGGATGGCAGGCGCTCGGCGAGTGGAGTGAGCATCGCTCCTCGGCGACCTCACTCGGGCAGGGTATCGACGTCGTCATTGCTTCGTTTGCCCATCCCGGTTTGGGCCATCTCGGAAAATCTGCGAGCTACCACTGGTCTCTCGTCGCACGACAAGAAGCATTGGCGCGCGGCGCAAGCGAAGCGCTGCTGGTACGCGACGGCGAAATCAAGGAGGGCGCGACCGGCGCCATCGCGTGGCAATCGAAAGGTCGATGGTTCGTTCACGAGTCGACCGAAGTACTCAAGAGTGTGACGCTCGATGCACTGCGACGAGCGGGATTGTCGCTGGAGTCGGGGTCTTTGCCGGTCGCGGCGCTCGAGCCTGCATCGCCGACGCGCGTTGAAGGCTTGATTTTGATCAGCGCCTTGCGACTTGCGATGGCGATCCGCAGTTGTGACGGCCGCCCTGTACCGAGTGCTGTGGCCGAGGCCGAGCGATGGCGTTCGGCCTTGCTAGAGCTGCACGCCCGAGAAGCGCGGTGAATTCGGCGGGTTCACTCCCCGAGTTGCGTGAGTTGGCCGAGCGATCACGCGCGGCTGCCGAACCCTTCGCCTGTTTGGTTTCCGCGCGTGGTCATGCGGATCTCGGTCGTCGCTCGCTCATGGCGAGCCGGCTTTCTTTGGAGTGGACTGCGCCTACGGATCTCTCGGGTGCCCGCGATGTCGCCGAGCGTCTTCGGCTGGCGTCCCAAGGTGCGTTCGAGCGTGGCGCGCAGGGTCTGCTCGTACTCGTGACTCATGAGGCCGCCGCCTGCTTCGATCGCATCCCCGTGCACGACGACTGGCTCGGTTTGCCGCGCATCCAACTTTGGTCTGCCGGGGCCGTCACGCACAGTGCGGGGGGCGAGGGCGGCGGCACGTGGGGCGAGGCTCGAGGTCCTGCGAAACTCGAAGCTCGAGACGCGTTCGAGTCGCTGCAGCTCAAAGCGTGGCATGCAGAGGCCATCGCAAAGATTCACGAGGCGATCGCATCGGGTCGCCTTTATCAGCTGTGTCTCACCTTTCCGGTGCGGTTCTCGCCTCCGGGAGATTCCGCAGCCTTGTTCGCTGCGCTTCTCGCCCGAAATCCGGTCGATCATGCGGCTTGGGTCAGTCTGCCCGACTTCGAGTTGATTTCGGCGAGTCCGGAGCGGTTCTTGTCGGTGCGAGGCAGCGAAGCACTCTTGCGCCCCATGAAAGGAACGCGTCGTCTCGATGGCTCCTCAACCGAGCAAACACTTCGCGAACTTGGCGAGTCGATCAAGGATCGCGCCGAGAACGTCATGATCACCGATCTCGCTCGTAACGATCTCGGTCGGGTGTGCGTACCTGGCAGCGTAAGAGTGGAATCGCTGTTCGAGGTCGAGCGCTACGCGAGTGTGGCGCAGATGACATCTACCATCCGAGGCGAGCTACGTACGGGACTCGATGTGTGGGACGCGCTGGCTGCGGCGTTTCCACCGGGCTCGATGACGGGCGCACCGAAGATCGAAGCCTGCCGGATGATTCGAGAGCTCGAGCAGGGTCCGAGGGGGCTCTACAGTGGGGTTCTTGGTTGGGTGGAGCCCAACGGCGATGCCGAGTTTAGTGTCGTGATCCGCTCGTTGCAGTCACGGGGCGGTGAGGCGCGGTGGGACATCGGCGGCGGGATCGTGCACGATTCGGAAATCGAGTCGGAGTGGGACGAGGCTTGGGCGAAGTTTGCTGCTCTTCGCTCTCTTTTAACGTCGTAAGAGATCAAGTGGAGAAATTCTTTGATCAATTCTGAGCAGGGTGACTCTGGACAAGTCGACGCCGGTTCTCTCGGCCTGCTTGGACAGCGGATCGGTCTCGTGTTGGGCCTGGCGTTGGCGCTAGGCTTACAGGGTTTCGCGCCACCTGAGGGTCTCACGACCGAGGCGTGGTGGGTGGTATCGCTCGCGGCCCTAATGGTGGTGTGGTGGGTGACTGAGGCGATTCCGATCGCAGCGACCGCTTTGCTGCCACTTGCCGTGTTGCCACTGCTCGGCGCGGCGTCCGTCAAAGAGGCCGCTGCGCCTTACGCCGATCCCATCATATTTCTGTTCATCGGTGGCTTCATGCTCGCAGCTGCCGTCGAGCACTGGCGACTGCATGAGCGCATTGCGCTATCCATCGCTTCTTTTGCAGGTGGACGACCGATCCCGCTCGTCGGGTGTTTTATGTTGGCATCGGCCGTCATCTCGATGTGGATCTCCAACACGGCGACCACGCTGATGCTGGCGCCTATTGCGCTCGGCGCCGCGAGGGCGTTGTCGCCTGATGGCAAGCCTGATCTCGCACTCGGTGGTGCGTTGCTGCTGGGTGTCGCGCACGCCGCGACGATCGCGGGGGTAGGCACGCCAGTCGGCTCGCCGACTAACCTCATTGCAATGGGTTTCTTTGAGCGCGCGGGCGAGCCCATCGCGTTCGTGGATTGGATGGCTCAGGCCATCCCGCTCATTCTCATCATTCTGCCGATCTCATGGCTGCTGCTCTGTGCCCCGCTTTTCGGTAAAGCGACTGAGACGTCCTCGGCCATGGGAGACGTCGTGCGATCGGCGCTCGATAAACTCGGGCCGATATCGAAGCCGGAGATTCGTATCGGCACAATCTTTGGGCTCGTAGCGCTGGCCTGGATGTTTCGTCTGCAGCTCAACGAGTGGCCGCTGCTCGCGAAGCTCAGTGATACGAGTATCGCGGTCATTGGAGCCTTGGCGCTGTTCCTGGTGCCCTCCGGTCGAAAGAGCGGCGAGAAGCTAATCGACTGGGCGCGTGCCGAACGAATTCCTTGGGGGATTGCCATCCTTTTCGGAGGCGGGCTTTCACTCGCTGCGGCTATGGAGTCCACGGGACTCGCTCAGTGGATCGGCGCTTGGATCGTAAGCCTCGAGGGTTCGTCCACGTTCGGTCTCATCGTGATCCTCGTGCTCGCAACCATCCTGATTTCCGAGCTGGCCAGCAACGTCGCAACGCTCACTTCCATGTTGCCCGTCGTAGCGGCGATCGCTGAAGCCACGGGTACACCGCTACAGACCTTGGTATTTCCTGTGGCGATCGCGGCGAGCTTCGCCTTTATGCTGCCTGTGGCGACTGGCCCGAATGCAATCGCCTTCTCATCGGGTGTCGTTACGCTGAAGCGCATGCTGGTTGTCGGTTTCGCGCTCAACATCGCCGCATCGATCGCGATCATCACCTTGTTCGCAGCTTAGTCGGCCCTCACCCAATACTGGTTTCGATAGAACGGCCCAAGGTAGCCGCGAACCTCCAAAGTCCGACCGTCGCCTTGAGGCGTGAGGCGAACCCGATACACCTTGCCATCGTTCGGATCGAGGATGTTTCCGCCTTCCCAATGGGTGGCGCTGCGGTGGCGGCGTACACCCTCAAGGATGGTCATGCCGGTGATGGGCTGGTTTTTCTTTTCTCCGCTGCAAGCGATGCATTTGGCATCGCGCTTGTCGAGTTCGAGGATCAACTCGATCCTCCCGTTCAGTACGCCCGCAGCCTCTGAGATTCGGACGTGGGAACGGGCGTGACCCGTTTTGTCATCGACCGTCTTCCAAAGACCCACCGGGGACGGCGAGGCGGCGTAAGCGTGGGGAATAGTCCAGGCCAGGTTGCAGAGGGCGACCCACCCAAGAACGAAGAAGAAGCGTTGGAAGGGATAAAACTGCATGGCAATACTTTACACCGGCCGGTCGGCCAGATTGCTCCAGCCGAAGCGGTTTGTCTGCCGCACCAGATTTGTGCACTGAAAAAGGGCGCTCCGTAATTTGGCTGCATTCAAATGGGGCACCCTAGTCGGCGCGATGCTTTTAATTCAAGAAGCAGGGTTGCAATCGCTTGGAAACCTGTGAAAATTCAATGAGGGTCAAAAATTACAACCGATCTGCATTGACTCAAAAACGCTTAGGGAGGCGTCATGTTGCATCGCATTACGAGTGTCGGGCTTTCATTTTTCGTCGTTTTGATTTCAGCCTCGACGGCTGCTATCGCGCAGAATGCCGATGGCGCCGGTCGCGACGCGCTTCAAGAGGTCGTCGTTACGGGTTCTCGAATCCCGACGGACCCTAACCTTGTCGCCTCGACGCCCGTTCAATTTCTTGATGAGTCGGATTTACGACTCTCCGGCGAAATCAACCTGGCTGAAATCGTCAACGATATTCCGGCGCTCATATCCTCTACCACCGCCGAAAACTCGCTTACGGGTGCCAATGCACTCAATCTTCGCGGCATGGGTGGAGAACGAACCTTGACGCTGGTCAACGGTCGGCGACACGTCGCAGGTTTCCGCGGCACTCAAGCGGTGGACATCGGCAGCATTCCACGAGCCCTCGTCGAGCGCGTGGAAGTCACCACCGGCGGTGCGTCGGCGGTGTACGGATCAGATGCAGTGACCGGCGTCGTGAATTTCGTCCTGAAAGATAAGTTCGAAGGTTCTCAGATCGATTTTCGGGGCGGTGTGTCTGGGCAAGGGGACGCGGAGAATTTCTCGGTCGACGTCCTGTTCGGTGACAACTTTGCGGATGGCCGCGGAAATTTGGTGTTCGCGCTGACGGTCGAGGAAGACTCCAGCATCACCCACGGCGATCGCGACTGGTCACGCAATAACGGGATCGCCGTGACACAGACGAACCCCGATTTTTTGACCAATCCCAATGCACCGCCGCGAGCGGTCATCAATGATGCTCGCTTCTGGTTGACCTCTCAGGCCGGTTCCATCGCTCCGGGTGGTTTCAGCACCTCATCTCGTACACAAAATTATGGAGTGGATATCAACCGTAACGGGATCATCGACTGTCAGGAGTCCGAGGCGGGCCGGACCAGCTTCCTCGCGGGTTGTTGGATTACCAATCCTGATGGATCGGTCAGTGTGTTCAAGGATGGACTGGTGCTCAACGGTCTGTGGAGCATCGGCGGAATGGGCGGCGCATGGGCCTACTTCGACCGCGACACGCTATACCCTGAAACAGATCGAGTGTCCGTCAATCTCAACTCGAACTTTGAGTTGAACGACACCACGAAATTGTTTTTTGAAGCCAAGTACGTCAAGGGGACTTCGAGTCGGTTCGAGGAGCAGGACACCTACTGGGACACGTTAGTCATCTACCCCGATAACCCGTTCGTCCCGCGAGAGTTGCTGCCGGTCGCAAATCGTCAGGGCTATCTGCTCTTGACGAAAGATCCTCTCGACATCAGTGACAACAACCCCGAGTTCTTCGAGCGCGAGACCCTCCGCGTGGTGACGGGCGCGCAGTTCGAGCCGTTCGCAGGTCACCAGTTTGAGGTGTCTGCCAACTACGGCCAGTTCACCAACACGTCGAAGACCTCGGGCGTCTATCTCGATCGTCTGTTCGCGGCCATGGATGCGGTTCGTGGGCCAAACGGAGAGGCTGTCTGTCGATCAGATCTTGATCCGAGTGCGTTCTACGAAATCGACTATTTCACGGGCAATGCAGGCTTTGCGAAAGGAGACTACTTCTCCAATCGTTATTACACCTTCACTCCCGGAGACGGACAGTGCAAGCCGCTCAACCCGTTCGGCGTCTACGCCGCGAGCAAGGAGGCTCAAGACTTCATCACGGCGAACCTCGTCGACAAACTCGTCATTGAGCAGATGGTAGTGTCTGCGACGGCGGCAGGTCAGTTCGAGATTCTTCAGAGCGTTCTTGATGGTCCCATCGGTTATGCGGCCGGTATCGAATATCGGGATGAGTCGAGCGATAGCCGACTTGATCCGCTGACGCTCGGCATCCTTCCTGAGGGAACGTCGCTCACGCCGGGGGTGCTCGCCAAGAGTATTGATCCTTGGGTGAATTCGTTCTTGTCGATCGACAACGTTCAGCAGTTCAACACGGGTGGTGGCTACGACGTGACGGATTTTTTTGCAGAAATCCGTCTTCCGATTTTCCGCGGTCGTATGCTCGCCGAGGAATTGACCTTCGATGGCGCGGTGCGTTTGGCTGATTACTCGACGCTCGGAGAAACTACGACTTGGAAGGCGGGCTTGTCTTGGGCGCCGATTTCCGGACTGACCTTCCGCGGGACGATTTCGGAGGCGGTACGAGCGCCGAATATCTCGGAACTTTTCGATCCTAAGCTTCCGATCTTCATTGCAGCGACTGCCGATCCTTGCGACAAGGTGAACGTGGCCTCGGGTACGGATGCTCGCAAAGCCAACTGTGTAGCTGCGCTGCAAGCGGCGGGCGTTGCCTCGAGTAGCATCTTGGGGCCGAACAACACCTACGTCTGGAATAACCCGCTTACGGGACGCTTTGCGGGAACCTCGGGTGGAAATCCGAATCTCAAAACGGAAACAGCAGAAACGTTCACGGCGGGTCTTGTGTTTGCGCCGAGCTTTATCAGCGGCCTTTCAATCACGATCGACTATTGGGACGTAGCCATCGACGAGGCGGTCGCAGCTGTTTCAGCGAACGATATTCTCCAAGGATGCTTCGACTCGTCGTCTTATCCCAATGTGCCGTTCTGTAGCCAGTTCTCGCGGCGCCCGGACGGAGGTCTTCGCACGCTCGATTCGGGTTTGCTCAACTTTGCACGGCTCGAGGCGACCGGTGTCGACTTTGCAGTCAACTATCGGATCCCCGTGGGTGAAAACGTGTTCGGAGTCCGACTGGTCGGCTCACAACAAGAGAAGCTCAATCGATTCTTCAACCCGCGTAACCCGGCGGATATCGATCCTGAAGTGGAAGAGATTCGACTTCCCAAGTGGAGCGGCAATCTGAATCTGACCTGGAATCGTGGTCCGATCGGCGTCGGTATTCAGATGAACTATCAGAGCAAGCAAGCGGTCGCCGAGATTCAGGATGTGCGTGGTTTGTACGGCAAGAAGCCGCTGTATGGTGATGCAGGTTTCTTTGATGCCGTCACCATTTTCGATGTCAACGCGAGCTACGAGTTTAACGAGTCGTTAAATCTCTACGCGGGTGTGAACAACGTCGCTGATGAAGAGCCATTCTCCACACAGTTGGCCTGGCCTGTGGGCCCCCGTGGAAGGTTCTTTTTCTTCGGGATGAGCTATAAGCCCTGATTAGTGCCGTGTCGCTCGCGGACTGGAATGGGTTGACGCGAGGCGGGGGCCGATGCTCCCGCCTCGCTCACTTCTGGGTACTCGTTTAGCGGTCATGAGGCATTCGCTGTCATGAGGTTTTTACTGATGCGTGGGTTGTTCGTCGCGCTCGCAGTCGCCGCACTGTCACTTCCGTTTTCTTTGGTCAGTCAGGCGTCTCCAACGGCTGATCTGGTCGTGGTCAATGCCGATATCTACACATCCGATCCGTCGCGGCCGAGGGCGAGCGCATTTGCGATCAGCCAAGGCCGATTCATCGCGGTGGGGGATGACGCCGACGTCCGGCGGCTCGCGGGCCGTGGTACGCAAATCATCGATGCGGGCGGTCGAACGGTGACACCAGGGTTCATCGACGGCCACTCTCACGTCAGTGGTGACGCGCCTCGAGTGGCGGGCGTCGACCTTTCGTACATCGTTGATAAAGCAGAGTGGCTGCGCCTGATCGAAGCGGCAGATCGACGACTCCCCAAAGGCGAGTGGCTCACGGGCGGGTATTGGGATCACACGCTCTCGGATGGTCAGTACCCAAGTCGTGAAATGCTGGACGCAGTCACCCCCGACCGACCTGTTTTTTTGACGCATATCGATGGTCATTACGCATGGGTCAACTCGAAGGCTCTCGAGATCGCTGGTGTGAACGGGTCGTCGGCGGTGCCGTCCGGCGGTGAAATCGTGCTCGATGCAAAAACCGGCAAGCCCACCGGTATCTTGCTCGAGGGCGCCATGAGTTTGGTCAGGCGAGTGATTCCGGAGCGTGATGTCACGCGACGACGCGAGGGGCTTGCCCAGATGCAAGCCTTCTCAAACAGCGTCGGGATCACGGGGCTGCATCAAATGGGTGATCTCGCCGACTACCTACATCTCCTCGAAACGGCGCGCCCCTCGATTCGCGTGTGGTACGGGGAAGGCTGGTCGGCCGGTGAGGGCATATCGCCCGACGTAGCCGCCAAAGAAATCATTGATCTGCGTAACAGCGTAAGCAGGCGTGTCGCGGCGACGGGAAAATCGACTCGCGTTGGGCCGTTGCTCAAGGTTGGCTACGTCAAACTGATGAATGACGGGGTGCTGTCGGCAAGAACCGCCGTGATGTTGGACGATTATTCCGACCAACCGGGCTGGCGTGGCGAATACATCAC
>SXGQ01600423.1_pt1 | contig 13184 bp, 8 predicted proteins | sample 3178371 | NCBI WGS metagenome assembly SXGQ01 (sample SAMN11356859, study PRJNA531348) | freshwater metagenome | isolation source: freshwater sample F1-20 | place: China: Fuxian Lake, Yuxi | collected 2017-12-25
ATAAGCCAGCCAAAAGCCAGCCAAAAGCCAGCCAAAAGCCAGCCAAAAGCCAGCCAAAAGCCAGCCAAAAGCCAGCCAAAAGCCAGCCAAAAGCCAGCCAAAAGCCAGCCAAAAGCCAGCCAAAAGCCAGCCAAAAGCCGAAAAAATACAAAAAATATAAAACACATATCCCTTATATACCCCTATCTGAAATCATCAGATATCTAATAGAGCCAGCGAAGATTGAGTTCAGTCATCTCGGGAGAATATTGAAACGGGATGCTATCCTGAATCTTAATAGGGACGCAAACATTTCCGCTACTTACATAGAGATTGCATAGAGCCTCCCAATCTTTGCAAGTAATATCGCAGGTACTCGTAATATATTCCTTGATACTGCCAAATCCCTCTTCCCTAACCTGGTTATTCAGTCGGTAATCCTCGGCGATACGCAATAGGATACTGCGAGATAGCATAGGACAGCTCTTGTATTCCGGATTCTTAATCCAACAGGTATTCCTGAAATTGGTAGTGAGGCAGCAATTACACATCGTAAATCGTATGATATATATTATTACATAGCCTATCAATTTTATATATTTTAACATATTATTAGAACATATTAAATCTGAGAAAAAGAAAGGTTATAACTTATTTAGCTTCAAATATTGCCGGGTTCATTGATGCATATTCCCAATCTATTTTTTTGGGATTAATCCTTAATAATTCAATTGCATTTGGGTTAGCAGACAAAATCTGCCAATTTATTTTTAACTTATTTTTTTTTAATAATTCTATAGCATTCGGATTAGCAGATAATCTAGGCCAATTTATTTTTTCTTGATTTGCTTGTAATAATTCTATAGCATTCGGGTTAGCAGATAATTCTTTCCAATCTATTTTACCACGATTCTTTTTTAATAATTCTATAGCAATTGGATTTGCTGATAAAACCTTCCAACTTATTTTTTTAGAATCAGGTAAATCATCTAACTGATCCTTGTTTAAATTATTTTCTAATTTTATTTTTTCTTCAATAAGTTCAATTACTTTTGAGCTTGGATTTTCTGATAAATACTCCCAATCTATTTTTTTAGGATTTACTTTTAACATTTCAATAGCTTCCGGATTTGGATTTTTTGATAAATAACTCCAGTCTATTTTACTGCGTTTCGCTTTTAATAATTCCATAGCACCTGGATTCATTGATAAATGCGGCCAATGGATGTTTTCAGATTTAGATTTTAATAATTCAATCGCATTAGGATTGGTCGATAACCAAACCCAATCTATTTTTTTAGGATTTTCTTTTAACATATCAATCGCATTAGGATTTCGCGATAAAGTACTCCAATCCATTTTATATATTGTTCTCCAATCGCTTGATATCCAATCTTTCAATACATAAGTATTTGAAAATAAGCTTCTATACTGTTCTACTATTTGCGTTTTCAGATCATTAGGTAATTTATTAAGAGTCATTTTAGACTTCATTTTGTTTTTGATAGATTTAGGAGAAGAATTGATATTCTTCGCGAAGACATTGATATACTTGCAGAACTTTTTAAGCTGTTTCTCGTCGCACTCCAAAACTTTAGACATCATTTTAATAATCGTCTTATTACCGCACATAGCTTCATAATCGTCTATCGTGAGATTAAATAAGGGAACATTAATTCTTTTTTGCATATTTGCAATTACCTGCGTATTCATTTCAGAACTACTCGAGCTTACGCGAGTCGTACGAGTTTTAGGATCAACCCTTAATATTTTAGATAATATCTCGCTTTTTTTATCAGTTATTTCTTTTAATCTTGTAGACATTGATATAGAGTATCTAATAAATATCAAAGATTAAAAAGTATAATTGTTGATTTCTTGAGCGTAATGCTTGAATCTATTTACAAATTCATCTTTGGTTAATAGTGTAATGTCGTCATTTGATTTTCTTACCCAATTATTAATAGTTCTAATTCTGTTAAAGTGAATCTGTGGTTTTAAATATGTATATCTATTAGTAGTTCCTTGTATTAACACATTATAAGGAGGTAAATAGTTATGTAATAAACGCCCTTCGTTGAATAGCTTGTATATACGAAATAACATGACATTTGATGTTAAATCGCTCGAACCTGTTGCAAAACGACCAGTCGCTTCAATATCATCTGGTATATAGCATATTACTTGTACTTCTCTCTCAATACCGCCAATAATACGAGATAAATATAACTTATTAAAACGCAAAAAAGGTATTCCATTGAATGTATAATGTGCTCCAAGATTAAACAAATTAACTTCGTGAGTCGAATAGTTTATTTTCAATTTTGTATCATTTCTATGTTTTATAAATACAGGAACTTCTATCTTCGGGTTTATTATTCTCATCACTTTCATAAGTTCTTCTATGTTTTCCTGCGTATATTTAGCCTTTGTCACAGGATTTATAAAAGGCTCTTTGGAATTTATACATTGTATTAGATAATTATAGAGTTTTGGCGCATATATACATTCTGTTCTGTATTTCTTTTTATCTGGCGTATATACTTTCAATCGTGCCATAAGCTGTAGTTTAGAAAGCGGGTAATTCTCATCGTCCAATTCTTCGTTCGTCAATATATCTATACTCTCACTACATTTATCAGCAAGGTCTGAGTAATCATAGAGAACATTATTAGCTATCTGCTCCTTTGTCATAGATAGTAATTCATTACTTTCTATAAATTTCTTTTTAGAACTTGAAGGGGAATCTCCCACATGATACATCAATTCTTTATAAGACATATTTTTAATCCTATTATAGTCATCTATGATAGGCTGCGCCTTCGCATATTCTTCGCGAAACTTAGCGACGATTTCGTCTCTTATATGCATAGGGTCTATCTGTCTTCCTATAGTATGTACTGTTCCCCACGGAAGAGTTATTGTAGGTTTTGCGGGAGGCTTCGGAGAGCTGCCGCGACTGTCTCGTGAATCATTTTCATATGATTCACGAACCTCTTTATATTTTTTCCATAACTCGTCGTACCTGTCTTTCTCTGCTTTAAATTCCGCGTATTGGGCGTTATTTAAATACTTTAGATTCTCTTTGGGTTTAAAGGTTGTCAAATCAATTAATTGCGAATATATGGGTTTTCTTATTTCTGCCAAATCTTTCTCATAAACTTCAAAATATTCATCGAGCGGGTCATCAAGAAGTGTAAGTTTTTTATCTTCTACATTTTCTACAATACCCGAAATAGGATCAAAGCAATCTTCTATATCTATAATAATTAACTTGTAATCATTATATAATTTCAATGCTGGAGTAATCCAATATGGAGGATTAGGTTTTTTAAGAACATTAATTAAATATTTAATGGGCGTTTCACCATTCGCCATCTTATTGTTTTCTAAAAAGTTTATAAACCAATAGCCTTCAATATTATAAGCGTCTTCTTTTATTGCAATAATTCGCTGTGGATATTCATACATACCCATATAATTTGTATCTAAAAAAGCATTTACTAAATCTTCTTTATATTGATTAACTAACTCTTTAATTAAAACCATATTTGACCTGTCTTCTGTTATTGATTCGCTATTAAAACGATTTCTCAATAACTCAATCTCTGTCTCTAGAACAGTATCGGTTTCCACAGTATCTTCTAATTTTTCCGTTAGTAATTTACAAATTGCTAACATATTTTCTCGGCCTTCATATAATAATCCCGAGAAACGCCCAACATATTTTTTTACACAAGCATAATAAACTAAATCAATATCTCCAAATAATAAATGATTTTTTGGAAAATTGTTCTTGATTATATTATACTCATATTTCATATCAACCGCTTTAAAATCATATTCTTTCATAATTTTATAGGCCTTTTCATATATATTATAATATTCGCTGCTCATTGCCGACATCGGTGTTCCTTTAATTGGGTGTATTTCAGGGTCTTTAAACCATCTTTTAACATCTTCGACTGTTTTAAATGTCAAAGGTACTCTTGAACTTCTCGTAGCCCCGGCCGCGCCTGCCTCCAGTCCATCTAATATGTCTGCAGTTGTTATAAAGGCACTATCGGGAACACCTGTAAAATCATAATCGGCAAACTTATCGGGATTATTTTTAATCCATTGTAAAATTAAATTATAAGTGCCATCTTCTGTTGCTGTAAGAATCTGTATTTTAGAATTATTTAATAACCCAGGAATCTTACCATCAGTAGATTTATATACCTTTAATTCATCTAACCAAGAAATAATCTCAGACTTATTCTTAATATATAATTTATCCAAAGATTTATATAAATCCTTTTCCTTTTTTGAAACAGACGCCATTCTATATTATTATAATATTAAAAATATACAATAAAATAAATTAAAAGGTGTAATTATTGACTTCTTGGGCGTAATGTTTAAATCTGTTTATTAACTCTTCTTTTGTTATTAAAGTTTTATCACGATCAGAAACATAGAGCCAATTATTTAAAGTTTGAATTCTGTTAAAGTGTATCTGCGGTTTTATATATGTATATTCATTGGTTGTTCCAGGTCTTATTATGTTATAAGGTGGTAAATAATTGTGTAATAAGCGCCCTTCGTTGAATAGCTTGTATATATTAACTATCATAGTGTTTGATGTTAAATCCGTTGAACCCGTTGCAAAAGTACCAGAAACTTCAATATCAGCAGGCATATGACATATTTTATATACAATATAATTTGACCCCGCTATCGTACGAGATAGATATATGCGATTAAAGTTTAATATTATTGTACTACCATAAGATGGGTTAGTACCATAATCGCTAATATCAACAGAAACAGTATTATATTTTAATTCTAATTTTGTATCATTTGTATGTTTCATAAATACAGGTACTTCTATCTTCGGATTTATTATTTTAGGGTTTATTATTCTCATCACTTTCATAAGCTCTTCTATGTTTTCTTGCGTATATTTTGCCTTTGTTACAGGATTTATAAAAGGTTCGTTGGAGTTTATACATTGTATTAGATAATTATAGAGTTTAGGTGCATATATACATTCTGTTCTGTAATTCTTTTTATTCCGTGTATATACTTTCATTCTCGCCATAAGTTGTAGTTTAGAAAGCGGATAATTCTCATCGTCCAATTCTTCATTCGTCAATATATCTATGCTCTCGCTACATTTATCGGCTAGTCCCGTATGGTCATAAAGAACATTATTTGCGATATCTTCTCTTGTCATAGAAAGCAATTCATTTCCTTCTGTCAACCGCTTTTCAGAGCTTGATGAAGACTCTCCAATTTGTTTCTTTAATGCTTTATAAGACATATTCTTAACCCTGTTATATTCATCTATGATAGGCTGAGCCTTAGCATATTCCTCGCGAAACTTAGCGACGACTTCGTCTCTTATATGTATAGGGTCTATCTGTTTTGCAATAGTATGCTCTGTTCCCCACGGAAGAGTTATTGTGGGTTTTTCAGGAGGCTTTGGAGAACTTCCTTGCTTCGTAGTTTCATATAAGGTTTGTCTATCGCTATATCTTTTCCACGCCCTATCGTATTTATCTCTCTCTTTTTTAAATTCGGCAAATTGCGCATTATTTAAATACTTAACATTTTCCTTAGGTTTAAAGGTAGTCAAATCAATTAATTGCGAATATATGGGTTTTCTTATTTCAGCCAATTGTTTTTCATAGACTTCAAAATATTTGTCAAGCGGGTCATCTATAGGTGTAAGTTTTTTATATCCAAAGTTTTCTATAATGCCTGAATCGGGATTAAAACAATCATCTATATCATTAATTATCGCCTTGTAATTATTGTATATATCTACTGGTGTCGTCCATTCATTATCTGAATCAAATTCATCATTATTTTCTATTAAATACTCCAGGACAGTTTCTCCAGTAGCCATTTTATTGTATTCTAAAAAGTTTATAAACCAATAGGCTTTTAAATTGATAAGCTTTATCTGGTTAATTATATCAGGATAATCATATTCAGATATATAATTTGTATCAAGAAAAGAGTTAATAATATCATTCTTATAAGCATCAATTAATTGATATATTATTTCAATATTTGATTGCGCATGTCTTCCATATCTATCACTAAAACGGTTCCTTAATATTTCTATCTCTGTATCTAAAACGGTATCTTCATTATCAAAAAATTCCATTTTTTCTGTAAGTAATTCGTATAATATAGATCCAGATGAGTTATTATACTTACATATATTAAAGTAGGTCGGCGGGTCGTTCTTTTCTATGCAGGTATAATACATTAAATCTATGTCTCCAAACAATAAATGATTTTTAGGAAAAAGCCCTGTTATATCTTTTTGTGAATAGGTGCCATTCTTTTTCATAATTTTATAGGCTTTTACATATATATCATAATATGCCCTACTCATAGCGGGCATCTCGTTGCCATTCAAAGGATGTATTTCGGGGTCTTTGCACCATCTTTTAATATCTTCGACAGTCTCAAAAGTTTTTCTCGGTACTTCAACAAGTTCAAATATATTTGGGTTTTCTTCTATTAAAAATTTCCAAACTATTTTATCAGAATATTTTTCCAATAATTTAATAGCACCAGGATTTGCTGATAACTCAATCCAATTTATTTTGGCAAGGTTTTTTTCTAATAATTCAATAGCAGCAGGATTCGGGTTTAAAGATAAACCATTCCAATCAATATTGTCAGGATATTTTTTCAATAATTCTACTGCATTTTTATTTTCTGATAAATGTTTCCATAGTATATTTTTAGGATTTTCTTCTAAGATTTCAATAGCGGCAGGATTTAAAGATAATACATCCCAATCTATATATCTCTCTTTAAATACATTAATCAGTTTGCGACCAGTCATTTTATTTTCTTCTTCAACTTTATTTTTTAATAATTCAATTGCTACAGGATTCGGATTTTTTGATAAATATCGCCAATTTATTTTTTTAGGATTGGCTTTTATTATTTCGACGGCAGCAGGGTTTAAACATAATTGATTCCAGTCTATTTTATCTTCATCTTTTAATCTTTCCAATTCAGTTTCTTTCATTTTGCTTTCTTTTTCAATTTTCTCTTTTAATAATTCAATCGCTTCAAGATTAGTATTCTCAGATAATCTATCCCATTTTATATTGCGACGATATTGCTTTAATAATTCAACAGTACCTGGATTTGCTGATAATTTTTTCCAATCCAATTTTCTATAATCTGCTATCCGCGATAAATCAAATCGTTCCATTTTATTTTCTTTTATGGCTTTTTCTCTCAATAATTCAATTGCGTTTGGATTTGCTGATAAATCATTCCATTTTATCAGGTCGCGATAATCTTTTAAATAATCAACAGCATTAGGATTTTTTGATATATTATAATTTTTTAAAATATTCATAGGTATCCAACTTCTTAATTGATATTTACGAATAACATTAGAGTTATCCAGCGATACAAAAGTACTGTCTGGAACGCCTGTAAAATCATAATCCGCAAACTTATCGCGATTATCTTTAATCCATTGTAATATTAAATTATATACTTCTCCGTCTGTTTTGATTTTGGTAAGAGATTTCATAAATAACCCAGGTATTTTTCCATCCTTCTGATTTTCCGGCTTTTTTATTTCATCCAACCATTTAATAATTTTATTATTATCTTGTAAGTATATTTCTTCTAAAGATTTATTAATTTTTTCTTCGCTTAATGAAGTCATATATTAGAATACAATTCTAATATATGTATATATTATAATCTGCTTATCTTACAATCAGGTAATATGTAAATAATAAAAATAATTTATAGTTCGCCGAGGATTAGAATATATAGTTATTGACTTCTTGGGCGTAATGCTTGAACATATTGATAAAGTCGGTTTTTGTCATAGTAGACCCATCATTTAACCAATCTTTTGAAAGCTTGTATCTATTAAAGTGAATTGCCGGCTTAATATATCTATATTCTCCCGGGCGTCCTGTTAATGGTACGCGATATGGAGGTAAATAATTATATAGCAATCGTCCCTCGTTAAATAGCTTGTATATACGAAATAACATAACATTTGATGTTAAATCCGCCGAGCCTGTTGCGAACTCGCCTTCTGCTTCTATATCCGCTGGAAAAGTACATATATTATATACACTATACTCTACACCTCCTATGACGCGAGATATATACATCTTATAATACTTGAAAGTATTTGTCGCACCAAATGAGGCATCCAGATTTTGATATGTCTTAGTTAATTCTTTGTATTCCAGATTTAACTTAGTATCATTCATATGTTTTATAAATACAGGAATCTCCAATGAAGGGTCTATTATTCTCATTACTTTCATAAGCTCATCTATGTTTTCCTGAGTATATTTAGCTTTTGTCACAGGATTTATAAAAGGCTCTTTGGCATTTATACATTTTATTAGATAATTATAGAGTTTAGGAGCATATATACATTCCGTTCTGTATCTCTGTCTATCTGGTGTATATACTTTCATTCGCACCATAAGCTGTAGTTTAGAAAGCGGGTAATTCTCGTCGTCCAATTCTTCATTCGTCAATATATCTATGCTCTCACTGCATTTATCGGCGAGCCCTGAATAGTCATATAAAACATCGTTGGTAATCTGTTCCTTAGTCATCGCGAGCAATTCGTTATCTCTTATAAGCTGTTTTACGGAACTTGAAGGCGAGTTGGCGGTTACACGCTTTTTTAATTCCAAATAGGACATATTTTTAATCGCATTATATTCCTCAATTGTTGGCAAGGCCTTTTTATAATCACGTTTAAAGCTTTTTATAACTTCGTCTTTAATATGTAGCGGGTCTAATTCTCTGCCAATTGTATGATTTTTACCGTTGGGTAATACTACAACAGGCTTAGCGGGTGGCTTAGGGCTACTCCCGTTTTTCCCTGTCTTTTCATATAGTTCTTGTTTAACCTCATATATTTTTCTATCAATTTCATATGCATCTTTAACCTTTTTAAAGTCGGCATATTGCGCGTTGTTTAAAAAGAATTGATTTGCCTTGGGTTTAAAAGTTGTCAAATCAATCAATTTGGAATATTTTGGATCCCTAATTTTTTCAAGCTTCTTCTCAAACTCTTCAAAATAAGCATCTAACGGGTCATTTATAGGCATATACTGCTTATTTTCAGGGTTTTCTATTATACCTGTACTGGGATTAAGGCAATCGTCAATATCTTTATAAACTCGCTTATAACTTTTATAAATATTCAAAGCATCTTCCATCCAATTATTCATCGAGGACCTATATTCATTCTGTAAATATTCAATAATTATCTCGCCGTTATTTAATCTGTTATTTTCCAATAATTGTATAAACCAATAGGTCTCTTTGTCAGAAGCATCATACATAGAGGATTCTTCTAAATCTCGCATTCTATTTGGATAAGAGAAAACACCGACATAATGCTTAGTAAAAAAAGATGTCGCTAACATTTTATTATATTTCTCAAAAGCCTTTTTCATATAATCTCCTCTAAAACAGCTTTTAATCAATGCCAATTCTTGTTCTAATATAGTCGGCTTGTCGCTGATTGATGCGATTTGTTCTGCGAATAATTCGCCAGCGTAAAGTTCTCTTTTATTATAGTAATATATTTTTCTAAAAAGAGTAACATTTTCTCTAATATTACTATAATAAAGCAAATCCATATCACCGAATAATAGATGATTTTTCGGCAATTTAGCTGGGATATCTGCGATATTCATTTTGCTCTTTTTCAATATTTTATAAGCCTCTTTATATATTTTTTGATATTCAGTGCTATTAGGAGGCATCGGCGTATTATTAAAAGGATGTATTTCAGGATTACTGCACCATTTTTCAATATCCTCAATTGTTTTTAATTTTGTCTGTTTATTCGCTCTTGGCGCTCTTGGCGCGGTTGCGGGCTTATCTAAAAACAAAAAGTCCTTATTTGGAATGCCTGTAAAATCATAGTTGGTGAACTTATCCATATTTTTTTTAATCCATAGTAAAATTAAATTATAGACGCCATCTTTTTTTGCTGTATTTATCTGTATCTTAGAGCTATTTAACAGTCCAGGAATCTTTCCATCAGTACTGTTGTAAGTTTTTAGCCTATCTAACCAAGAAATAATTTTCTCTCCATTATTTACTTGATATAAAGTATCTAACGATTTATTAATTTCTTCCTCTTTTTTTGAAACAGACGCCATTCTATTTTATCATAATATTAAATATTCCATATGCTATTCATTATATGTAATAATGTAATAAAAGCAAAAAAAAATTATTTAGTTCTTCACATAACTCTATAGGATTTAGGAGTTTTTGAAGCGGTTTTAGGGGTGGATTTAGTCGCGGATTTAGGAGCTGTTTTAGGGGTGGATTTAGTCGCGGATTTAGGAGCGGTTTTAGGGGTGGATTTAGTCGCGGATTTAGGAGCAGTTTTAGGGGTGGATTTAGGGGCGGATTTAGAAGAAGGTTTTTGAGCAGATTTGCGTGTAGGTCTCGGTTTTATTCTTACTATGTTTAATATGCCCCTTTTTTCATCATCATAATATTCTAATCGCGAAGAAAAATCAGTATTTAGATTTTCATTATTACTTGGTTTAGGCAATACAAATCTTTTGCCCTTGCTTTTACTCATTTATTCTATTATAATAGAATATATTATTTGATAATATAATATATATTATATAGTTATATATTAGAATATATATTATATAGTGATATATTAGAATATGTCTTTTGAAGCTAAAACGACAATATTTAAAAAAGACAAAAATAATAATTTAAATGCTAAAGAATGCGATACATTTGTTAAAAATTACAAGGATTTTACAAAAGGAGCTATATCCAAAATAACTAATCCAAAAACGAATAAACCTCTTAATGACGATGATAGAATTAAATATATATACGATAAATGCAAGCAAAAACTTGGTATAAGAGATAGTAATTCGTCAAAATCCAAATCCAAATCCAAATCTTCTGAATCAGAAGATAATGAAATTATATTAGATTCTTATGAAAAGGTCAAGGATATAATATACATACCTTTTCATACTCTAAAAAAAAATAAACAATTAATAGCATCATTATTTACAAAACCCATAGCATATGGTTTAGGCTTAGTAAAACTGAGAGAATACCTGTATAACACTACTAAATCGCATAATATTTATGTAAAATCTTATAATAAAATATTGGTTGAAATTAACGATATAATTAATACCATATATAATAATCATAATCAAAATACTCAAAATATATTGAAACAAAAACACGGATGGGTAGAAAATTATATGTATGACCCATTAAGAATGTCAGATATAACATCTCGTCCGCATACAGCACCGGATACACAAAATGCAATTAAAAAAACCAAAAGAATATTGGCTAAAATGTGGAAAGAAACATATTATATTGGTATAAATGATATTAGAGGTCGCGGATTAAATATGATAGTCTTATATGAAATACGAAATATTTTATTTTATTCTTCAACAAATAAAAATAAAAGAGAAGTTATTAAAAATTTAAATGATAATATAGAAAAATATATAGCATTACAATTTATTATTGACATTATAAAAGACGAGGTGGAAGTTGGGAGGGTATATAGTTATGGTAATATCAGAGCTATAGAAAATCATTTGGATTTATTAGATTCACTAATTACAAAAACAATTGTTAATATATTATTTGATAATAATAGTAATTATAATTCTCAGTCTATTAGTAAATCTATTAGTTGGTCTGGTACTCCAAGAAGTTCTTCGAGTGGTCATAGTCATTTTCAATCTAAAGCGAATATAGCAAGATACAGAAAAACAAAAGCCGACTTAGTAGCTGAAATTACCGAAAATAATATTAATGAGATGGATCCATATCTTGCTGAAAGATGGGAAGATATGCCCTTAAAAAAACTTAGAAATGTTATATCTATAAAACATAAAGAAGGTCCCAATACATATAGAGTAGCATTTTATATACGAACATTATATAAGGCTTGGAATAACGCGGTTAAAGATAGTAAGCCTTTTAAAAATCCTTATACAAGAAATAATTTTACGGACGATGATAAAGTACATATATTGAGAGCTATTAAAATATTATATCCTAATATAGAGAAACCTAAAATAGCGAATGGTAGAAGTGATATAATAGTAGAAACACGCAATAATCAATTCGATGATGAAAGTATAAGTTATACATTTAACTATAAATTAAATTTTGAAAAAAGACCAATATTAATTCACCTATTAACTTTTAGTATCCCTTTGAGTTTTACTACAGATGTAGAACCAGCATATATTCAACGATATATATTTGAAAACATAACATACCTTATTAAAAATAATAAATTATTTGGAAAAAGTATGCCCTTAAAAATTATACCTGGATTTAAAGAGTATATAGGTAAGAATATAATTATTTTAAAAGATAATTACGATGAATACAAGGTATTTTTTGATAAAATTAAAAATGCTTTATAAAAAGAAAAATAACATATCTCTATGTCATTTCCTTTACTATCTTTTAACTATCCTTATAGAATTACCTTTTTACAGAGCTCGCGGAGCCTTTGAGAATTAGATGCTAATCTTTACATTTGATTATTATTGAAATCCTTCCAGTCTTTGTTGACAGTGCGGCGATTCTTGAAAGCGTAGCGTGAGTCCCTCTTGCGACTAACAAGATTCTTGTCATTCTTGAGAGCTTCAATCTCATCGCGAAAGAGATTATACTTACCCGAGTTCTTCCAATTCTTCATCTTGTTGTCGCTTTTGCCTCTGACCTCTACATCATACTTTTCAAGGTTGATGGCGTCGGTTTCCTGGCTGTTGATGGAGAAATAAGCATTCATTTTGCTTCTTTAGGTATTGTGTATATATTTATTACTATATATAGCTATCAATTTTTATTTATTTTATTGTCATTCGGAACATTTTTTGCCACCGCGAAGACGCAAAACCAAATGCAATGTTGACTCCTTCTGAATATTATAATCAGCAAGCGTTCTTCCGTCTTCCAATTGTTTGCCTGCGAAGATTAAACGCTGTTGGTCGGGAGGAATACCCTCTTTATCTTGAATTTTGCTCTTAATCATATCAATAGTATCGGAAGATTCTACCTCCAAAGTAATAGTTTTACCCGTCAGAGTTTTCACAAATATCTGCATACCTTATTATATATAATATAACAATATATATTTATATCAATTTACTACA
>SXGQ01797467.1_pt1 | contig 13184 bp, 7 predicted proteins | sample 3178371 | NCBI WGS metagenome assembly SXGQ01 (sample SAMN11356859, study PRJNA531348) | freshwater metagenome | isolation source: freshwater sample F1-20 | place: China: Fuxian Lake, Yuxi | collected 2017-12-25
GGAGTGTCAGGGCTTCTTGGCGAAATCACCCGCCCGGATGATCACGAGCTTCTCCGGGTCGACGTGTCGCCGGAAGGCATCGCGGACCTCGGTAGGGGTGAGTGCGGCCACCTTCTTCTCGTCGGCGGCCACCCGGGCCATCGTGCGGTCGAGATCGAGATTGCTCACGAGCTGGCCGACGATCGCGTCGTCGTTCGACCGGCCGGTCTTGCGGGCCTCGAGCCAGGCGGTCTTGGCGGCGGCCAACTCGTCCTCGCTCGGCCCCGACTCGATGAATCGCTCGAGCTCTTCCATGGCCGCCTTCTCGACCGCGTCCCGCCGCCGCCAGCCCGCGATCAGGAGCGGCACGGCCGCGTTCTCGGCGGCTGTCAGGGCCGGCAGGAGGTTGTAGGACTGGAACACGAAGCCCACGTTCTCGCGGCGAAACCTCACCTTGGCCCCGTTGGTCATGGCCGTGAGGTCGTGGCCGAGCACCTCGACATCGCCCGCCGTGGGCTCGAGCGTGCCGGCGATGATCGACACGAGTGTCGTCTTCCCGCAGCCGCTGGGCCCCACGAGCAGGAGCATCTCCCCGTAGGCCACGTCCAGGTCGACGCCGCGAAGCGCCCGGGCCACGGCGCCGCCGGTGCCGAACTCCTTCGTCACGCCGCGGACCCGGATCGCCAGCCCCGTTCCCGGCACGGCATCCCGCATCGACTTTGTCGCCATCATTGCTTCCTCGGTCAGCCGCGGAACACGATCGCCGGATCGACCACGAGCACCTTGCGGATCGAGAGCAGGCTCGCCAAGAGCACGATCAGGAACACCGCCACCGCGGTGATCGTCAGGATCTGCCAGGGCATGAAGAACGAGAGCCGCGAGGCCCCCTTCACGACCTGGCCGAAGATCGCGGCCAGGCCGACGCCCACGCCGTAGCCGATCAGCCCCACCTGCAGGGCCTGGGCGAGCACCATGCCCAGGATCGTCCAGTTGCTCGTGCCCATGGCTTTCAGCGCGCCGAACTGGCGGATGTTCTCCACTGTGAACAGGTAGAACGTCTGCCCCGCGATCGCGGTGCCGACGAGAAAGCCGAGAAGCACGGTGACCCCGAAGTTCACGGGGATCCCCGTCTTGGCCAGATAGTAGCGGATCGTCTTGTGAAAGAACTCGTCCCGGGTCAGGGCCTGGAGGCCCGTCTGGGCCGTGATCCGCCGGCACACCTCCTCGGCCGCGACGCCGGGTTCCGCATCGGCGAGCACGAACGACAGCACCTTCCGCTCCGGCGGGGCAAACGTGATCGCCTGGCTGTAGCGGGTGTAGACGATCGGGAAACTGGTGAAGCTGCGGCTGGCCTTCGTGAGACCCACGAGCACGGCGCGGCGGTCGTTCATCTCGAACACGCGGCCGAGACGGTAGGGCTCGCCGGGCCAGATCCGCCGGTAGCCGGCATCGTCGAGGATCACGGCGTCGGGCTTGCGCAGGTCGGCGATCGAGCCCATGAAGATGCCCGTGGGCGCACCGATGAGCGTCGCGTCGTCGATCCCGAGGAGCATCATCTGCTCGTAGCTTCCCTCCTGGAGCCGTGCCCGAGCCGTGCCCTTGTAGAACCTCACCGCCCAGGCCACGCCCGGCACGCCCTTGACGCGGAAGAGTTCGGTGTCGGCAAGGGGCTTGATGTCGTCGACGTATTGGACGTTCTTGTCCATCACCCAGATGGCCGGCCCCTGGACGTCGCGGATCTGGCTGACCGTCAGCGACATCAGCCCGCAGAAGATCGACGCCTGCTGGGCGATGAGGAGGGCGGCGAAGACGACGCCGAAGATGATCCCCAGGTATTTCACCCGGTTGCCGATCAGCATCTTCCACGCGATCCAGAGCATGACCCGGGAGTCTACAAAACCCGATCCGCCGCGGCCCGCGACCTCCCCCGTCCGCAGGGGCAGGCTCCGCCGCCCACGCCCGTTTCCGGCGGCACGACCGGTGCGACCGGTTCGTTGACGCGGCCGGACTGGTGACGTACCGTCGTATCGCCGTCTTGGGACGGGGTGCCCGATCACCGAATCCTCGGAGTGTATCGCATGCCGTCGCCGTTCAAGCGTCGCTTCCCGCGCCCCGTCCGCCGCGCCCCCCGCGCTGGCTCCCGTCGCCGCCGCGTCCCGCTCGGCATCGACCCGCTCGAGAATCGCCGGCTGCTGGCGATCACCCCCGGCACCGTCTACGGGGCGACCCCGGCCACTTGGACCGACGCCGACGGCGACACGGTGACCGTGAGCGTCACCGGCCCCCTCGCCGCGGGCGCGGGCTTCACGGTGGAACTCGCCGGCCTGGCCACCGACCGCGCCGACGCCACCACGATCGACCTCACCGGCCTGACGGCGGCCAACGGCCTGCAGGTCGTGGTGACGCCGAACCTGCTCACGATGCAACCGGGCACGGGGTTCGCCACGCTCTATTCGGCCGGCTACACGAACGTCTTCGAGATCACCAACTCCACCGCACCGTTGACCGGCCTCGGCGGCATCCAGCTCTCCGCCGCGATCGTGAACTCCACGAAACTGACGGGCGTGCCCGTCGGCAACATCACCCTCGACGCCGGCCAGGCCCCCTACGCCGACCGGATCAACACACAGAACGCCAACCAGACGACCGGTGACTCGCTGATGTACAACCCGGTGACGGGCCTCATCCATCTCGGCGGCATCGTCGCGGCGAGCGTCGGCGAGATCGTCATCAACGGCGCCATCAGCGCGAAGACCAACAATCCGCACGACCTGACCACGACCAACGACTTCCGTAGCGTCATCGAGGTGGAGGGGCGGATCGGCAGCATCGTCGGCCTGCGGAGCAACCTGCGGGCGAGCGTCCACGCCGACAGCATCGGCTCGATCCGCGTGGCGGCGATCTCCGGCGAGATCACGACCCGCAACGCCACCGAGGAACTGGCCATCAACCTGCCGAGCGCGTTCAGCGGCTTCATCAACTCGGCCGGCCACCTGCATCTCGGCTTCCCGATGAGCGACGCCACGAAGATCACCGGGCAGATCAACGCCCTGGGCATCTCCGGCAACGTCAAGGAGTCCTTCCGCACCGACCGGCTCGTCGACCCGCTCTACATTCCGGGCACGTTCGCGGGCTCGATCAGCCTCTCCGGCGACCCGGCGACCGACGCCGGCAACGGAAACTTCCCCGACGTGTTCGTGGATGGGCCGGCTCTGTTCGGCCTGCAGACCGACCACGGTGACATCGGCAACGTCAGTGCCGACTCCTTCGGCGCCACCTTCTTCGCCCTGGCCGACGGCGGCTCGGTCGGCGACGTGTCCGCGACCACCGGTGAGTTCGCGGGCTTCATCCGCGCCGCGGTCGACGTCGGCGACGTCCGCGCCTACAGGGAAATCACGGGGGCCGCGGAGAACCAACTGGCAATCTCGGCGGGCGGCAGCATCGGGAACGTCGAGAGCATCGCCGGTGGCATCGAGGGGCTGATCCAGGCCGAGAACTCGATCGGGACGATCAAGGTCGCCGGCAACTTGCTCGCCGGGATACTGGCCCGATCGGGAAGCGTCGGCGCCATCACCTCGCGGGCCGGCTTCATGGAGTCCGTCTCGATCCAGGCGGGCACCGACATCGGGCCGCTGTCGCTCTACGCCGGCATCCTCGGCACGTCGATCGTCGCCGGCCGCGACCTCGGGGCCATCGACATCCGCGTCGGCGGGATCGAACTGGGCTTCATACGGGCCCGCAACGTCGGCGCCATCAGCATCGTCGACGGCAGCATCCAGGACACGTCGATCGTGGCCAGCGGCAACGTGGGCGCCGTCACCGCCTTCGGCAGCATCGCCGGCTTCGGCATTCAGAACGTCAGCATCGTGGCCGGCGGCGACATCGGTGTGATCGATGGTCGGGCGCACGTGGGCTTCGGCCTCGAGCGGGTCAAGCTCGAGGCGGGGGGCCGCCTCGCGGGCGTGACCGGCATCTCGTACGGCGAATACGGCGAGATCATCAATGCCGGGATCGTCGACTCCAACTTCGTCTCCCGGGGCGCAGGGGGCATCGGCGACGTCTACGGCCGGGGGGCCGGCGCAGCCGGCATCGACAACACGCTGATCACGACCGAGCACCGCGACGGCTCGATCGGCAAGGTGACGGGCGACGGCTGGCTCGACGGCCTCATCGACGTGACGGTCGTGGCGATGAACAGCATCGGCGACATCACCGGCATCTCGGTGACCGACGGCACGGGCATCCTCCGCGGATCGTACGACGCCAACTACGGCAGCATCGGGCAGATTGTCGGCCGAGGCGGGGCGAAGAGCGGCTACGGCGTCTTCGGCAGCCGCTTCCAGGCCACCGACCTCGACGAGGAGAACGCCGGCAACGGCCGGATCGCCGGCATCACGCTCTCGGCCAACGCCAACGGCCAGGACGCCTTCAACGACACGAAGGTGCACGCGGGGTCGATCGGGCCCATCGCCGTCACGGTGCATGGCGGCCCCGACGGTAACGGCATGGTGGCGGGCGAGATCCGCACGTTCAACGGCGGAATCGACTCGATCACCGTCGACGTGCGGTCGCTGAACGGCTACGGCATCCAGGACGGCAAGATCACCGCCTCCGGCGACATCGGCCAGATGACCGTGAAGGCCTTCAACAACACGGCGATCTTCGGCGGCGAGTTCCAGAGCCGCGGCAACTTCGCCGGCATCACCGCGGAGGCGACGAAGGGCGGCAACGCGATCGAAAACGCGATCTTCACCGCCCCGGGCAAGATCGTCCTGCTCGATCCGGCGGACCCGCCGCCAGACGTCGAAGCATTCGACCCGCAGGGCAACTTCGGCGCCATCACCGCGATCGCGGGAGGCACGAACGCCCTGTCGAACGCGATCATCGGCTCGACGTTCACGGCGATCGGCGACATCGGCCCGATCACGGCCACGAGCAAGGGGGCCGGCGGCATCGTGGAGTCGTTCTTCACGGCCGATTCCGACGGCGACTACCGGCCGCAGCCTTTGGGCTCGCTGCGTCCCTGGCTGGCGAAGGGCAACATCCTCGGCATCACGGTCGTGGCGGCCGGCCGGAACCTCGGGGACTCCAGCGGCATCGTCGACAGCGAGTTCACCGCGGCGAACATCGGCGACATCTACGTCGACGTGCAGACTGTCGAGGGCGGCAACGGCATCTTCGGCTCCACGTTCACGGCGCAGACGGAGATCTACGACGGCCGCGGCAACTTCGACAACACGGGCGCCATCGGCGACGTCCGCGTCCGCAACCGCAGCCAGGCCCAGGCCGGGCTCGGCACCGGCATCGAGCAGTCGGCCTTCCTCGCCGGAGCGGCGGGCGCGATCGGCGACCTGACGGTGACCACGAGCGGGGCGAGCGGCATCACGACGAGCACGTTCCTCGCGAACGTGCCCGACCTCGACCAGAACCTCTACACCTCGACGATCGGCAACATCACCGTGAACACCGGTCGCGCCCTGCTGTTCACGCTCGTGCCCGCCGGCATCAACGCGTCGTCGTTCATCGCCGCGGCGGGGATCGGCAACATCACGGTCGACTCGGTGGGCAGCGGTATCACGGCGTCGATCTTCACCGCCGACTTCGACTGGTTCGCCACGGCCGCGACCACGCTGCCCGGCCCCATCGGCAACATCACGGTGCGCGTGCCGGGCCGCAACGCGAGCGGCGTCACCGGCTCGGCCTTCCTCGGCTCGAGCATCGGCAACATCAGCGTCCGTCTGGAGCAGGACGCCCTCAAGGGCATCAACGCGGTCGCCCTGAGTTCCTTCACCGCCAAGACCGGCGCGATCGGCAACGTGACGGTGGTCAACGCCCAGGCCGCGCAGCCCGGTGGTGCGCCGCTCGGCTACGCGATCCTGACGTCGACCTGGTCGGCCGCCACCGGCATCGGCTCGATCACGATCGTGGGCCCGACACTGGGGGCCGTGTTCATCGTGGGGGGCCAGCCTGTCGTCGTCGCGGCGGTGCCGCGGGTCGCCACCGTCCCGGGCATCGGTGCCGTGACGGTGACGGGAGCCCAGTCGCTCGATCTGACGCTCGACGTGCCGGGAGGCGCGCTCGGGGCGTTCTCTTACGTCGATGCCCCGGCCGGCGCAACGGTCAAGCTGACCGCGAACGCCTCCTCCATGGGGCCGATCGCCGTGGCCGCCTTGGGCTCCGCCACGGCCAGCCTGTCGCTGTCAGGCCAGGTGCCGACGCTCGGCAACGTGACCGTCGACGGCAACCTGGATCTCCAGGGCTCGGCGACGCGAACTCTCGGCAACGTGACCGTCGGCGGCAATGCGACGCTCGCGACGGCGGCCCTGACCACCCTGGGCAACCTCGGCGTCGGCGGCTCCCTCACGCTCGTTGGCGGCCTGCCGGCGCTCGTGCAGGCGGGCAGCTTCCAGGCGGCGTCCATGCCGGGCGTGTCGCAGACCGTCCAGATCGGCTCGCGGACGGCCCAGGGCTCGGCGATCGGCCCGATCTCGATCGGCTCCGTGCCCCGCACCAAGCAGCAGCGCGGCGTCTACGCGTTCGCGTTCGCCACGTATGGCGGGACCCCGAACGCCACCGTCGGCGGCAGGGGAATCAACGCCACGCGGACCGGGGCATCGTTCGGCGGCGTGACGCTGGTCTCCACGGCGGTCGCCAGCACGCCCGCGTCCCGCCCGCCCCGCCGGCGGTGACAAGCGTCAGCATGAGCGTTCCCTTCGAGAACCGGCGACGGTGTCCGCGGCGGAGCCGCCCGCGGGTTCGGCCGCTGTGCGCCGGCGAACGGCTGGAAGGCCGCCGGTTCCTCGCCGCGGACGGGATCACGCCTCCGCTGGCTTCCTGGTCACCCGCGGACGGGTCCGCCGCCTGGATCGCGACGCCGGCCATCGCCCCGGCGCAGCCACAGGCGGCCTCCGCCCTGCTGGCCACGGTCGTGCCCTACGCCGACACCCTGTTTGGCGACACGCAGGAGGTGGTGACGGCCGTCAGGGCCGTGGCCAGCGACCTCGCGCCCGTGGGCCGCGAGTTCCGCACGGAACTGCCGATCTCGGTCGCCAACGTCCCGCTGGGCGCGACCGTGCAGCTGGAGGTGCTGACCGGCCTCACCTCGTGGAACGGCCGGGGCGGCACGCCCAACTTCCGGCCCGTGCCGCGTGGCCTCGACATCAACCTCCAGGCCTCGGGCGTCGACCTCCGGGTCGGTGAACGCACCGATCGTGCCGTGCCGCCCCAGGTCGGGCAGATCCGCCGGACCATGACGTTCGCGGCCTCCGACGGCCAGCCGCTCGATCGCCGGATCGCCGTCACGATCGGCAGCGGCGGAGTGGCCGACCGGTTCACGAAGCCGGGCGCGACGCCGGGGCTGTACGCCTTCTCGGGCCTGCTCTCGATCGGCGGCATCGAGACCGTCCGTTCGTCGCAGCCGGTGACGTTCGTGTTTCGCGTCGGCCCTGTGTCGGACGCCGCGGTCCAGTCCGCCGTTGCCGCGTTCTCCGCGCCCGCCACCGGCCCGGCCGCGGTCCTGGCGATGGCGGGCCGGTCGGCGGGCGTCGACCGGCCGTTCGGCAACGCGATCCTGATCACGGTCGATTATTCCGCGCCGGTCACGGTGTCGCGGAAGTCGCCGCAACTGCCGATTTTCATCGGCGGCGTGCAGCGCCTGGCGACGCTCCCGGTCGACGCCCCGCGGACGAACGTGCGGCAGTTGACCTTCTCCTCTCCGCTGACCGGCGACGTGAACGAGGGCACGGTGATCGACATCGGCGCGTCGCTGATTCTCCCCCCCGGGGCGTCGATCCGCACCGCCAGTGGAACGCCCGCGATCACGAGCCTTCCCACCGCCGGCAGTCGGGGCATTCCGCTGGAGTTCCAGGCTGCCGTCGAGCATGTCTCGGTCGACATCACGCGGAACACGGTCTTCCGGGCCGGCACCACCTACGTGATCACGGCGGAGGTTCACGTCACCGAGGGGACGACGCTCACGATCGAGGACGGCGTCCGGGTGCTGATCCGCAACGGCACCATTCCCGGGCGGAACCTCACGGCGGCGGCGCTGATCTTCGACTCGGGATCACGGCTCCGGGCCAAGACCGTGTCGTTCGCGGCTTCCGACGCGGGCGACAGGCCGGCCGCGCAGGCGGTCAACGGCGGCGTCTTCTTCTGCGGTTCCTTCCGGGCCGCCACCAAGGACAACATCTCGAGCCGCTCGGGCGTCGGGGTCCGCAGTTCGTCGTTCGTCGCCGATCGGATCGACTGCTCCTTCCTCGGCCGCACCGACCCCCGTGCCGGCGACGGCGACTCGACCACCGACGACCGCGACGACATCGATGCCATCTCCCTGCTGGGCGTCGGGCCGAACGAATGGCGGGTCAGCGAGGTCACGAGCACGAACTCGGGCGACGACGGCTTCGACGCGACCAACTCGAGCATCGGCATGGCGTCGCTCACCGTGGTGAACCCGGTCGAGGACGGGCTCAACGTCACGAGCAGCCTCGTGCAGATCACCCGCAGCTGCACGGTGGCCATGTCGCGAAGCACCGCCATCGACCGGGAACTGTTCGACCTCGAGACCGACGCCGGTCCGGCACGGATCGTGTTTCAGCGGCTGGCGGCCGTCGACCTCAGGGGCTACTGGGGTGACCGCTACGACGAGGTGCGGCTCAACTCTCGCGACATGCCGCAGCCCGACCTTCGCATCAAGTCGTGGTACGAGTTCGTCGGCACCCTCAGCCTCGGCCCGGCGGTCGTGTACTCGTTCAGCGCCGACTGACGGGGCGTGACGCCCCGGCCGTCTTCGGACCGCCCTGCAACGTTTCCGACGCCGGGAGTCTTGAGCATGGATCAGAGGCTCTCGGCACCTCCGACCGGGGGTCGCATTCGGCCGAGGACCTTCACGTTTCGACCGGCCGCTCCATGTAAAGCCAGTACGGCTGGAGCACCGGGGGTGGCTCCGCGCCCTCGTACGGCGGCCTCATCTCAAAGCCGGCGGCCGCGTAAATTCTCTGTGCCGACCGCATGAAGATTCCCGTATCGAGCCGGACGACGGCGTGGCCCGTCCGCCCCGCGTGCGAGACGAGGTGATCCACCATGCGGCCGCCCAGGCCCTGCCCGCGAAACTCAGGCCGGGTGTAAATCCGCACGATCTCCGCCGCGCCGTCGGCAAGCGTCCGCAGACCGCCCATGGCGGCGACGGCTCCTGAAGGTGCCCGCAGGAAAAAGAGCCATGCCTTTTCCGGCATCAGTTCCTGGACTCTGCGAAACGTCAACTGCACGTAGTCCTCCAACTCCATGCCGACGACGGAGGACAGCGGAAGGCCGACGACCTTCCGGAACTCTTGGTCCATCCATTCGAAGTACGCACGGTTGAGTTGGAGGAAAATCTCCCCGTCGTCCGGTGAAGCGAAATCGACGGGCGTGAAATGGAATTGGCTCGTCACAGACATCGGCTTCAAGAGGGTGCGTTCTGTCGCGGAGCCTGGCGCAGGGATTGTCCATGGCCCTGGCCCTGGAAACTGCCCGGATCTGGGGTGAAGACGAGGCCGGCCCGCCCAAAACTGTAGGTCGGCCAAGCGCACTTCGGCAAGCGTCGCACGAGCGGAGCGCGGGCATGCGCCGCCACATCCCGGGGCTCTGCTATCCTGAGTCGCCCCCGGGAAGGAGCCGGCCGTGCAGGAGCAGATCGAGACCGCCGCCGCGACGAGCCCCGTCGATGCCCGGATCGTGGAGGTTCTCGGCCGGTGGTGGGGATTCGAGACGCTGCGGCCGCTCCAGGGCGAGGCGATCGACGCCGCCCTGGCCGGCCGCGACTCGCTCGTCGTGATGCCCACGGGCGGCGGCAAGAGCCTCTGCTACCAACTACCACCGCTGGTTGGCGAGACCACGGACGTGGTCGTCTCCCCGCTGGTGGCCCTGATGAAGGACCAGGTCGACGCGCTCGAGGCGATCGGCTATCCCGCGGCCGCGCTCCACGGCGGCATGTCGCAGGAGGAGCGGGGGGGCGTCCGCGACCGGCTCGCCGCCGGCGAACTGCGGCTGTTGTTCGCGGCCCCGGAGCGGCTGGTGAACACGGGGCTGCTCGACCTCCTGGCCCGCGTCGGCGTGAAGCGGTTCGCCATCGACGAGGCCCATTGCATCAGCCACTGGGGTCACGACTTCCGCCCGGAGTACCGACAGCTCGCCCTGCTCCGCGAGCGGTTTCCGTCCGCGAGCCTCCACGCCTTCACCGCCACCGCCACGCCCCGCGTCCGCGACGACATCGCCCGGCAGCTCGGGCTCCGCGACCCCGCGGTGCTCGTCGGCACGTTCGACCGGCCGAACCTCGTCTACCGCGTGGTTCCTCGGGCCGAGCGGGCCGAGCAGGTGCTGCGGATCCTCGGCCGCCACCGGGGCGAGGCCTCGATCGTCTACTGCATCTCGCGGAAGGAGACCGAACGGCTCGCCGCCCGCCTGGCCAGTGAGGGCATCCTCGCCCGGCCCTACCACGCCGGGCTCGACGCCCGCGAACGGCACGCCACGCAGGAGGCCTTCGCAGGCGAGACGATCGACGTCGTCGTGGCGACGGTGGCCTTCGGCATGGGAATCGACCGCTCCGACGTCCGCCTCGTGCTCCACACGTCGCTGCCCAAGAGCCTCGAGGCCTACCAGCAGGAGACCGGCCGGGCCGGCCGCGACGGCCTGGCCGCCGAGTGCGTGCTGCTCTACTCCTCGGCCGACGTCTTCAGCTGGGAGTCGCTCGTCCGCAAGAGCGCCGCCGAGTCGGAACTCGACGCCGCGGAGCAGGAAAACCACATCGCCTCGCAGCTCGAGCACCTGCACGCCATGCGGCGGTACGCCCAGGCGGCCCGCTGCCGCCACGCCGCGCTCTCCGAGTATTTCGGCCAGGCCTACCCGGCGGCTGCCTGCGGCGCCTGCGACGTCTGTCTCGGGGAGACCGGCAGCCTGCCCGAGGCCACCGTGACGGCGCAGAAGATTCTCTCCTGCGTGGCCCGGGTCGGCGAGCGGTTCGGCGTGCGGCACGTCTGCGAGGTGCTCCGCGGCGCCAAGACCGAAGGCGTGTTGCGGCACGGCCACGAGCGGCTCTCGACCTTCGGCCTGCTCGCCGAAATGGAGCAGCGGACGGCCGAGAACCTCGTCCACCAACTGCTCGACCAGGAACTGCTGGCCCGCACCCCCGGCGACCGGCCGGTCGTCACGCTCAACGCGAAGTCCGGGGAGGTGCTCCGCGGCGGCCGCGAGGTGGTGCTGCTCGAGCCGCGGGTGGGCAAGGCCCGCACGACGAAGGCGGAGGCCGACGACTGGGAGGGCGTGGACCGCGACCTGTTCGAGCGGCTGCGGCGCTGGCGCCGGCGGGTGGCAGAGGGCCGTGGCAAGCCGGCCTGGACGATCCTCGACGACAAGGCCCTGCGGGCGATCGCCCGTGAGAAGCCCGCCTCCCCGGCCGCCCTGCTCCGCTGCAAGGGCATCGGCGAAAAGCGGCTGGCCGACTTCGGCCCCGCCCTCCTCGACCTTGTCTCGGGAAAGGAGCCGGAATCATGATTCCCGAGCATGCTCCGCCGCTCCCACGGGAGAAGGCGGAGGGATCGGCGTGAGGATGCGGAGCGTGGCGGACCTTCGCCAGCGACGCAACTCATGCCGTCCCGCAGCCGCCCCATCCCTTCAACAGCCACGCTTCTGGAGGCGACTATCCCGATGACCACCAATCCCACCACCCCCACAGCCGCCCTCCGCGACCTCGGCACGAGCCTGGGGCTCGACAACCTCACCCGCACGAGGCTCGACGACGGCACGCTCGCGCGGTACGTCCGCGACTTGTCGGTCACGGGGCTGACGAGCAACCCCACGATCTACAACCTGGCGGTGAAGAACTCGGCGGCCTACGACGCCACGATCGCGGGTCTTGCGAAGCGGGGCCAGGCGGCCGAGGCGATCTTCTTCGCACTCGCGCTCGAGGATCTCACGCGGGCGGCAGACCTGTTCCGGCCGGTGCACGAGCGGACCGGCGGCCTCGACGGCTGGGTGTCGCTCGAGGTCTCGCCGCGGCTGTCCTACGACACGGCGAGCACCCTCGCCGCCGCCCGCGACCTCCATGCCCGGGCGGCCCGGCCGAACCTGTTCATCAAGATACCCGGCACGGCGGAGGGGCTGCCGGCGATCGAGGAGGCGACCGCGGCCGGCGTGCCGGTGAACGTGACGCTGCTCTTCACCCGCGGACAGTACCTGGCCGCAGCCGAGGCTTGGATGCGGGGCGTGGAGCGGCGGATCGCGGCCGGCCTCGATCCGCGCGTCTGCTCGGTGGCGTCGCTGTTCATCAGCCGCTGGGACACGGCCACGGCGAAGCGGCTGCCGCCGCACCTGGCCAATCGCCTCGGGGTCGCGATCGGTGCCGATGCCTACGCCGCCTACCGCGCGCTGCTCGCGGGTGACCGCTGGCAGCGGCTGGCGAACTTCGGCGTGCCGGCCCAGCGGTTGCTGATGGCGAGCACGGGCACGAAGGATCCGGCCCTCTCGGACCACCTCTATGTCCGCGAACTGGCGGCGCCGCACACGGTGAACACGATGCCGGAGGCGACGCTGCTGGCCTTCGCCGACCACGGCACGCTCGGTCCGCCGCTGCCGGCCGACGGCGGCGACTGCGGCCGGCTGCTCGGCGAGATCGCGGCAGCCGGCATCGACCTCACGGCCCTCGGTGCCGAGCTGCAATCCCAAGGCGCCGCCGCCTTCGTGAAGAGCTGGGACGAGCTGCTGCAGGTGATCGCCGAGAAAGCGCGGCACGCCGCTGCTGGATGATCGGCGGCTGGAGGCCGCCGGATCGTGGCTCCGACCGCCGGCCGCGGCGGGCGGCCGCGTGCCGCCGCCCAGCGGCGGCCCTGCTCGCCCGGAGGTGCGAGCAGCCGGCAGGCGAGGGCAACCTTGGCTTGCCCTCCGCCTGCCCAAGCGAAAACGGGCAGGATGCCCGTGTTTCGCGTGAAGCTAGCCCTCGCCGAGATAGGCGTCGCGGACGCGGCGGTCGGCCGCCAGTTCGGCCCCGGTGCCCGTGAGCGTCACGCGACCGGTCTCCAGCACCCAGCCGCGGGAGGCGAGCTTGAGCGCCGCCCGCGCGTTCTGCTCGACCAGCACCACGGCGATGCCGCGGGCGGAGAGCGACGCGATCACCTCGAAGACCTTTGCCACGATGAGAGGCGCGAGGCCCAGCGACGGCTCGTCGAGGAGGA
>SXGQ01442470.1_pt1 | contig 13182 bp, 13 predicted proteins | sample 3178371 | NCBI WGS metagenome assembly SXGQ01 (sample SAMN11356859, study PRJNA531348) | freshwater metagenome | isolation source: freshwater sample F1-20 | place: China: Fuxian Lake, Yuxi | collected 2017-12-25
ATGCTTCAACTTCACCTGTTATAAAAAGGCCTTTTGGTATTGAAATTTTACTTGATTCTAATTGTGATATTCTCTTTTCTAAATCAGATATTTTCTTTTCATCTGCTTTTACAAGAGAGGTTGCCAATAACGCAACTATGATTAAAACAATTATGGCAAAATATTGTACAATCAATTTCTTATCTAGTTTCATATTAATTATTTATCTTTGGAAAAAGATGGTCTTTATTAAACACTAATACATCTTTCTCGTCTAATCCTAAAGATAACATTACTCTAGGTGTATGTGGGTTTTGTTGTTGATGTTCACAATAATAGTTTTGTGCTGTTATTACATCTTCTCTTTTTGAGTCGTTTTTAAAGTCACCTATCTTATCTAAGTAATTATGTAAATTACTTTCGGCCATTGTGGTTACTTGGAATAATTCTTCTTCTGTTTGTATATTACCAGCTGCAATCATACCACCACTAAAGATGGCCTTTGCCCAATTCGGCAATTCTCTTTCTTTACTTGGTTTATACCATTTCGTTTCATTTATAAACCATTGTGTAAGTGGATGTTCTTTTTTAAGTAATGGTGAAAAATCGTGGAATGCACCTGTGACTTTATTCTTACCTGCGATTACATCAAATCCATATATTGGGCCACCATTTGTTAATTCAGGAAATAAACAAACGTGCATCATCCAAAGGCCTTTTGTTTCTCTGGCATCTACCACGTCCACGTGAGCACGCCGAACGTTCTCATTTTTCCAAGTACGATTGACCCAACCTTCTTTATTAAATCGTGTCATACCTTCTTCAAAGTATTCAACACAATTAATATCTAACGTATCAATTATATTATTCTTGCACTGTATAAGATTTTCCCAAATCATTCATTTCCTTAAATAATTCTGTAGCATATTCAAAACATAATTTAGCTTCAGCAACCACATTTACTTGATACGTGTTCATATATTGATTTATTAATTCTCTTATCACTCTTTTTAATTCTTCTGGTTTTAAAAAGACAAGATATGTGTTTGGGCCTGGTGTTTTTCTTCGTATCATTTGGCCACCATATAAATCTCCCATATGTCTTACATAGATATGAGCATATAATTTTTCTGCATCATCTTTGATAGTGTCTAAGTGATAAACATATCTTAATGTACTGTCCGTAATATAAGGTTTATTTGGTTGATTCCAAAGTGAACGAAAGTCGTGGTCTAATTTTTGAGCTCTATCTAAACCTGGTGTTTGTCTAAACAGGCCATTGGCAAAAGCATATTTTTCAAGTGTAGCATAACACTGTAATAGATTAAATAAGTATGTAGCGTATAGGTCTGGATCAATTTGGCCAGACATAAGAATTTGTACAAAAGGTTCAGACTCGGCCTTTTTGTGTTCTTCTAATGTCAAATCTTTAATGTTAAACACTATTTAATTTCCAAATTGTTAGGGTAAACATTATCTCCAAAAAAACCTTTAATAAAACAATTGAAAGCTAATACCAATCTTTGGTTATTTTCCATATTAACACCTACTGAATGATTTATCCAACTAGGAAAAAACAATAAATCTCCTGTTTTTACTTCAAATTGAAAATTATCTTCATTAAATTGATTTGAAACTTTTTCTTTTAAATAAAAGTCAAATTTATTAAACAATGCGCTTCTATGATGAAAATAAATTTTTTCAGATTTAGAAGGTACATTTAAATAACAAACACCTGATATAAATGAATTAGGGTGATTATGTATAGGATGATAACCGCCTTTTTCTATTTTAGAGAACCAAGAATTTGTTATATATAAACTATTACTTTTAAATCCTAAAACTTCTTTTTCATAAATCATAATTTCTTTGTTTAAAATTTTTTTTATTTCTATCAAATTTACACTGTTTAATATATAATAATCTTTACTTAAAAAACTACCTTTTTCTCCATTTTTGTATCCTATTTCAAAACTTAAATAATCTTTTATTTGATTATTATTAAATTGAAATACATTTTCTTTTATAGTTATAGGTGTTGAAAAAATACCATTAGTTTTAAACATTACGAATACCTAAAAAATTTATTATTATTCTCTTAATATTTTTAACAGGATTTTCAGCTGCGTGAGGAATATTGGATTTAAAATAAATCACTTTACCTTTTTCAGGCGAAACTCTTTCAATTATGTTATTTTGTTTATCAAAAAATAAAGTATCACCATCACTATCATTTACATAATAAATCATTGATGTAAAAATTGAATGTTCTATGTCTATGTGTATTGGTAAATGTACATATTCATTATGACTTTTTAAATTTAAATTTAATTTTATTCTTTTAAAATATTCAAATTGTAATTGTTTAAATGATGTCAAAACTGGAATTATATCATTAAAGAAAGGAGAAGTAGGTACTTGGTTTCTATACAATCCGTGTACAAATTGAAATCCATCATAATTTTCATTATGATTTATTTTGCCTTTATCATTACCAACAGTTTCATTATTAAAATACCAAGGAAAAACATCTGAACATATTAATTGTTCTAAATTATCAGCTACGTTTTTTTTTATTTTAAAACTATCAATTATACTATCCATTGTGAATCTGAATTTTCATAACCTAGTAAACCTGTTGGCACTAAATTAAATGCTAAAGAGTATCTAGTTATATTTGATTGATTAGTTAATATTTTATGATACATTTCACTAGGAAATAATATTAATAAATTATTGTATGGATAAAATTTTATTTCAGGAGCATTATTATAGTTATATTCACTCATTTTTAATTGAAATCTTTTTATTGAATAATCTTCAAAACTTATAGCGCCACTATTATTATCTGTATTAATATAAAATATACCACTAAACATACTATTGTTGTGATTATGATAATTTGATTGTTCTCCTGGATTATTTTTTGCAATCCAAGAAGTTGTTATTTTAAAATCATTATATGTATATTTTAATATATTATTTTTAAAAATATAAAACTCATCTAATAATATTTTTTTTAAAAATAATAATTCTTTTGTGTTTAAAATATCATTATTAGAAGAAGATTTTGATATATTAACATTATTTGTATCTGGTGTTTCATTATTGCCAGCATTAATCCAACTTTGTTGTTCAGCAAAAATTTTTAAATCAAACAAGTTATTTATTGATACTTTTTCAGATAAATTTTTTGTATATACAATTTTTGGAAAAAGTTTGTGTACAGTACCATTCATAATCTAAACCCTAATGATAAAATTAAATTATCTTTTTACCGGGTCGTATAACAGTTGTTCTTTATCTGATAAAATCCACCCTATTTGTGCTTCGTCAGAAGCTATACATTTAACACCTTCTATACCTTCGTAAGCATTTTTCCAAGTTATTGACCGGTCATCTGCATAAGTAGTGCCTTTTTTTAACCAATCAACAATAGCTATCACAACACCACCTTTTGACCCTGTGGTTGAATAATCATCTAACTTAACAACAGCCATTCTTTGTAGTGCCATTTAAAACTCCTTTATTATCATCTATATTTATAATCATTTTTTTTCTATTTTTACATTAAAAGAATATGATATTCTATCCTTATCAGTAGTATTCATATCCACATAGTGTTCCAACCAACTAGGAAATATATAGAGCTCACCTTTATTAGGAGCAAATCTCCATTCACTTGCATTACTTTCATTAAATGGTTCTCTAAAATAATAGCCAGTCCAAGACATTTGTTTAGCAGCCGAAGGATTACAAAATCTAATGTCGCCTTCATCACCATCAGTTTTTACATAGTAAACACCTGAACAAAATCCTGTATGTAAGTGTTTATGATTGTATGAATATTTACTATTTATGTTTGCCCAAATACCATCAATTTTAGGACCCCATTGTTCACAATTTACACCCACATAAAAAAAGTAATCTCTACAACAATAATCTATAGACAATAATAGTTGAGAAAAATTTATATCATTATTGTTTTCTAAATTTTTTGATTGCCAACCATTGGCATTACTTTTTATAACTCCAGAGTCCGTATTTTTAATATTATAACTATAATTTATTAAACTTTGGTTATCAACATTTAAGTAATATTTTTTTACAAAAGATGAAAATAAATTAAAATTATCAGTTTTCATTTTTAGGACTCTTTGTTAATTTTAAATAATCTATATTAGATTTATTATTAAAAACTTCAAATTCAAAAAATATATTAAACGCTAAAGAATATCTTATTGTGTTTGTATTATTTTTTTGAACTGAATGTAACAAATGTGATGGAAATAATAAAATTTCTCCTTCTTTTGGTATTAATGTAAAAGTGTCGGTATTATATAAAGTTTTTTCAGTATATTCAAATCCTAAAGTTTCGTGAAAATTATTTGTATAACCGTGTGGTTTCTCAAAAACTACTCCGCCTGAATTTTTTGGTATTTGTAAATAATATACTCCACTAATTACACTATTTCTATGTTGATGAGAACTTGCCCAGTCTCCAGGAATATGTTTATTAATCCAACTGTTTAAAAAATAATGTTTAAATTTTCTATGAATTTTTAAATAATTATAAACATAATTATCAACACACAAAGTAATTTTATTTTTTAATTTTTTAAAAATATCTGTGTCTAAAATATATTTTTCTTTACTAAAAACAGCAGAACCATTTTCCATTAATTCAAATTCAATATTGAACAAGTTATTTTTAATATTTTCTTCTACACCTATATTTTCATTGTAAATTGAAATTGGCCACAAATGAAATATTTTTTTAAGTGGATTGTTTTTATTTTCTACCATTTTTTATATTGAGTAGGCAATCCTAACATAGGTCTATTATCATACATTATATCATATTGCCCACCAGCTTCATTATAATGTAAAAAAACTTGAGCGTGGTTTAAACCTTTATATGGTTCTCTCCAGTGTTCTAATTCACAACCTCTATAAATTATCATATCACCCGGTTTCATATAAATTGCTTTGCCCTTTGTACCTAATTCACCAGTCTTAGGTCCTACAAACATTGGCCAATTATATTCTTCTTTAATGTTTGATACATCATAACCTAAACATAAAGTTGATGAAATTTCGCAACTAGGTCTATCTTTGTGTCTTGTTAATTCTGTACCTGTTGTATATAATCTGTGATATGAATAAGTTGAATTTAATTTTACACCAATAATATTTGAAATTTTTTCACAACTACTATCTAATAGTGCTTCAAATATAAGGTCGCCATATTTACTAAAATCTCCTGGAGCTTGGTCGTCTTTAAATGTTCCCCAAATATCTCTATTCGTATTTTCTAATCCTTGTATAAATTCCAAATATTCTAGTCTTTTAGCTTCCATTTTCACATAATGATATAACAAATCGCAAACTTCAGGTTTAATAAAGTTAGTTACATATAAAAAATGATTTTCTTTAAAGACATCTGCACTATTCATATTTTTACCTTAATGGATTACCTAAACACCACAAAACTAAAGAATACCTAGTGCCTCTAGTAATTGGTGTAACTTGATGATAAAAGTATGAAGGAAAAACTATCAAAGAACCTTGTGGTCTAATTTCTTCACACTCGTGGTATCTGTTATTTTTTGTATGCGGTCCTAAATCAAATTTTAAATTTCCACCTTCATATTCTCCTGGAACATTTAAATTCAATGTCATTGATAACTTTCTAATTTTTCCTACAAATTTATCATATACTGTATGATTAGATAATACTTTGTTATTATTTTTAGTTTCTGAAACTCCTGGTATATGCCTTCTATATTTGGATAAATGACAAGAAGCACCATCACTATGCCAACCATAAAAACCTCCAGGATTATAGATTGTAAATTGAAAAGTTTCATACCAATCTAAATCATATTTCCATCCAGCTTCAATATTTGCTTGATTTATATAAGGCAAAATTAAATCGTACAACCATTGGTCATTTAACCAAGCAACTTGACTATCTCTAACAAATGTGTTTTTATTCTCAATTTCTTCAAATGTTTTATCATTTAAAGGTTGTAAGTCTGGATTAGCTTGTTTATGATTATCTCCAAATGTGGTGCCAGCGGTGTCTAAACCGTTTTGTTTCATTTTTTCAATTTCAGATTTGCCTAAATTAATAATTTTTTGGCAGTTTTCTGAAGATATTATTGATTTAAAATAATAGTATGTGTTTTCAGTAATCATTATAAATTAGTCCCTATATATAAAACAGTTGTCATTTTTCTAATATCATTTTTTCTTTAGGAAACCAAATAATATCAATATTGGTTTTCTTAAAAGTATTTATACAATCATCCGGCGTTTCTATTAATGGTTCTCCTGCTATGTTAAAGCTAGTATTTAATAATAAAGGAACTCCTGTTAATTTATAAAATTTATTTAATAATTCATAAAAATGAGGAATAGTTTCATCTACCGTTTGTATTCTACAAGAATTATCTATATGAATTACACCAGGTATCTCATTTAATTTATTTTTTTTAACATCAAAAGAAATTGTCATAAAAGGAGAATTTTCAACAGTCATATGAAAATATTCGTGTGCATATTCTTTTAATACTGAACAAGCAAAAGGTCTATACCATTCTCTATTTTTTATTTTATTAATAATTTCTTTACTATTTTTATCTCTTGCGTCATATAAAATACTACGATTTCCTAAAGCTCTAGGACCTGCTTCTGATTTTTCATTATAAATCGCTACAATTTTTTTGTTTTGTAATTGTTCAGCGATATAAGTTGATGTTGTAGATTTTAATTTATTTACAGAAATTTTATGTTCAATGTTATTAAAAAATATGTTTTTTAATTTATATATTTTATTATCTTTTGTTTCATTTCTATAAATAAACATAGCACATCCAATACTATTACCCGTATCATCAGCTAAAGGCTCAAAATAAAAATTAATATTGGGTAATTTTTTGGTTAAGTAACCATTAGTTACCACGTTTAAAGCATAACCTCCAGTTATACAGACATTTTTAATGTCGGTTTTATCAATATATTTTTTTACAAGTTTTAAAACTTCTTCTTGTGTTTGTTTTTGCACCTGAAAGGCATAATTAGCATATCTTTTGTTTTTTTTAGGGACAATATTAGTTTGATAATTAATATATTTTTTATATCCTACCTCGCCATTTTTGTAAGTAAAAAATAGATTGTTGTTAGGAAGGCCATTAATAAATAATTTTTCAAAAGGCATATCTTCACCATAAGCTGATAACCCCATTGTTTTACCATTTTCTAATACATTTTGGCCAATTAGAGTTGTAGCACTTTCATATATCTTAGTAATGTTATAAACACTATCGGATACCATTTCACAGTCAGGGTATTGAATTTTTAATTTTGTTAATGATTTAAAATTTTCAACATCATAATTTACACCAATATTTTTTAACCAAAAGCTTTTATAAACAGGTTTAAAATTGTTTGGATATTCTGATACGAACACACTTTCACTTTCACGCATATTATCAATCTCCGCACCATTTCTATCAATGACAATAATAAGTGATTTTTCAAAACCACTATTATAAAAAGCTAAACTTGCGTGAGCTAAATGATGGTGTTGACTGAATTGAATTATTTTACAATTTAATTTTTCTTTTAATTTTTTTTCTAATTTAAAATTAAATGTGTCTTTAGGAGTAGGAGAACATATAACAGCAAAGTCAATTTTACCTTTACTATTATCTATACATTTTTGAATAGAATTTATGGCTTCAATATCTCTTTTAATTCTTGTAAGTCTTTCTTCTTTACAAAAATATTCAATATGACCATCATTAATAATACAAGCACTACTATCGTGTGCAGGTGATATACCCAATATTCTCATAATAACAAGTCTTATATTAAAAATTAATTAATTATTTATTTTCAGTTAATATGATATTTTTAATTTTTGTAATTAGTCTTTTTATCATATCATCTAAATATTCTCTATCTGCACCAAAAGTTATAAAAGGAACCGTGTAATCATTTCCCTCTTTATCTTTTTTTCTATTATAACCTTGAACACTTGCACCCAGTTTTTCATCTTTAAAAAAATTATAAAACAAACCCTCATTTACAGGAATTTTACGAATTTCTTTTATTTTAAAATCTATTTTAATTTTTTCTAAAGCTATGTCAAGAGGTAAATTTTTTAATTTTTCTATTTGATTTATAACTTCTTCAGCAGTTTCTTTATCTCTATTAGTTACAAAATCATAATCGTATAATATTTTATCTGGTTTTGACATAGTATAATCTTTAAATTAATAACTTACAATGATAATTCCACTGCCACCATTTGCTCCGCCTGGTTGAGAACGATCTGAACCTCCTCCACCACCACCTCTATTAGCAGTTCCATTTACAGCAGGACTTGATATAGAACCACCATCAGGCGAAATAGCTTGACCAGCTCCTCCGCCACCATTTCCACCTGTACCAAATTGAGGATTTACCCATACAGAACCGCCACCACCACCTGCATAAAAAACAGGTGAACCTGAAATTGAATAAGCTCGTCCAACTCCTCCCGGACCCCCAATTGAGTAATTACCACCGTTACCTGCTCCACCTGCGCCACCGCCTCCGCCGCCGCCGTGAACACCACCACCAGGCGGTTGTCCTGGATCGCCTCCTTGATTTCCGAAACCGTAAGTGCCACTATCACCTGGTTGAGAAGGTTGTGTTGCTTGAATTCCTGAACCTGCAGGTGAAGGATTACTACCTCCTCCACGGCCGCCGCCTGAACCACCTGGACCTCTTGCTGGATTATCTACAGGCCCTGGACCTGAATTAGCACCGCCTCCTCCACCACCTTTAGCGGTAAGTGTTCCAAATGTACTATCAGTACCTCTATTTCCAGTTGTACCAGTACCACCTGAAGCCCCGTCACCGACAGATAATGAAACTGAACCTCCAGGAGTTACAGGAAATGCTGGTCTAAAAATTAATCCTCCAGCGCCGCCAGCACCAGCGTGGTGTTGACCACCTGAACCTCCACCTGCAACTACTAAAACATCTACTGCCGTTGTTCCAACTGGAGCAGAAAATGTAGAAGGTCCTACTGATGTAAATGATTGAACAATAGGAGCATTAACAGTAATACTAAATTGTCTTGTAGATGTAGATGCTGTTGTTGCAGCTGAAACTGTAAATGTTGATGTTGTATTTGTACCAACGGCCGATGCTGTGCCTGTAATTGCAGCTGTAGATGCGTTTAAAGAAAGGCCAGTTGGTAAAGAACCTGCAGTTATTGAATATGTAATTGTATCACCATCTGGATCTGTAGCAGCTGCTGAAGAAAGTGAATAAGAAGAGCGACTACTATCATTAATTGTACCTAATGTGCCGGCCGCTGTTGTAAAAACAGGAGCAGTGTTGTCAGCACTAATACCAGCTACAAGTTCAGCTGAAAGGCCTGAACCATTTGTCATTTTAACAGTGTAAGGGCTGCTTGCTGTATCAAAACTAGATGCTGGAAGTACACAAGTAAATAAACCGGTACTATTTCTTGTTTGAGTAACTGGTGTAAGTGTTTCACTTGTACCAATAAATGTTACGTTACCACCCGTTGTATCAAATAAACTTCCTTTTACTTGAATTGTTGTGTTGCCTACTGCTTCGTTATCCACTTGGCCAGAAGTTGTATCACCACCACCATCTACGTTGACAAATGTAATTGTAGGAGGAGAATCAATTGGTTTCCAATCTGTACCTGTATAATACTCCATTAAATTTGTAGTCGTATTAAATCTGAGTGTACCGCCAGCAAAAGATGTATCTCTTTCAGCAGTTGTACCTGTTGAAATACGTTCACCAATAGTGCCAGTGAACTTTCGGTTTTTACCTGTAAAATCTCTTAAATCTGCCATAGTTTAAATTCTCTCTATATTTATATTATATGTTTGTTACTAATTTCCATCCATAAGTTGCGCCTGTATAAACTAAAGTAATACCGGCATCTTCAGTAGATAACACTAAATTTTCTGTTAAACCCATTATTTTGTTACCATTTCTTCCAATTGTACAATTGTTTGTATCAAAAGTACTTGCTAAATCTATTATACTTACTTGATCGCCTGTTTGAGGTGAAGCAGGCAAAGTAATTGTTTTAGCACCACTTGAAGTGTCCACAAAATAACGATCATTTGCCGCAATTGTAATACTTGCTACTGTTGTAGCCCAAGGATTACCACCACCTAAACCTGTCCATTGTGTGCCGTTATAACCTTCCCAAGTAACTAAAGATGAATTGAATCTTACACCGCCTGTGAATAAATCACCACCTGTCGGTCTTTGAGCTGTTGTACCAGTAGGTGGAACAAAATGGCCTGTTCCCATTTGGTCTCTTTGTGTATAACCAACAATAGCTCTTTCTGTAGGCACGGCACTATTAGAATCTCCACCTAAAGTTTCGTCTGTTGAAAATTCATTAATAGTAGCACCCAATTCTGCACCAATAGAACCAAGTTGTAATTCAGATAATCCTGAAAGGTCAAAAGCGTCAGCATTTAAAGTTGCAATACCAGTTGCCTGTTGAATACGGAACAAATCACCAACTCTAAAATCTCCATCTTGGTCTGTTGAAACGAAGTAAACACGGCCTCCATTTGTTTCTTCAACTTCATCTTGTTGATCAGCAGGTTGTAATGGTTCACCTGGATAATTTGTGTCAGCGGCACCACCTGTTCCTACATCTAAGAAATCGTGGCCAGTTAATCGGACGTTTGAAAATTTTGTTGTTACATTTCCTACTTCATTATTATCAATGGGTCCCGTTGCAGTTGTTATATATGATGTTAAACGAACTGTTGCTGTGCCTGCTGAAGTATTTTCTTCTGATACAGCACTTACACGATAGTAAGTTGAATTTCCTGCAAATTTAATATTAGCCCCTACTGTGATTAATCCTGTTGCATTTAAAGCTGTTGTTCCTGATTTAACAGATATTAATGGTCCAACTTGTCCTTTTTGTGCAATAGTTGTAGAGTCACCTGTGCCAAAAGTAGCATCTAAATTTACTGTAAATGTAGATGAGTTTTCAGCTGTAATTCTTATCGTTTCTGATTTTTGAAAATTGCCTGATCTATTTTTTATATGAATATAATCTAAAGCTGTATTATATCTAAAGAATGTAGCAGTAGCACCAGAAGTAAGTCCTAAAACAGTAGCAAAACCAGAACCATTTAATGCAATAGCAGAAGTTAAAGTACTTTCAGTTGCAGAACCACCGAAAGTTGTAGGACTATATTGCAACATTTCACCATTACCCTGAATACCTACAGGTGTTTCAGCAGCTAGTTGTCCATCAGCGACAGCACCTTGTTCTCCGTAAACAGATGAACCATTTAAACTTCTTATAAAACCACCTTCTGATGCAAAGTAAGATTTATTACAGAAATAAGTAAAGCAAGAAACCATTTCTGCTCGGCCGTTTCCGTGACACCATATACCAATACCATCGGAGTTAATTTGAGTAAAGTGTGTTGCTAAAATTGATTTATTACTTGAAGCATTTGTATGAAGAAGGCCATCTATTTTAATACCAACAGCATTAGCATTTAAAGATGTCATATCTTGTAAATATGGTGATTGTGTTAAAATGGCTCCTTCAGGATCTAATGATGCAACAATCGCACCACCAAAACCTGTATTAGCAGTTAAGTGTGTTGAAGTACCTGTCATACCTCTTAATGTCATTAATCGTAAATTTGTACCATCATTCATTAAGAACATATAAGAAGCATTGTTTGCTTCTACAGCCGTTACTGTAAATATTAAATCTGAACAATTTCCTATTTGAGTTCCTAAAATTGTAATAGTATCACCAACTTGATATTTGTAACCACCGTGATAAACTGAAATTGTAGGTGTTGATGAACCATCTCTTACTATATTTACTACGACACCTGCACCTGAGCCTGATGTAGCATTTTGGTGTTTATATTTAAAAGTTCCGAATGTTGAACCACCAATACCACCTGAAGTGTAAGAAACGGTAGCAATTGTAGTTGAGTTTCCTGTGGCTGGCCTTACTTCAACAGACCTTAAAGCTTCACCTCTTATTGTTACATTTGCTGGCACAACAAGTGGTAATTGTTCTCTATATGAACCTGTTTTTACCCAAATTAAATCACCAAAGTTTACGTTTAAAATTGTGAGTGTCATATTTGTGGCACCACCAAGTTGCGAAGAACCTGTTATTGTAACAGTATCGCCAGCCACAAAATTTTTACCACCATTTACTATAATTACATTTGTAAGTGTGGGCGCTGATGAACCATCAATCGTAATTTGAAAAACTGCTCCTGTTCCTGAGCCTGAAGTTGTAAATGTGCTTACTGTAAATACACCACCTGTTCCTCCAGAACCGCCTGATACAGCTGATAATTCTAAAATATCTCCTTTACCTGAAACTGCTAGTGCAGCTTTAATTGTTTTGAAAGGTAAAGTTTTTGCACCTGTTCCTGTTGAATCGTTTCCTGAATTTGCAACATATAAAACATTTCTTGTGCCTTCATCATAACGCCATTCAGGTATTGTGCCGTTTGAAGTTAATACTGAACCTGCTGGCCCTAAATCTAATCTTGCAGCTGCACCAGAAGTATTTTGAATAATCATATCACCAGGTTCTGATAATACGTTTCCTTCATCGCCTTGAGCTATAACTTTCCAAACTGTTGCGTCTGTTCCTGGTGTTACGTTTAATTGTCTGTCTTTTAATTGTACGTAAGAAGTTCCTTCATATAATACAACTTCACTGATTAGATATGTTGTAGATGAAGAATATGTGGCCTGATATTTAAATCCTGTTGTAACTAAATTCCAATAAGACGAGTTGACTGCACCTGTGGCCTGCACGGCAGGATATTGGCCTGTATGATTTGCATTTGCTACATAAGAATTACCACCATAATTTACAAAATCTCCTGTTTTATAAGTTGTGGCAAAATTATATGTGCCTGTAGGATTAAAACCTGTTGTTACAATGTCCCAATATGCGTTATCTGTAGGTGTATTTCCTGAACTTGGTGTTGCATTTACATAAACATAAACATAACCACCATAACTGACTACGTCACCATCTTGGTAAGTTGTGCCTGAACTATATGAATCTTCCCATTGTAGGCCTTCTGTAAATACTGACCAGTTTGAACCAATTGCAAAAGAACCGCCTGATGTATG
>SXGQ01862617.1_pt1 | contig 13182 bp, 18 predicted proteins | sample 3178371 | NCBI WGS metagenome assembly SXGQ01 (sample SAMN11356859, study PRJNA531348) | freshwater metagenome | isolation source: freshwater sample F1-20 | place: China: Fuxian Lake, Yuxi | collected 2017-12-25
AAAGAAGGTGGAACTATTGAAGTCTGGGGTGATGGAAAACAAACTCGTTCATTCCTCTATATTGATGAATGTATTGAGGCAACTCGTCGTTTGATGGAATCTGATTTTATTGGACCAGTCAATATTGGTTCAGAGGAAATGGTAACTATCAATCAACTAGTGGATACCGCAGCAAAAGTTGCTGGTAAAAAAGTATCAAAAAATCATATTGATGGACCTCTTGGAGTTCGTGGACGTAACTCTAATAACGATTTAATTCGTAAAGAACTTGGTTGGGATTATTCTCAGACACTTGAAGAAGGTATTCGTAAAACTTATGAGTGGATTAGTGAGCAAATCAATGCGAAGAAAATTTAATTTAGTTGGAAATACATTTACTCATTTGACTGATGGAAATAAAGGTTATTCTGTTCACGGAAAAGACTCTAAATATATTGAATGGGTAAAGGATGGAACTGGAGATTGCACTTTCTATATTGACAGTACACTCGTACAGGCATTTATTGATGAAGATGATGGAAAACCAAAATATGCTTGGTTATTAGAATCTAAGTATATCACCCCTCAAATTGTAGATTCGGTAAGAATGTTTCCTGAAAAATATTTGGAAGTGTTTGACATTATTTTTACACATAATCAAGAATTACTTAAGATTGATTCTAAATTTAAATGGTGTCCTGCTCAAGGATTTTGGATTAAGGAACCTAAAATTTATGAAAAGTCGAAAATAATTTCGATGATTGCATCAAATAAAAGAATGTGTGATGGGCATCGATTAAGACTTGAATGGGTAGAGCGTATTGGTGGACAAGTTGATCTTTATGGACGTGGTTTTAATGAAATTGCTTTGAAAGAAGAAGGTCTTTGTGACTATATGTTCTCTGTTGCAATTGAAAATGGACAGTACGAAACTTATTTCACAGAAAAACTTTTAGATTGCTTTGCTACAGGCACTATTCCTGTTTATCTAGGTGCTCCTGATATTGGAAAGGTCTTTAATTCTGATGGTATTATTACACTGTCTGAAGAATTTGATGTTTCTGAAGAAATATACTATAATAAAATTAATGCAGTTAAGGAAAATCTTGAAATTGCAAAAACAATGGAAGTATTAGAAGATTTTATTTACCTTAATTATTTAAAATAGAGGAACAAGATGGGAAGAATTAGTCATCCAGTTAATCTGGAAAAATTGGTAAAAGTTTTTAATCTTAAGAACTTTGTTGAGAGTGGAACTGGTGATGGAAGTAGTATGAAAATTGCTGCTGATTTGAATTTGTTTGAGAATTTGTATGGAATTGATCTTGATGAAGATTTATATAATCGCGCAGTTTCTATGTTTAAATCATCTGTAAAGATGTATAATGGATATTCCAAAGATGAAATGTTGAAGATTGTTGGCGAACTTTCTGACAAACCAACTCTTTTTTGGCTTGATGCTCATTTTCCTGGTGCTGACTATAAGGGTGCCAAATATGATGCGGAAAAAGATGATTCTAAGAGAATTCCTTTAGAAGCAGAACTTAAAATTATTAGTGAAAATAGAAACATCACAAACGATGTTTTTATTATAGATGATCTTAGAATTTATGCAGATCTACCAGGGGGATCTTGGGAATTTAGAACAACTGCCGGAGCAGAAAATCATGATTTTATAGAAATATTGATAGGTAAAACTCATTTACTTGTAGAGCATCACCAAGATCAAGGATATATGCTTGGATTTCCATTATCTACGTCTGAAGAATCAATTCGTTCAACTATTAATCATACTTATTAATTTTGGAGATCATTAATGCCATTTAAACAAGATTATTTTTGTTCAAAAAATATTAAAAAAGTTCTTCATATTGGTGCTGACAGGGGAGGAGAACTTCCTCTATATCATAATATGGGTGTTGAGAAAGTTGTTTGGGTAGAGGCAAATCCTGAAGTTTATGAAGAACTTCTAGAAAATATTCGCATTATGAATATTTCCAAAGTTGAAAGTATTTGTTTTAACAGTTTAATTAGCGATAATGACGATGTTGAAACTGATTTTAATCTTTATTATGGATGGGATGCTGGGCATCTTGTTGGTAATAAAGGTATGTCTTCTATTCTAGAAGCAAAAAATTCTTGGTGGGGATCTGAATGTTATCGTGGAACTATTAAGTTAAATTCTATTACTATAGATACTTTCCTTGAAAGAAATAATCTAGGATATAATTTTGATCTTCTGAATATGGATACTCAGGGAGCAGAATTAATGATTTCTAAAGGTGCAACAAAAGTTTTAGAAAATATTAAATTTATTAATTCTGAAGTTACTTTTTATAATGCGCCTTACCATGACAATCCTCTTTTTGATGAACTTAGTGAATATTTTCAAAAATTTGGGTTTAATCATGTTGAGACAGAATTGAGTGATGATAGAAACTGGGGAGATGCTATTTTTGCAAAAAAATAAATTATGGAAAAAGTTTGTTTAATTAAGCAATCTGTTGGAATAGGTGATGTTTTTTATTTGCAAAAATTTGCTCATATTCTTAAAGAATTTGGATATAAAATAATTTGGCCATTGAGAGATGACATACTATGGATTCGGGATTATATTGATGGAATTTCTTTTTGTCCTTTGAGTGGAAATTTCATAGGTAAAGAATATTATTATTCTGGAGAGTTTGTGATTGATAGAGGTAATTTTTTATTTCTTTCTCCTGACGGTTTGCAATTTCCTGGGAAAAGAATTATGGAATCTAAGTATTTGTTAATAAATCAAAATGATGAAAATTGGTATGATTATTTTAATTTCAATCGCAAACTTGACAAAGAAAATGATCTTTACTATAATGTTTTAGGTTTAACCGATGAATCTGAATATGTATTCATTAATAAAATGTCAAGTGTAGATCCAAAACTATCTAATGTTTTGGATAACCTTACTTTTAATTTTCCAGTTATTGAACTTAAAATTATTGAAGGTTTTACTATGTTTGATTGGTGTAAAGTATTTGAAAATGCTATACAAATTCATACAGTTCATACTGGTATTAATTACGTCATTGATAAATTAAACTTAAAAGCAAATAAGTATAATATGTACCAGGGATTACATTCTTCAGATGTTCAATATATTCCCTTTTCTAAAAATCCTAAATTTATTCCAAATTCATAAAGTATGAAATTTTTAATTACTGGAATCACTGGATTTGCTGGACCTCACTTAGCAAATCTTCTTCATAGTGAAGGTCACGAAGTCTATGGGTTAATTCGTCGTACCAATGGCATGGAGACTGATATTCGCGATGTAGTTCTCGATGAAGTTTATAATTCAATTACCTTCTTGTATTCAGACCTTTGCAATTATCGCTCATTGAGGAATGTCTTTGAGAAGTATGAGTTTGATGGAGTTTTCCATCTTGCTGCTCAATCTCATCCCCCTTCTAGTTTTATTGATCCAATTGGAACAATTGAAACTAATGTACTCGGTAGTGCCAATCTGATTCAAGTGATTGTGGATCACCAACCGGATTGTAAATTGATGTTCTGTTCTACTTCTGAAGTCTATGGCAATGTTGGACAAGATGGTCGCAAGATCCATTGGAAAGATGCAATTCTTCCTGCCAATCCTTATGGAGCATCAAAGGCAGCGACTGATGTGTATCTTCAGGAGCGTATTGAGAATGGATTCATTAAAGGATTCATTACTCGTGCATTTTCTCATACTGGACCTCGTAGAGGTAAGATCTTTTCAATTTCATCTGATGCCTATCAAATTGCTAGGATGATGAAAGGTCTTCAGGATCCTGTTCTTCTTGTCGGCAACTTAAGCACGACTCGTGTTGTGATGGATGTTCGTGATACTGTAAGATCTTATTATCTTGCGATGATGAATCCAGAAGTAACCAATCACATTTTTAATATCTGTGGAGATACTCCTCGTAAAATGCAGTTCTTTACTGATAAGTTGATTGAACTTTCTGGACTGAATCACGTAGAGCAAAAGATTCACGAACCTTTCTGGCGTCCACATGAAATTCATTATCAGCACGGTGATTCCACAAATCTTGTTGAACTTACTGGATTTAAAGAAGAGTATAATATTGACCAAACTTTAAACGATCTATTGCAATATTGGTATGACAAAATTAATTAATTCTAAAATAGGATTAATTTATCAACCGTGTGGTCTCGGAGATATTTTATTCCTTCAAAAATTGGCACATCACATTAAACATTTGGGATATGAAGTTTACTGGCCAGTTGTATCTGAATTTGAATGGTTAAATGAATATATTCCCGATTTTAATTTTGTTTCTTGGGATGATAAAGAACATAAACTTACAGGACCTCCACTTCCAGATCATGTAAATTTTCCATGTAAGGAGTATTATCTATCTGAAAAACAAACGCAAATTACCAATGAACTTTTTTATTTTCAAGGTTTTGTTCCTACAAATCAAATTATGGGAGGAAAATACGATACCATAGGATTAGATTGGAAAGATTGGAGAGATCATATTAAATTTAATAGAAATAAAGAAAAAGAAGATAAACTATTTTATGATGTTTTGGGACTTAATGACAATGATACCTATGTTCTTGTAAATCGTTATTGGTGTACAAGACCACGAGTTGAAATCTGTGGGAGAATATCTGTAAATCCCGATGATTATAGTGGAGCAAAAATTGTTGAAGTACAACATATCGAAGGATATTCTTTCTTTGATTGGTGTAAAGTTATTGAAAATGCATCAGCATACAACTTTATAGAAACTGCATGGAATTATCTTTTTGAAAGTTCTGAGTTATTTGATAAAGTTAAAGACAAACCAATGTTCCTTCATCATCGTTGGGGAGATTGGTCACAAACAAGATACTTATTCAATCTTCCCTGGCAATATCTATGATTAATTGTATTTCATATAAAGAAAAAACATACCCATCGTTCCAAGTGATGGGTAATGCATCTCAATTTGCTATTCCATTTGCAAAACATGTTTGTTCTGGATTTGGATATGACGTTGGATGTATGAAAATGGAATGGGCATTTCCAGGAGCTCATGCAATTGATTTGAGTTTTGATGATCCTTGGGACGCAAATAATCTTCCTGAAAAAGATCCAAATTATATTTTTTCAAGTCATTGCTTGGAACATGTACCTGATTGGGTGTCAACTATGGAATATTGGCATGAAAGATTGGTGAATGGTGGAACCTTATTTTTATATTTACCGGATTACAGTCAAGAATATTGGAGACCTTGGAATAATCGAAAACATTTACATGCATTCACTCCGCAAATAATTGGAGATTATGTGAAACAAAAATATAAAAATGTATTTGTTTCTGGAATAGATTTGAATAACTCTTTCATGGTTATGGGAGAAAAGTGAAAATTATTTTTGTAAATGGATGTTTTGATGTTCTTCATCCAGGACATATCCAGTTATTTAAATATGCCAAATCTCTTGGCGATTATCTGATTGTTGCTATTGATTCTGATAAAAGAGTGTCCGAAATGAAAGGACCAGAGAGACCTATTTTTTCTCAGAGTGATAGATCTCAAACTCTAGAAGCAATTCGATATATTGATGTTGTACATATTTTTGATAGCAAAAAAGACTTAGAAAATTTGCTAAAATCTATTGCACCTGATATAATGATTGTAGGATCTGATTGGAAAGATAAAGAGGTTGTAGGTGAGCAGTATGCCAAGACAGTTCGGTTTTTTGACAGAGTTGGAGGATATTCCACAACAAAAACACTTCAAGGTCTTACTTATCGGTGAGTCTTGTAAAGATATCTACCATTATGGTGTCTGCGACAGATTATGTGCGGAGGCACCTGTTGCCGTATTTGATTACAGAGCAGAAGAAGTTCGTCCAGGAATGGCTGCGAATGTAAGGGAGAATTTACTTTCTTATGGCATTGAAGTTGATTTCATTACAAATGATCCTGAACAACTAATTAAAAAGAGATTTGTTGATACCAAATCAAATCAATTACTTTTACGTGAAGATGTGGGACATCAGGTGGATTCTGCAGAAATACCAGAATGTAAAAAGTATGATGCCATAGTCATATCTGATTATTGCAAAGGTATTCTCAATCTTGAAAGTATTGGCGCTTTGTGTGAAACGTTCAATGGACCTATTTTTGTAGACAGCAAAAACCCAGATTTAAAATACTTTAACAACTCTATCATCAAGATTAATAATGATGAGGAGAATAAGATGAAGAGTCTTCCTCCAAATTGTGAAATGGTCGTCACAATGGGTAAACTGGGTGCAAAGTGGAAAGATAATATATATCGTTCCCCCCAAGTAGATGTGTTTGATGTTACTGGTGCGGGGGATGTTTTTCTAGCAACCCTTTGTTATTTTTATCTACATACTGGAGATTTAAATACTGCCATACCGAAGGCAGTTTATCTTGCTTCTAAATCAGTTCAGCATATGGGAGTTTATATTTTGACTCAAGAAGATATTAAAGAGGTTTTATGAAAGTTTTAAATTTTGTTAGACCGGAAAATGGTTTGACTGAAGATCCTTTATACTATATGAATTTTGAAAAGTATGAAGATGTTGGTAGGAATTGTTATCTCTTTATGGCTGATTTTTACAGAGATTTGTACTCGGGAAATTATGATGATAAAGAAAAAGTTGCATTAACTTTGGAGGAACCAAATTTTTGTGTTGCTGGTGGTGATAATGTACTACTTCACGAAAAAGCAGATACAATTTTAACACTTTGTCCCTATACTGCAGAACTTTTTGATAATAGAACATTTGTATTTTTTCCATTTAGTGAAGATTGGATTCCTCCTGAAACAGAAAAAAATATTGATGTATCATATTTTGGAAGTTTTCCTCATGCACTTCCCTGGCAGAGTTACATACAAAATGTCTTTACCAAATATAACTTTAGATTTGGGCATTATAGTATGGGTAATGTTCCCAGATGTTCGTATAAAGATAAAATTTTAATGCTTGCGAGTTCAAAAGTTGCTGTTGTTCATGGTCTGTGCAGTCTAAATCCAAATGATGCTGAAAGATATCTCTCCTTTCCAAAAGGAAAAAAAAATAAAGCATTTTCTCATCTTGATAAAGGACTGATGCCTCAAATAAAATCTAGAATGTTTGAAGCAGCATTTTCTAAATGTGTAATACTTTGCCAAAGGGATCCTTGGAATCCAATTGAATATTTCTTTACTCCAAACGAAGACTTTATGTACTTTGATGATGAAATAGATCTTGATAAAAAATTAGAGCATATTATTAATCATTACAATGAATTTGACTATATGAGAGAAAACGCTTATAATAAAGCAATTAGTAACTATACTACTAAACATTTTGTCAAAAATTATTTAATATAATGCATTCATTTAAAATTCAAAACCAATCTCCATGGATTGTTGATTTATATAATAAATATTTTCCTAATAAAAATAATGGATTTTTAGTTGAAATTGGTGTTGGTCATACTTTAGATGGCATAGACAACATTGTCGATGGTACTCTTGATAAAATCAAAAATATTTCTAGATGTGGTAGCAATACGGCAGATCTTCTTGATCTTGGGTGGAGTGGAATTTATATTGAACCTGTGTTGGAATATTGTGATGAAGCAAAAATTTCACACCTAAAAAATTTTGATAGGTTAAAAATTATTAATATTGCTGCCGGAGATATTTCGAACAAAATACAAATGTTTTTGGGTGATAGTTTTGTCCCTAATGACCATGGTAATCGTGGATATGCTTGGATTGGTAGAGAAGTAGAAATTCAACCAACTTCTAAAATATTGTCTGATAACGGGTGTCCAAAAAATATTGACCTGATGTCTATTGATGTTGAAGGATTTGAGGATAAAGTTATAAAGGGAATTGATTTTAATATTCATACTCCAAATATGATGATCATTGAAATTAATATTATTTCTTTAGATGAAGTTTCAAATCTTCTTCCAAAAGAATATGAATTTATAAAATCTGATAATTTAAATGCCGTTTGGGTAAATACTAAAAAATGAATAAGTATATTGTAACGACAACAATTAATTCTCCTACTCTTGCTACAATTAAGTATTCAAGAAAAGAAGATTGGACTCTTATTGTGGTTGGGGACACCAAAACTCCACATCAAGAATATGAAGATTTGGATTGTATCTATCTTTCTCCAGAGTATCAAGAAAAAACATATCCCGAATTAAGTGAAACAATTGGTTGGAAGTCTATTCAACGTCGTAATATTGGATTTGTAGAAGCATATAATCGTGGTGCCGATGTTATAGCCACAGTAGATGATGATAATATTCCTTATGATGAATGGGGAACAAATGTTCTAATCAATAAAACTATTGAAATGGATGTTTATGATACCAACCTCGGCGTCTTTGATCCATTATCAGTAACAGAACATAATCAAGTTTGGCATCGTGGATATCCAATTGAACTTGTTCCTCTTCGTAAAGAAGTTCAGTATAGTGGAAAAATTGGTCGTAAAGTTTTAGTTCAGGCAGATCTTTGGGATGGTGATCCTGATATTGATGCCATGGCAAGGCTTTCAATAAAACCAACTGTTAAATTTAATATTCCCGGTCCTTATGGATCAACAAGCATTTCTCCCTTTAATAGTCAAAATACATTCCTCTCTAGAGAAGTAATACCATACTATTCAGTATTTCCTCATGTGGGAAGAATGGATGATATTTGGGGTGGATATGTTTTGCAACATTATTTTCCAAACAGTGTTATCTACAACAAAGCATCCGTATATCAGGATAGAAATGTTCAGGACTTAATTACTAATCTTGAAAAGGAAATTATTGGATATAGAAATACTTTCAATTTAGTTCGTAATCTTTCCGAGTGGGAGTCTGTTGTTCCAAAAGAAACTCTTGACTATTGGAATGCGTATAGGAGATGCTTTGAATGAAGTATGTCGTTGATATTGATGGAACTATATGTACATCAGTAACTGATAGCGATTACTCAAGTGCGCTTCCAATTTATGATAGAATATATAAAATAAATAAGTTATATGATAAAGGAAACTACATCGTATATCTAACTGCCAGAGGAATGGATCGGCATAGTAATAATGTTGATCTGGCAAAAGCAAGATTTTATGAGATTACAGAACTTCAATTGAGATTGTGGGGATGCAAATATCATGAATTATTTCTAGGAAAACCTTCTGGCGATTTTTACATTGATGATAAGGGGATTAATTCAGATGAATTCTTTGCATATTAATTTTGTTTCAAAAGGATGGGGATTTGAAAAGTGGATTGTTAACACAGAAGAATATTGTGGAAAACTTCTTTACTTTGTAAAGGGTAAAAAATGTTCTTGGCATTATCATAAACTAAAAGACGAAACTTTTTATATTCAAAGCGGAAAAATACTTCTCAAGTATTCTGATAATGATGAGATAGTAAATGCCGATGAAATTATTTTAAATAAAGGAGATAAGTTTCATATTTATAGGGGATTGAGACATCAGATGTTTGCCCTAGAAGATACTGAACTTTTTGAATTTTCTACACAGCATTTTGACGAAGATAGTCATAGATTAGAAAGAGGTGATTGAATGACAATTTCTTATAATAAATTGGGATCTAATGGTCGTTTGGGAAACCAGATGTTTCAGTATGCTGGTCTTCGTGGTATTGCTGCTAATTGTAATTTTGAATGGATAATTCCAAGACCAGATAATTATGGCGATTCAAATTATGGACTATTTGATTGTTTTGAAATGTCTTCTGTTAAGGAAGAAAACTTTGGCCAATTAAATGTTCAAAGTTTTGCAACAGGACAATTTCATTTTAGTCAAAAGTTTTTTGATAATTGTCCAGACAATATCAATCTTCATGATTATTTTCAGACAGAAAAATATTTTAAAAATATTGAAGATGTAATACGAAATGATTTCACCTTTAAAAAAGAAATTGTAGAATCTTGTCTAAAAATATTAGATGGATTAGTGAACCCAATTTTTATTCATATTCGTCGTGGAGATTATATAAATCAACCAGACAATCATCCAACTTGTGCGATCACATATTATGAAAATTCGTTAAATCATTTTAAAGATACTTCATCGGTATTGATTTTCTCTGATGACACTGAATGGTGCAAATCTCAAAAATTATTTTCTGATGATAGGTTTTTAATTTCTGAATTCAATTTAAAATATAATCAAACTTCGGATACGAATGATGGTAGAGTAAAATCTTTAATTCCATATTATGATTTATGTATGATGAGTATGTGTCAAGGTGGGATTATTGCAAATAGTTCTATGAGTTGGTGGGGTGCTTGGTTAATTCAAAATCAAATTCAACCAATTGTTGCACCAAAACCATGGTTTGGAAAAAATTACAGTCATTATGATATGAGCGATTTAATACCAGAAAGATGGGTGATTCAAAATGCTTGACCTTACATTTTTAATTCCTACTCAAATTGAAACCGAAGATCGTTTAAGGAATATTATTTCTTCTGTTTCTTATCTTCTTAAACATGTTCCTGCAAAAGTAATTGTTAAAGAAGTATCTAATCGTCCTACTTTTCAATTTAGAGCAATTCCAGAAATTAAAAAGTGTGTTGATACCTCTAATTTAATTTATCTGTATGAAGAAAGTTCAGAATTATGGTTCTGTAAAAGTAAAGTATTAAATGATTTGATAGTTGCATCAAATACAAAAGTCGTAGCAAATTATGATGCTGATGCAATTTTACCCGTCCAATCATATTTTGATGCCTATCAATTGATTAATGAAAATCATGCAGATGTGGTTTATCCCTATCAATGTGGCGTTTATCAATGGAAAGCAGAATATAATTCGGAAATTTATAATGAATTTATTTTAAATCTGGATACAAGAATATTAGATAAAAATAAAACACTATATAATTCCACAATCGGTTGGAGTCAATTTATAAACCGCCAAGTTTATATTGATTCCTTTATGATGAATGAAAATTTTATCTCTTGGGGATGTGAGGATGATGAGTTTTATTATCGTATGAGTGTGCTTGGAAATCGTATTGCAAGAATTGATAATTATACTTATCATTTAGAGCATTCGAGAACCTCAAACTCCTGGTTTAATAATCCAAATTTTAATAATAACTATCAGTTGTGGAATCAAATCAAGACATTTGACAAAAACCAATTAATACAGTATTATGAGAATCTGGACTATCTAAAAAAACGCAGACAAGAATTAGTATGATAGGATTTAATGCTCTTGGTAGAATGGGGCGTCTGGCAAATCAAATGTTTCAGTATGCATCTCTCAAAGGTATTGCTAAAAATGTAGGCGCAAATATTATTGTTCCTTACTATAAAGATGCAATAGATGATGGAATTGGTAATAAACTACGCTCTGAATTGTTTGATAGTTTCAATCTCAATGTGAATACTGGTTTACTTAATAATGGAAATGCTCCCGTAGTTCAAGAAAGATTTTTTCATTTTGATGAAGAGCTTTTCAAACTCTGTCCAGACCATGTATCTCTTCATGGATTCTTTCAATCTGAAAAATATTTCAAACATATTGAGACAGATATTCGTGAAGATTTTATCTTTAAAGATGAAATTTTAAATCCATGTGAGGAAATGATTTCCTCAGTTGAAAATCCAATTGCACTTCATATTCGCCGCACAGATTATATTACTAATAATGAAAATCATTTTAATTTATCTCTTGAATATTATGCGAATGCTTTAAAATATTTTGATGATGATCGTAATGTAATTGTTTTTTCTGATGACCCAAAATGGTGTAATAATCAAACATTATTTTCCACTAATCGCTTTATGATTTCAGAAAATATTGATAATAGAGTTGATCTTTGTTTAATGTCTCTCTGCAATGATTTTATTATTGCAAACTCTACATTTTCTTGGTGGGGCGCCTGGTTGTCTTCAAATAAAAATAAAAAAGTAATATCACCGAATCAATGGTTTGGTGATATTGGTTACACCAAAAATCACGATACTAAAGATTTGATTCCTAATGAATGGACAAGAATTTGTGATGGATAAGAATAAGTCCATCTATAAGTTAGCAAATATCCCCCATATTTACTGGTTGAATCTTGATTCTGATACTGACAGACGCCAGTATATGGAGCAACAGTTTGAGTATTGGGAGATTAAAAACCATACAAGAATTTCTGGTTATGATGGAAGAGTTGATGATGTTTCATTATATATTAAGGGAAGAATTCCTGACAATGTAACTCAAAATGAACTTGGATGTTGCATGTCACATCTCAAAGCAATTAAACATTTTTATGAAAATACTAAGGATGAATATTGTTTAATTGTAGAGGATGATGTAAGTTTTGATCTTGTAAAGTATTGGAATTTTACTTGGAATGATTTCTTTTCTCATGCTCCATACGATTGGGATTGTCTACAATTAACTACAATCTGCACTGGTGATATTCATGTCAAACTCCATATTCGTTTTATTAATGATTTTTCTGCAGCAATTTATTTGATTACTCGTCATCATGCGGCTAAAATTATAAAAAATCATGTGCGAAAAGAAAAATATAAACTTGATAATGGAGTAAAACCAAGAGCAGTTTCTGAAGATGTTATTTTGGAGTCTGGAAAAACTTACACCATTCCTTTGTTTCTTTATAATTTGAATATGGGATCTACCATTCATCCAGAGCATGTTTCAATATTCCATAAAGCTCCTCATGATGCCCTTACAAACTTTTGGGAACAGAATGGAGCAGGTATTGACATTAAGGATTATATGAACTATGATCCATACCTGGGTCGGATAACCGAAAATTCTGCCGCACAACCCCCACCAGAGAGTTGACAGGGAATCCACCCAATGCTAAAATAAATAGGTAATGAGACACCTGTAAGTCTCTTAACATTTCACATCAAAAAATTTTTATGGTTATTCGTTCATTTCTTGCTGGTGCCGTTGTATTAACTGCCGCACCAGTATTTGCTGCTCCAGCATCCTTCTCTGATGTACAACCCACTGATTGGGCATATCAGGCAATTCAAAATCTTAACTCACGATATGGATGTCTTGTTGGTTATCCTAACGGCACTCTTAAGCCTGCTGCTGATGCAACTCGCAGTGAAGTTATTGCTCTGACAAATCATTGTCTGGATAACATCACTCAATTCTATACACAAGCAGACGCACA
>SXGQ01396301.1_pt1 | contig 13181 bp, 13 predicted proteins | sample 3178371 | NCBI WGS metagenome assembly SXGQ01 (sample SAMN11356859, study PRJNA531348) | freshwater metagenome | isolation source: freshwater sample F1-20 | place: China: Fuxian Lake, Yuxi | collected 2017-12-25
AAACCCCAAGCAGGAATACAAGCGCGAAGCGTTTGAACTGTTCAGCGGGCTTCTGATTACCATTCGCGATGAAACCACGCGCACCGTGATGAACGTGCACATTTCCACACCGGAGCAGGCGCATGAAGTGGAAGTGCGTATCGAAGAGCAGGCAGCCTCCCATCTGGAGGGTTTGAAGTATCACCATGACGACCCGCATGCCGGTGCCGCCGATGCGGCCGATGCAGATGCGCAGGCCGACGGTATGGCCGCTGGTTCGGGTGGTGGTGCGCAGGCTGCAACGGCGCGCGAACCCGAGCGTCGTGTCATGGAAAAAGTGGGGCGTAACGAGCCATGTCCCTGTGGCTCCGGCAAGAAATTCAAGCATTGCCACGGCAAGCTGGCGTGATAACCGAGGATCGTTTTACATGGCCGTCAACCTGATTGTTCCTGACATTTCTGACCTCCATCCGGTGGCCGGTGTACGCCTGGGTTTTGCCAAGGCGCATATCCGCAAGCCGGACCGCAAGGACGTGTTGGTGGTTGCTATCGACGAAGGCGCGAGCGTGTCCGGTGTGTTTACGCAAAACCGTTTTTGCGCAGCACCGGTGCAGGTGTGTCGAGAGCATCTACAGGCGGGCAAGGGTATCCGTGCGCTGGTCATCAACACCGGTTGTGCCAATGCCGGCACCGGTCAGCCTGGATTGGCAGACGCGCGTGCAACCTGTGCACATCTGGCTTCCGCGATCGGTGTATCACCTCAGCAAACCTTGGTGTTTTCAACAGGGGTCATTCTCGAGCGTCTGCCCATGGAGCGTCTGCTCAAGGGCGTGGAGGCGGCGGTAGCGGCAGTGGGGCAGGCGCATTGGCTGGATGCGGCGCAGGCCATCATGACCACCGACACCCTGCCCAAGGTGTGCTCCCGTCAGATCGCGGTGGGCGGCAGAACGATTACGGTTACGGGCGTCTCCAAAGGTGCCGGCATGATACGCCCCAACATGGCCACCATGCTGGGTTTTGTGGCCACCGACGCTGCTGTGTCTCAGGCGCTTCTTGATAACTGGATGCAGCGTATCACCGATGCGTCTTTCAACCGCGTGACCGTTGACGGCGATACGTCCACCAACGACAGCTTCGTGGCCATTGCCACCGGCAAGGCCGGCGGTGCGCTCATCGACAGCGACAGCCACCCCGATGCGGCGGCTGTGTTCAATCTCATGCGCGATGTATCCGTACATCTGGCACAGGCGATTGTGCGCGATGGCGAGGGCGCCACAAAATTTATCTCCGTGCGTGTCGAACAGGCGGGCAACGAGGCAGAGGCTCTGAAGGTGGCTTATGCTGTTGCGCATTCGCCGCTGGTCAAAACCGCTTTCTTTGCATCAGACCCCAATCTTGGCCGCATTCTGGCTGCCATCGGTTATGCCGGTATTGACGATCTGGATGTCTCGCGCGTGCAGCTGTATCTGGATGATGTGTGGGTTGCCAAAAATGGCGGGCGGCATCCTGATTACCGTGAAGAGGATGGACAGCGCGTCATGAAACAGCAGGACATCACCGTGCGCGTTCAACTGGCGCGCGGAGATGTGGCCACCACCGTATGGACCTGCGACTTTTCTCACGAGTATGTGTCCATCAACGCGGACTACCGCAGCTGATGGCAGGGCCAGGCGCTACGTCGGGCGATGTGCCCGGCCTCATCGAAAAAGCAGACAGGCTGCTCAGCCAGCTTGAACGTCTGTTGCCTCCTGCGGCCCCGCAGACCGACTGGTCTGCCCATGCATTCCGCTGGAAGCGTGTGCCCGGTCGCGAAGGGTATCTACAGGCCGTAACGCATTTTGCGCGCATCACCGTGGCCGACCTGAAAAACGTCGGTGACCAAGCCGACATCGTATTGCGCAATACCGGGCAGTTTGTGCGTGGACTGCCAGCCAACAACATTCTGCTCACCGGTGCACGTGGCACCGGCAAGTCTTCCCTGGTGCGTGCCATGCTGCATGCGTATGCCGACCAAGGGCTGCGTCTGGTGGAAGTGGAAAAAACCGAGCTCGTCGACCTGCCTGACATCGTGTCTCAACTGGCGCAGAGGCCTGAGCGTTTCATCGTGTTTTCTGACGATCTTTCGTTCGAGGCAGATGATCCCGGTTACAAGGTATTGAAGAGCACGCTGGATGGCTCGTTGGCCAGCACCGGTCCCAATGTTTTGGTGTATGCCACGTCCAACCGTCGGCATCTGATGCCCGAGTACATGGCCGACAATCTGCAGGCCAAACATCTGGATAGTGGCGAAATCCATCCCGGCGAAAGCGTGGAAGAGCGTATTTCCCTGTCCGAACGTTTTGGTCTGTGGGTGTCTTTCCATCCGTTTACGCAGGATGACTATCTGCGCGCCGTACAGCACTGGCTGTGGGCATTGGGCGGTGAGCCTGCCGACATGGGAGAGGGGCTGATGCAGCAGGCCCGCGCGCATGCGCTGCGGTTCACGCTGGAGCGCGGTTCACGTTCAGGGCGTGTGGCTCAGCAGTTTGCCCGGCACTGGACAGGGCTGCGCGGTATGTCACAGGCCCATGAGTCTGACGTCGCAACAGGTGAGTCCGGGAGCTCTTCCCGATGATGCCGGACAGTGGCAATCGCGTTCAGGTGGCGGTGGCCATCCTGCAGCGGCCCGACGGCACCGTGCTGTGGTGTCAGCGCCCCGAGGGCAAGCCCTATGCGGGCTATTGGGAGTTTCCTGGCGGCAAGCTCGAAGCGGGTGAGACGCCGTGGCAGGGGCTGGTACGCGAGATTCGCGAGGAGCTCGGGATTGAGGCCGAAGAGGGCGGTCCGTGGATGATTATCGACCACGACTACCCGCATGCCAAGGTGCGTCTGTATCTGTATCGTGTCTGGAAGTTTTCAGGCGAGCCAATGTCGCATGAGGGTCAGGCTTTCTGCTGGGACGCACTGCTGCCGGCAGACCGTGTACGCGTCAATCCGATTCTGCCCGCTACAGAGCCCATCCTGCCGCGACTGGCTTTGCCACCCTTCATGGTGTTGTCGGACATCGGCGAACAGGGGCTCAGGGGTTTTTTTCGTAAGCTGACCGCATTTTCACGGCAGCATGGTGCATTTCTGCTGCAGTTCCGCGACTTTGAACTGTCGGCGCGGGAACAGGTGCGCGCACTGGAATGGCTGGTGGGTATGCAGACTGAGTGCGACATGCGTTTGGTGATTCATGCCGCCTGCGACGGATTGATTGATTTCGTGCAGGGTCGGGGGCTTTCATCGCTCATGGGGCTGCATTTGCCCGAGCGCCTGCTGACATCTGACGATGAACGCCATGATCGGACTCGCTGGGGATTTCAGACAGCAGCCGTTCACGGTGCAGATGCCATTGCACAGGCTTTCGCCCGTGGCGTGGATGCAGCGGTTCTGGGTACCGTGTTTCCGACCCCTTCGCATCCCGGGAAGCGCGATTGTCTGGGTTGGCCCGGTTTCCGGTCGTTGGCGCAGAACAGCCCAGTACCGGTGTATGCCATCGGCGGACAGACGCCCGACCAGTTACTGGAGGCCCGCAAGATGGGTGCGCATGGCGTGGCTTTTTTGCGGGGACTGGAGACCTCGGCAGCGCAGGTCACTGACGGGCAGGCATAACCACTTGGCTTGAGCCGGAGTACAACCGCCCGGTATCACCCCGACTGACGATGCCTCGCGAGGTGCGCACTGCCCTTATTGCACACCCGGTGGTATGCTTTGCGCGTGTTCAACACCCGGGCGCTGGCGCCTGACTTCGCTTGGAAGAATTACCGCTTTGGGCTCAGGCTCTGCTGCTTGTTGTGTTGTTGGCTCTGTCAGGTTTTTTCTCGATCGCAGAGACCAGCATGATGGCCATCAACCGTTACCGGCTGCAGGCCATGGCGCAGCAGGGTCGAAAGGCCGCTACACTCACCCGGCGCCTGCTGGCTCAGACTGACCGCCTACTCTCCACCCTGCTGTTGGGCAACAACATCCTGAACACGGCCATTACGGCCCTGGTCACGTCTGTCACCATCGAATGGTATGGACAGAACGACCTGGCACTCGGCATTGCCACCGGTCTGGTTGCATTTGCCATCATCATTTTTGCTGAGATCACGCCCAAGGTGATTGGTGCCGCACACCCTGAAAAAATTGCCCTGCCGGCCAGTTTCGTGCTCACGCCGCTGGTCAAACTGTTTACGCCATTTGTGTGGTTCATCAATTTGTTTGTATCGCGCCTCATGAAATCCATGGGCCTGCAGCAGACGGCGGATGCGCAGGGCAATGCGCTCAATCTGGAAGAGCTGAAATCCATGGTGCTGGAGTCGGGGCATTTTTTGCCCAACAAGCCGCGCGCCATCCTGTTGAACCTCATCGACCTGGAGGAGTTGACAGTCGATGACATCATGACCCCGCGCAGCAAAATGGAGTGTCTGGACATCCGCCAGACCATCGACGTGCTCAGGCACCAGTTGTCCACGGCCCATCACAACAAACTGCCTGTCATTCACGGCGACTGGAACCGGGTAGAGGGTATCTTGCATGTGCGCCACGCGTTGGGTCTCATGATGGCCGGCGACCTTGATCTGGCGGACTTGCAGAAATACCTGTCGCCAGCCTATTTCATACCGACCGGCACATCGGCCCTGCAGCAGTTGCAGTTCTTTCAGGAAAACCGCGAGCGCATGGGGCTGATCGTTGACGAGTACGGCGAGGTGGTGGGCCTGCTGACACCGGAAGACATTCTGGAGCAGTTGATCGGCGAATTCACCAGCCGCGCGCCGTCCAGCGAGGCCTATGTGTCCGATGATGCGGGCGGCAAGACACTGAACGTGATCGTCGATGGCAGCCTCACCCTGCGCAAGCTCAACCGTGTTTTTGGTCTGGACTTGCCGCTGGACGGTCCCAAGACGCTGAATGGTTTGGTTCTGGAACAATTGCGGGATATTCCGGAGGCGGGCACCAGTGTCCGCATCGGCAATGTCGTCATCGAGGTGGTGCAGGCAGCCGACCGCAGCGTGAAGACTGCACGTATCCACCTGGCAAGAAACCGATAGGAAATGCACATGAGCGCAAGCGATACCTTGGCCTGTGGACTGTTGCGGGCCGCAGTGAGGCATCAGCAGGTGTTGGCCTCGCAGGCCATGGAGTTGCAGCAGCAGGCTACCCAGCAGGGCATTAGCCCCGTGCGGGCCGCCTGGCAGACCCTGTCGCTTGATTGGCGGCGGGCGGCCCACGATGTGGGCGACATGCAAAATGCACCGGTTTTGGACCTGTCTTCATTTGTGCGCGAGCCTATCCGCGGTCTTGACGAAGAGGTGCAGCGCAAGCTCAAGGCACAGGATGTGCTGCCTTTGTCGGTGCGTGCCGGGCGTCTGTGGCTGGGCATGGCCGACCCCGGCGACCTGCTGCGTCTGCAGCGTGCGGCGAGCCTGTCCGGGCTGCAGGTCACTGCCGTGGCCGTAGCGGCAGATGCGCTCATGCAGGCGCTTTCTGACGCTACCACTCCCGCAGGGGATGTCGCGCCGGTCATTGCGCGAGACACTGCAGCGTCTGGCCCCGTCACCGGCGCGGCTGACCGTGCCGGGCTTGAGCGTTTTCTGCGCAAGTATGTGCAGCAGGCGCTTGAGCGCGGCGCCGACACCCTGCACATTGAGCCCCATGGAAACGATTACCGACTTCGCGTCCGTCCGCAGCGTCAATTCGAAACACTGGCCAGCATACCGCGGGCGGTGGGTCAGATGCTGTCCGAGGGGCTGCAGTCCCAGTCAGTGCTCGACCTGGCCTTGTCCAGTGAGCATGTCGTGAGTTTTCATGTTGACATGCTCGACACACCGCATGGCGCCCGCATCATGTTGCGCCGGGTCATGCCCATGCCCGAGTTGCCTACGCTGCAGGCACTGGGCTTCAGCCCGGCAGACTGCGATGCCCTGCGCTCTGCGCTGGATGATCCGCGGTCTGTCATGGTGATGGTGGCCAGTGCATCGGCTGCGCTTCGCATGGCGGCATTGCAGGCCATCTGCCACGAATTGGACAGGCCGCAAGAGCATGTCATTGTGCTCACGGGCGCAATCATGCAGGGCTTGGCGGGTTGCACGCAGATACCGCTGGCCGATACGGAAGCTTCGCAAACAGTCAATCTGCTGGACAAAGTCCTGCAGCATGAACCCAGCCGTCTGGTCATTGCAGACCTCGACAATGCAGCCGATGCCCTTGCTCACCGCCGCCTGGCTCAATGGGTCAGGAGCGGGGCAGGGCAATTGCTGGCAGGTGTTGATACCGATCATGGCTGGCTAGACGCGCCTGTCGCGCAGGCAATGGTCATCCAGATGGACTCCATCGGCCGCCATCACACCTGGCGTTGGGTGTCTGCAGGTGAGCGACATGCCTGATGTGGGCGGTCTTTTTCCCGCGTTGCTGTCAGAGCCGCTGGTCCATCCTGTAACGCCGATGGCCTGGGTGCTCTGGATGGCGGCGGTAGGCGCCTGTTTGGGCTCGTTTGCCAATGTACTGGCAATGCATTGGCCGCGCCGCCTCAAGTGGCAATGGAACCGTGACGTGGCCGATTATCTGGAGCGCACGCCCGCGTCCCTGGGGCTGTCCGAGGACGCGCCGCCGGGGTGGTTCGGTCGCAGGTCGCGTTGTCCGCATTGTCAGACCGTCTTGGGATGGTGGCAGCTGGTGCCGATTTTCAGCTTCTTGATGCTGCGCGGCCGATGTCATCACTGCGGGCAGCGCATCAGTTGGCGCTACCCGGCCGTAGAGATGGTGGCAGCGGTGGCATTTGCTGCGCTGGCCATGCGTCAGTCGCCCGATTGGCCCGTGCTTATACAGGCCCTGCTGCTGTTTGTCCTGCTGGTGCTCAGCCTGATCGATCTGGATGAAATGCTGCTGCCCGACGACATTACCCTGCCGCTCATGTGGCTGGGGATTTTCCATGCCTGCTTCATCGAGCCTGCCACCCTCTATGACCGCGTGGTGGGTGCCATGGTGGGCTACCTGTCCCTCTGGTTGGTGTTTCACATCTTCCGTATCGCTACCGGGCGTGAAGGCATGGGCCATGGCGACTTCAAACTGATGGCTGCCCTGGGTGCCTGGCTGGGCTGGCAAGCCTTGCTGCCCATTGCCTTACTGGCGTCGGTGGCCGGGTCGGTCTGGGGTATCTCGCTGATCGTCATCAAGCGCGCAGACCGTCAGCAGCCGATTCCGTTTGGTCCCTGGATTGCGCTGGGCGGTGCCTTGCAGGTGCTCGAACTCAATCCGGTGACACTCTGGTTGCAGGTGCTGGCGTGACGCAACGCATGATGGGTGGACGTTTTGTGGTGGGACTTACCGGTGGCATTGGCAGCGGTAAGTCGGCTGTCTCCGACCTGCTGTCTGCCAAGGGTGTGGACGTGGTCGACACCGACCGGATTGCCCATGGGCTGACGGCTGCGCAAGGCGCCGCCATGCCGGCTATCCGGCAGGCATTTGGCGATGCGGCATGCAGGCCTGACGGCAGCATGGATCGCGACTTCATCCGACAGAAAGTGTTCAGCGAACCTGACGCGCTCAAGATGCTGGAGGCCATCCTGCATCCGCTCATACGGCAGCAGGCCATGACGCAACTGCAGGCCGGCACAGGCCCCTATGCGCTTCTGGTGGTGCCACTGCTGGTTGAAAAACAGGGGTGGACGGACATGCTGTCTGCCATTCTGGTGGTGGACTGTCCCGAAGACCTGCAGGTCAGCCGGGTACAGCAGCGCAGTGGTCTGGAAGCCGGGCAGGTGGCTGCCATCATGGCCAAGCAGGCCAGTCGTCGGCACCGTCTGGCTGCAGCCACGCATGTGATCGTCAATGATGCTGATCTGGCAGCGCTGAAGGCGCAGGTGATGGGGATGCATGAACAGTTTCTGCAAGCAGCCCGGGCGCTGAGCTCTGGCGGGCGTGACGAGATTCAATGAGTCAAAGGGTGGCGAGTGAGGGTGACTGTGCGCCAAGCAACTCTGTTCGCTGCCGTCGGATACATTTGCACTTTTAGGGTCAACTAGTCCACAATCGCTCGCAATACAATGACATAAAGATGTGCCACCGTGGTGCTGGCTGGGCGAGCGACGGGGTCAGAGGACCTCATTCACTATGAATTTCCGTTCACGGAACGGATACGCACGTTTTTGCGTCTTGAAAACCTCTATGCCAAGCTCGATACGCTGATTGCGGATGACCATCCGCTGGCCCATCATCAGGCCATCCTGACGTTGTTCGAAATTCTCGAGGGTGGCTCACGGGCAGACCTGAAGGCTGATCTTTTGCAGGAGCTTGAGCGTCAGCGCCAGATCCTCAATCCCTTCCGCAATAACGATGCTGTTGACCAGGTGCGGCTGGAGCAGACGCTGACCGAGCTGATCAAATCGGCTCAGGCGCTGGCTGCCATCGGAGGCCGCATCGGGCAGTCGCTGCGCGACAACGAATGGCTGATGCTCATTCGCAGCCGCAGCAATATTCCCGGTGGCGTGTGCGAATTCGATCTGCCCAGCTACCATGCCTGGCAGCATGAGACCACGCAATTCAGGCGCGAGATGCTGTTGCAGTGGGCCGCACCCATCCGTCCTCTGTCCGAGGCGATCCGGGTTCTGATGCAGTTTCTCAGGGGCTCGGGGGAAGCAACAGCCCAGGTGGCTACCGATGGCAGTTTTACCCAACCGCTGTCGGGAAAAGCCTATCAGTTGGCCCGGCTGACGCTGCCGAAGTCAGCGCAGGCCATACCGGAAATCACCGCCAACAAATACATGATCTGGCTGCGCTTCAATCAGCTGGGCGACTACCGGGACATGCGGACCCGGGCAACGCCGGGGCAGTTCGAATTCACGCTGCAACTGTGTACCTTTTGAGGCCAGTGGTCCGCCCGTTTACAGGTACTGTCGGAAAAAACCATCTGTTTCATGCATCACGGGGTCTGCCTGGTCGGGTAGCGTGAGCGCACGCGTGACTTGCCCGGGTAGGGTTGCTTCCTCCGTCTTGCTGCCCTTGCCCATGGCGGCGTAGCGTTGAGCGGGTTCGTCAGCGGATTTCCACAGCAGCACCGGACTGTCTGGCAGGCGTTTGGGTTTTGGCAAGGGGGCCCGCAGCAGATCCAGCCAAGCCAGCGTCCATTGCGGGTTGCTCAGCGGGTCGGGCTCTGAGTCGGCAAAGTAGCCAGCTGCTTGCAGCAGCGTGAAACCGGTGGTGGGTGATAGCAGCCAGTCACGCTGGCGCCACAGCGGTTGATGCAGCACCAGTGCTTGAAGGTCCGGGTTTCTTTCCAGCAGCAGGCGCGCGCGCCATCCACCCAACCCATGCGCCCAGATGCCCACGCGGTTGCCATCGATGCCGATGCGTTTTCGCAGCCACCACCACACGCGGGTCAGGTCGTCTGTCTGCCGCTTCAGGCTGAAACCGGCATTCAAGCCGATGCCGCTTAAACTACCGAGGCCACCCTTGCTGCTTCGGTTGCTTCGGTTACCGCCTCCGCTATTGCCAAATCCGGCGTGATCGAAGGTCAGAACCGTCCAGCCCCGCGCTCGCAGGGCAAGCGCCGTTGCCTGCGTCAAGGCATCATGTGTTGCGGCTAGCGAGGACTCCAGCAGAATGGCAGGCGCCGGGGCAGACTCTCTTCCGTAGAAAATCTGCCCAGCCAGCAAACCGCTTGTAGTGGGTATGCGAACGCTCTCAGACCTCATGTACAAACAGCTTGCGGTCGAAACGAACCTGCGGGTGGAAGACACCATCTGGTGCACGTTCGCCAGCACCGATCACCATGATGGGGAATTCGCCATCCTTGAGTTTCAGCATGTCGGAAACCCGCTTGTCGTCAAAGCCTTCCATTGCGCAGGTGTCAAACCCGTGCGCGCGGAATGCGAGCATGAGGTTTTCACAGGCAAGGGCTGTGCTCTTGGCTGCCCACAGCTTCAGTTCGCTTTCTGTAAACGGACCGCGGGGTACCGGGTAGAGCAGGCCACCCACTGCGAAGGCGGCTTTCTTGGCAAATGCAAATGAATTGAGCGGGCCGGATGCGTAGTGGATGGGAATGAGCTTGTAGTAACGCTTGACGATGGTGGGAATGTTGTCCTGCGGCCATTCGCGCAGCATGCGTGCAGCAAAGTCTGCAATGCGGTCGGTGCGGGCCACCACCACGATGAGTTCTGCGGCGGTGGCAGCGGCCAGTTGGCTGAAGCAGAACTTCACCAGCTTTTTCTTTTTCTCGTTGCTGCGAACGAGATAGAAATCCCACGGTTGCAGGCCCGATGAATTGGGCGCGAGCAGCGCCATGTCGATGCAGTCGTTGACTACTGCGTCGGGGATGGGGCGCTTGGTGAATTTGCGCACCGAGCGACGGCTCATCACCACCTTGCGGAATTCTTCCACATCGATGTGCTCGGGCGCAGGCTCGTAGTAACGCGTCTTGCCATCTACTTCGATGGTGGACTTTTTGGCTTTGGTTGCGGGTTTTGCAGCAGCGGATTTTGCAGCAGCGGGTTTAGCGGTAACTGCTTTAGCCGCCACTTTTTTTGCAGCCGGTTTTTTGGGGGCAGCGGTGGGCTTGCTGGCCGCTTTTATTTTTGCAGGAGCAGCAGGCTTTTCGTCAGCGGCATTGACGTGTTCTGCTGCAGTGTTTTCCGGTGTATCGCTCATGGGTTTCACTTGGCTCGCTTGTCGAAGTATTCGTCATACCGGGCCACAAAATCCTTGGGGGCCAGTGGCAGGTGGCAGCCGCGGCATGCGCCGGTATTGTCACCGGAGGGCTTGCCGTCAGGCAGGTACGCAGAATAGATCCATTCGCCGTTCTTGAGGGATTCCGGCGCGCCGACACCCCAGCCTTTGTCCTTGCCCATCACGAACACCTTGTTGAGGTTTCCCTTGGCAAGGGTGCCGTCTGCATTGGGGGTTGCGCTGTAGATTTCCATCACGAACTGTGTGCCATACGGGAATCCACCTTCGCGCGTGGAGCCGCTGTGTCCGGTGGGGTTGACGTAGATTTCGCGAATCTGTTTGACGTCGGTGCGGTTGACCGGCGGCAGGAAGCGCGGCCAGCTCTTGTAGTCGGCGGGCAGGGCCAGTTCATTGTCGTTCAAGGCCGGGGCTGGGGGCGATTGCAGCAGGGCGCAGGCTGAAAGGGTTGCCAACAGTGCGCTGGCGGCGAGCACTTTTTTCATGGTGTCTCCAAAGCGTGGGTTTGTTGTTAGGGAGACCTCAACACTACCCCGATAGGGGTATGAATTGCAAGGTTGGGGTGTTCTTCTGACAAGCTTGATGCTGGTTCGACAAAAACAGGTTTTGTTGTCCGATTCTTTGCGCTTGCAGCGGACGTTATTTTTGAATGGATTGTGTGTGATTAAAAAACTTAAAACGGTGATCGTCAATTTTGCAGTGGTTTACCCCACGCTCACGCTGTTGCAGGCCCTGTTGCTTCCCCTGCTGGAGTGGCTGCCTCTACATGCGCGACAGGCGGTGTTGGTGCTGGTGATGTGTGTCGTGCTGACGTTTGCAATGCCCCTGGTTCAGCGACTGTTGGCTCTACGGGCGGTGTAAAGGTGGCGTCAAGATCCACCCCTCAAATTAAAGAAAGCCTTAATATGGGCAGACGGTATTAAAGAAGACTTTAGTTTGGTGAGGTTCAAAACTCCACCACCGGCAGGCATCAGGGTGCTGCTTTGGCGGGTTCGGGGAAGACGATGTCGCGGGCCTGCACCTTTCAGACCGGCAGGTTGCCAGTTGCGCTGGTATTAGAATGGCGTTCAACAGATTTTGCGCGGTGGGCATCATGTATATACCTGGCAGTTTCCGGCAAGATGATGTTCGTCATCTGCATGATTTTATTGCTGCGCATCCGTTGGGCATGCTCATTACAAACGGCCCCCGGGGATTGCAGGCCAGTCCGCTTCCGTTTCTTTTGTATTCCGGTGAAGGTGAGCAGGGGGTGTTGCGTACCCACCTTGCCAGAGCCAATCCGCATTGGCAGGACCTTCAGTCGTGCACCGATTGCCTGTTGATGTTTCAAGGCCCCAATGCGTATGTGACGCCCTCCTGGTACCCGAGCAAGGAGCAGACGCATCGTGTGGTGCCCACGTGGAATTACATTGCCGTTGAAGTCAGGGGTCGCGTTGAAGTCCACGACGACGCGGTATGGTTGCGGCGGCTGGTTGAAGACCTGACCCGTCAGCAAGAAGGTGTGCGACCCGTCCCCTGGGCCGTCACCGACGCGCCGGAAGACTTTATTGCCGCGCAACTCAAGGCCATTGTGGGCATTGAGTTACAGATCACACAGATTGAGGGCAAGTGGAAATTGAGCCAGAACAGACCAGCCGCGGACAGGCAGGGCGTCATTCGTGGAATGAGAGACGAGACGGACGCCCACCACAATGCAGCGTTGGGGGTTTACTTCTCAGAGAAGTGAGTCAGGCGCCGTCTGCATATTCGGGGCCCGCGCATGCTTTGGACCCCGAACGTAACCCAGTGATCAACCCAACTCAAACCGGTCCAAGTTCATCACCTTGTTCCACGCCGCCACAAAATCACTGATAAATTTTCCGGCATTGTCGTCCTGCGCATACACCTCGCTCAGTGCCCTGAGTTGTGAGTTAGACCCGAACACCAGATCAACGCGGCTGGCATGCCAACGCACTTCGCCGGTAGAACGGTCACGACCTTCAAAGAGATTTGCGCTGTCGTCAACAGGCGCCCATGCTGTGCGCATATCGGTGATATTCACAAAAAAGTCGTTGGTCAATTGGCCCACGCGACGGGTGAAGACACCCCGCTGCGAGCCCCCGGTGTTGGCCCCTAGAACCCGCAGCCCGCCCACCAGCACTGTCATTTCCGGAGCGCTGAGTGTCAGCAGTTGCGCCCGGTCAACCAGCATGCGCTCGGCCGGTATGCTGAACGACTTTTTGAGGTAATTGCGGAATCCGTCAGCCTCTGGTTCCAGCACTTTGAACGACTCTGCATCGGTCTGCTCTGCAATGGCGTCCATACGCCCCGGGGTGAACAGAACATTCACGGCATGACCGGCAGCCTTGGCCGCTGCTTCAACGGCTGCACAACCGCCGAGCACAATGAGGTCTGCCATCGAGATGCGCTTGCCACCTGTCGCCTGTGCATTGAAGTCAGCCTGCAGGGTTGCGAGCATGGAGAGATCGCGGTTCAGTTGCGCCGGGTCGTTCACTTCCCAGTTGCGTTGGGGGTAGAGT
>SXGQ01137129.1_pt1 | contig 13178 bp, 14 predicted proteins | sample 3178371 | NCBI WGS metagenome assembly SXGQ01 (sample SAMN11356859, study PRJNA531348) | freshwater metagenome | isolation source: freshwater sample F1-20 | place: China: Fuxian Lake, Yuxi | collected 2017-12-25
AAATAATTGGAGGACCTTCATCGTAGATAGAATGACTAACATAAGTGTTTTAACTGATGAAACATTTGACAATAAAAGACCGGGTTATAAAGAAGGTTCAGAATCAAGCAAAGGACCTATGGTTACAACATATGTTACTACCGACTGGACTAAGACACCAGAAGTAAAACAAAAAGAGGTACCAACACCACAACCCCAATCACCTGAAAAACCATCAAAAGAACCATTACCACAACCTAAAATTGACGATAAACCAACTGCAACACCACAACCACAAAAAGATAATCTTGGTGATGTGTTCAAGACTTTACAACCTAAAGATATTGACGGACAGAAATTTGTCTCAACTCAAGATTATCAAAAAGCAGTTGGGAATTTATACAAAAAGAAAGAAGAAGAATGGAAATCTACACAAAGAGAACTTGGAAAAAATCAATCTCCAGGTGAGGGAACGAGGAAAAGATTTGATTTAGAATCAAATAAAGAATTGTCCGATTTACTTAAGAAAAATAACATAACAGTATCAGATAATTTTACGGAACCAGAAAATCAAATGGAACCGATACAAGAAACAATAATGAGAATAAAAACTTTAATGTTGTTAATTAATTAATTATATTAATAAAAAAATCAAAATGTCACAGAATCAAGGACCAATATCAGAAAACGATTTAATGAGAAAATTGGTGAACGCCAAAAAAGTAATGAATAAAGTAGACAATGGAAACTTCGAAAGAGGTAACATAAATGAAAGTGTTTTGTTTAGTGATCCTGAAGAATTAATGAAAACACAAACAAATACAAATACAAATACAAATACAATCCCAAGGTCGTCAGGGGTTCCCTCGGTTCAAAAAATTAATGAATCTAAATTACCTGATAATATTAAAAAAGCAATGATTGAAAATCCAATTATACAAGTTCCTCAAATATCTTTAAATGAGAGTTTAGATATGGATTTTATTAAAGGAGCAAAAAGATTAATGGAACAAGAGGGACTATCTAAAAAAACAACAATACAACAAAGAAATGTAGGTACGGTTTCAAATCCAAGTGTTGATATGAACGCCATCGCTGTATTAATTGAGAATACAGTAAGAAAGGTTATGGACGAAAAATTAAACCAAATATTAACTGCACAACAAACCACTTCAATTAATGAAAACCTTGTTCTAAAGGTTGGAGACTCGATTTTTAAAGGTAAAATTACTGGTGTAAATAAATCGAAATAGGTTTTGTTTTTTCAATTTTTTTATTTATTATTTAGACATATAATGATACGATAATGTCTAAAATAAAAATATTAGCAATACCTTCCGATACACACGGAGTTGGTAAATATAGAATATTAGATCCATACAAATATATTGGTGAAAACCATGGTGATGAATTTCATGTAGATATCTCTTTTGATGTACCAGAGGATGATAATTATTTTGAAAAATATGATATTGTTGTTTTTCATAGTTTTATTCATAAAACAAGTCACGAATCAAACGTAAAAAGAGTTAATTGGTTGAAATCAAAGGGAATTAAAACAATAGTTGACATCGATGACTTTTGGAATGTTGATCCGAGACACCCCATGTATCATCAAATAAAACAAAATAATGTCCCCCAAAAAAAAGTAGAATTTTTAAAATTGGCTGATTATGTTATAACAACAACACCAATATTTGCTGATACTATAAAAGAAAAACTAAATCTTAAAAATATTTTAGTATTTCCAAATGCGGTAGACGAAAACGAACCACAATTTCAAACAAAAGTTGAAAAATCGGATAAAATCAGATTTGGTTGGTTGGGTGGTTCATCTCATTTATACGATTTAGAATTGTTGGAAAACGGTATTTCATCAACTCACAATTTATTCAAAGATAAAATACAATTCGTACTATGTGGATTTGATACTCGGGGTACTGTTAGTGAATATGATAAGTCCACAAATCAAATTCGTAAAAGAGATATACTTCCACACGAAACGGTGTGGTTTAGGTATGAAAATATTTTTACAGACAAATATAAAGTTATAGATGAAGAATATAGAAAATATCTTTTTACATTTTTAGAGACACCATATAATGATGTTGATAAATCATATAGAAGAAGGTGGACTAGAGATATTAATAAGTACGCACTTAATTATAATTTATTCGATGTATCTCTTGCCCCATTACTTGAAAATGAATTCAACAAAAATAAATCACAATTAAAAATTATTGAATCTGGGTTTCATAAAAAAGCGGTTATTGCAAGTGGAGTTAATCCGTACACTTTAGATTTAGTTTCGGGATTAGACCAAGGTGTATTCAATAATAAAGGAAACGCACTTATTGTACCTCCATCAAAAAATCACAAAGAATGGGGAAAACATATGAAACGTTTAGTTGAAAATCCAAATATGATTGAAGATTTAGGTAATAAATTATATGAAACAGTTAAAGACAAATACTCATTAAAAAACGTAACAAAAGACAGAATACAATTCTTTAAATCAATTATTAACAATTAAAATTAAAAACTATGCATTACTTAGTAACAATCGGTTATGAAACCGAACAAATGGACAGAAGCGGAAATCCAAGGCTTCAAAAATTAAAGTATATTGTTGAAGCTGAAACAGTAGAAGAAGCAACAATTATCGCATCGAAGTATAGATCGGGAGACACTAGAGGTAGTGAAAGTATCTCCATCGTTAAAATGCCAATTGAATGTATTATTGATTCAAAAAATACTCCTGAGTATTATAAATCAAAATAAAAATGGAATTTTATAGTAGAGATATTCAAATTATAAGACAGTCTCAAAGTAAACTGGCCTTGGAATTTGTTACTCAATCGGGTATTACTGTTACAGTAGAAGAACTACAAAGAATAACCGACGTTTTTGTAGAATGCTGTCTTAAACCAATTGATAACGATTTAAAGGAAAGGTTAAAAAAATTAGATAAATGGATTATTGATAAAAAAAACAAATCAAATGAATAATGAAGAAATAAAAAAGTACATTGATGAATTGAAAAAATTAGAAAAAAATATTTCAGATGATGATACCGATATTGATTTCATCAATGATTTAAATAACTTATTGGGAAAATTAGATGAGGATATCAAAACCGATATGTTTACACAAAAGGGAATGATTGTTAAGTTTAAAAAAATATCACCAGACGCAATATCCCCTTCTTACTCTAAAGAAGGAGATGCGGGTATGGATTTAACAATCACGTCTATCATATCGGAATCCGAATTTGATATCACATATGGATTTGGTATTTCGGTAGAAATTCCCAAAGGTTTTGTTGGGTTAATTTTCCCAAGATCATCTATCAGAAAATATGATTTAAATTTAACTAATTGTGTTGGAGTTATTGATAGTGGATATAGAGGTGAATTACAGGCCACATTTAAAAAAATCCAAAGTGGAAATAAAAAATACTTGATTGGAGATAGAGGAGCACAAATTATGTTATTAGCATACCCACAAATAGATTTTGTTGAAACCAATAAATTAAGTGAGACCGATAGGGGTTACGGTGGATTTGGTTCGACGGGTAAATAACATTTATCTTGATAATTATAGTATATAAAACATAGAACCTTGAGAGGAAAAATTTCTAAAAATGGTAAGACTACACAGAATAGTGAGGTTACCACAACCACTGAGGGTATTACACCCAATAAAAGGAGAATCAGAGAAATAATAAAAAAACCAAAAGAAAAGTTTTTAACAAAATCACAAGAAGAATATTGGAGAATACTTGACGAAAATCAAATAACATTGTGTTTTGGACCCGCGGGTGTGGGTAAATCATATATCGCAATGAAAAAAGCGGTTGATTTACTTTACGATGAAAACAACAAATATGAAAAAATCATCATTGTAAGACCCGCCGTTGAAGCCGAAGAAAAACTCGGTTCATTACCTGGTGGATTAGAGGAAAAATTAGACCCATACATTTATCCGTCATATTATCTTTTAAATAAAATAATAGGTAAAGAATCTAGAGAAAGATTGAAAGATGAGGGGTTTATTGAAATTGCAGCTTTAGCGTACATGAGAGGTTGGAACGTAGATAATACTATTCTCGTTTTTGAAGAAGCACAAAATGCAACCCCATCACAGATTAAATTATTACTAACACGTATTGGATATAATTCAAAATTTTTCATTTCAGGAGATTTGGAACAATCGGATAAGTTTAAAGATAAAACAAAATCGGGTTTATTTGATGCGAAAGTAAGATTAGGTAACATTAAAGGGATAGGAATTTTTGAATTTGGTAATCAAGACATAGTAAGAAATCCTATTATTGGAAAAATCTTAGAAAGATACGATTGATAATAACATAATTTTACTCACTAACATAATATTTGTTAGTATAACCCACATCGTTTATCATAATGATGTGGGTTTATTGTTTACTTATAAGTCTATCTTTCTTATATTTTCATCATGGAAATTTATTTAAGTATTGATGGTGTTTTAAGAAACACCATTCAAAAATTTGATTATCATTATAGAGACGCATATTTAGATTCTGAGTTCGAATCAGAAAATAAATTTGAGTATAAAATTATTGAACCAATTTACAACGATAATTTACTTTCTTCCTATCAATTTCAATCGTTAGAAGAGTTAGAATATTTTTTATACGTCGAATACCCAATTGAAATTTTTGGACATGCAGGTATAAGTTATCAAACAACATTTACCGACCTAAATAAAATTATTTACGAAAACCCCGAACATAACTTTACAGTGGTTGGATTGAATGAATTGGGTAAATCAAAACCAGCAACATTATTTTTCTTATCAAAAAACGGATTTTTAGGTAACAATATAAAATTTATTAAATCAAAAGACATTTCAGAGGAATGGAATGTGTGCGATGTTTGGATTACCGATTCAAAAGAAATTATTGATTTGTGTCCTGAGGGTAAAGAGACAATAAAATTCAATACAACATATAATCAACACTTTACACATAAGAAAGAAATATGTAAATTAACTGAAATAAAAGAAACATGGTTGAAATTTTTGGAAAAATCTACTACATCGATATCGAAGCAGTTACCTCAAGATGTAGGACAGGAAACACAATAAAAGACGAAGATGGAAACGAGACTACTGAGATAAACATTTTTATGTACGAAATTTTAAAAATGTGTGTCGAGAGGGTACTGAATGAAATTGATGAAGTGGATGAAGAAATGGGTCCATTTAGTCAAAAGGGGGTAACACTATCATTCAGATTGGCGTTTAATACATTAATAAAAAATAATATTTTAATTGAAGATTATGAGTAAAAACATAGAAAACATAGAAAAGTTAAAAGAAGCATTAGGTAGGTTAGAGAATAGCACAAATACTGTTTATTTTTTAACATACGACACAAAAAATAATCCAAGAGCATCTGTCAAATACATTTATGATTTAGCCTTTATTCTTAAAGAAAATGGTACCAATTCTAAAATTTTGGTCGAAGACTCAACATATGGTGGAGTGTCTCATTGGCTCGGAGATAAGTATAAGGACTTGGAGGTTGTGTCAATTAAAGATGATAAAATTGAAATAAAAATTGATGATGTACTTGTAGTACCAGAATATTATTCAAATATTTTACAACAAGTATCGAACATCAAATGTAGTAAAGTAATGTTAGTTCAACAAAAAGATTATATTTTTGAAACACTTCCAGTTGGTAGTAGATGGAGAGATTATGGTTTCGATAGAGTTATTACAACAACCGAATCATCAAAAAAATATATTTTAGAAATTTTTCCCGAATCTCTTGTACATATTATTCCACCAATTATTGAGGATAATTTTTGTCCTTCAGATAAAACTCAAAAACCATTTATTGCTATAAGTTGTAGAGACAGAGTTGTACACAGAAGAATTATATCGGAATTTTATTTAAGGTATCCACAATTAAGATGGATAACTTTTAGAGACATGGTTCAAATGAGTTATGAAGAATTTTCGTTAGCATTTAAGGAATGTTTTGTTTCTGTTTGGATTGATGATGAATCAACTTTTGGTACTTTCCCATTGGAATCTATGAAATGTGGAGTTCCTGTTATCGGTAAAATACCATCAACGGAACCTGATTGGTTATCTGAAAATGGAATATGGACATATGACACATCAAAAATTATTGACTTACTTGGAACATACACATTAGCTTGGTTAGAGGGTGTTGAATTGACAGATGAGATTACTCAGAAGATGAAAGAAACACTTTTACCTTATTCTAAATCCTTAACAGAAAATAATATTTTATCTATATTCAATTCATTTAGAAATAAAAGAATCGAATCTATCAATAACGCATTGGAAAAATTAAAAGTAGAAGAAACAATATGAAAAAAATAACAATATTATTACCGTTACATAAAATTAACGATGAGTATTCAGTAATGTTGAATAACGCGGTAAGTTCTTTAGAAGATTTTCACAATGACGTTATTTTAATGATTATCTGCCCACCAAATGTTAAAAATAGTTTATCTAATTTATCTCAAAAATTAGAAATCGTGTATCAAGTAAATTCAGGGGACGTTGGTTTTTGCAATCAAATAAATTTAGGTATTTCGAAATGTGAAACAGAATGGTTCTCAATTTTAGAAGTTGATGACGAGTTTAGAAAAGTTTGGTTAAAATCAATGAATGTATATATAACAGAAAACCCTGATGTGGACGTGTTTCTACCAGTAGTCAAAGATGTAAATGTTGAAGGTACATTTATTAATTTCACAAACGAATCTGCTTGGGCATATGGTTTTACAGAAAAACAAGGTTTTATTGATAATGAAGTATTACTTGATTATCAAAATTATCAGACAAGTGGTGGGTTATTTAGAACAAACGTCATCAAAGAGAATGGAATGTTTAAAGAAAACATGAAACTTACATTTAGTTATGAGTTATTGTTAAGATTAACACACAATAGTGTTAAAATAATGACAGTACCAAAAATTGGATACCAACATGTTAACTTCAGAGAGGAGTCTTTGTTTTGGAATTATAAAAATAATGAGGAAACAAAATTATCCGAGGATGAAGTTAAATTTTGGTTGGATTCCGCAAAGAAAGAGTTTTTCTTTAAAAATAAACGTGATATAAAATATGTGGAATAATAAATGCCAAGAAAACGAACCCAAAAAATTTATTTTGGGGAGGATCAAGAAAAGGCGGTAGTCAATTACTTACAAAGTACTGATGATGCAGAAAGAAATAAGATATTCAATGAATATTTAAGAGAACCCCTAATAATAATGGTTGAATCTATAATTCGCCGTTATAAACTTTATAGAAAAGATCTTGAATTCCAAGAAATTCATGATGATACAATGTCCTTCTTGTTGACCAAAATCAATAAGTTTGACCACACAAAAAATCACAAAGCATACTCTTACTTCGGTACGATTTGTAAGAATTACTTAATGGGTGCAATTCAAAAGGACACCAAAGAACAAAACAGACAGATTTCCTATGACGATATATCTTCATCGATTGAAGATAACGTGGAGTTATCTTACACAATGGATGAATACACCATAGATTATAGGAATGTAATTGTGAAACTCACAATTGACTTAGAAAATTTTATTGAAACGGAAGATTTAACCGAAAATGAACAAAAATTGGGATATGCACTTTTAGAGATTTTTGGAAATTTTGATAAAATATTTCAGGTTGGTGAGGGTAATAAATTCAATAAAAATCTAATATTATTGTCACTTAGAGAAATGACATCCCTTAGTACTAAAGAAATTAGAATTTCAATTAAAAAGTATAGAAATTTATATGAAGGTATTATTGGAGGATTTTTAGAATAATTCTATTTATTGTTATGGGTAGAGAAAGAAAAAACATTATCTCATTAGATGTTGACTCGGCGTTATCATTAATGCAAGAGATATATAACGATGTCGTTGAAAACAGAAACACCGCATCTCAAATTATGAGAAAAATGATGTCTTTTATGAAAGACGCTGAAGATATGAGTGTTATTGGTCCTGTTATTAAAGAACAACAAAAAATCCTGAACGATTGCACTGAAAAGAAAATATCGCTCGTGAAACTACAAAGTGTTCTTTTAAAACAAACATCGGGTAGTGGAGGTAAAATGCCACTTGGTAAATTAGATTTAAGTGATGAAGACAGAGCCCTATTAGATAAAATGTTAAGTGATGGTTCTACGGATACCGAAGAAAAGTATAAATTATAATGAGTAAGATTAAAGATACAAAAAATAAATTAAAATCAAAGATTGAGGCCATCAAAAAAATTAGTGATGACCCCACACCCGCTGTTGATAATTTATATGATAAATATTTAAAAGACTTACCAACAACCGATCAATTATTTGGTAAAAAATTAGATGACTTTTTAAAAGAAAGAAAAAAAACAAAAGACAACAAGTCTAATATCTTTAGTGAAATTATGGAAATTGTTGATTCTATTTTAAGTGGAAATGTTGGTGTGGATTTAAACAACAAATTAAATCCAAAAAATAAAAAACCACTTCCCGAAAAATTATTTTCTAAACAAAGGTTAAAATATCACGCACAAACAGCAACGGATAGAACACTGTCTCAATCAAAAGAAATTATTTTAGAAACTGTAAAAAATCACTTTTTCGCTTCCGATGGTATTTGTGGAACTAATCAAACAATTACAATTGACTCTTTAAATCTTAAACCAAACGAGTTCGATTTTTTAAATGTACTTACAGTAGACCCAAGTTCATCAACTGGAAAAATTATTTATGAACCTACAACTGATTCTACAGGGTCAAAAGTTAAAGTTAATACTGAATTATATAACTCATTTAACGACCCATCGGGTTTTGACATGAGAACTCCATCGGGAGAATCTATTTTAGAAATGTCTTGGGATAGTGGAAATCAAGAATGGAATTTATCAGGACTAACGGTAAATTTTAATGATGCCGAAACCTTTCTTAATAATTATTATTCATCTATTGAATTACCAGATATTCAACACATAGTAAAAACGTCCATGTTAATGACGATTAAAAGTGGTGAGTCTCATCCACTACTCGACAAGGGTTTAAATAACGTTAATAGACTCTTAAATAAACTAATGGCTATTTGTGGTACACCAACAAAAAGAAATGAATTATCGAATCAAAATGCCGTTGATTTATTTGACGAAAATGATGAAGATGTTGAACTCTATTTTAATTTTGACGATGTTGAGGGAATTGATATTGACGATGAAGATTCAAGATTTAGAAAAGTATTAAAATTTAAAGATTGTAATGATTTTGAAATACCCGTCAATAAAACAATGATGGAGGACTTTGTTTATCTAGGATACAAAAAAAACATAAACGATTTAGTGGACTCAACAATTAATAGGGCTGCGACGGAGGCTTTTTCAAAATCTGATAGTTCAATCCCACAATTACAATTTAGTCTTAATTTATTAGATTTATTTATTCTTAATTTACCTAAAGCTTTATTGATGTCGGCGTTATCACCAAAAATATTTTTACCTATTGTGGTTCTATATAAAATATTTAAAGCTGGTATAAATCAGGTTATTGATGTTTTAAATACAATGAAAGAATTGAGTAAATTATTTTGGGATATTGTTAAAAAATTATTTTGGTTATTCCTTAGAGAGTTTTGGAAATTAATTAAAGTTGATTTGATAGCCTTTGTTATGAAAATGGTTAAAAAAATATTAAAAAATAAATATAAAAGATACGTTGTTATTATAACTTCTTTAATCGCATTACTTACAAAAATTTTAGAAGAAGGAATTGAGGATTGTTTTACTATCTTTAATATAATTCTTAGTACAATACAAAACGCGTTATCGTTAGGGTCACCTTTTAGTATACCGGGTATTTTACTTGGTTTATCAGATAAGTTACCAGGATATAGTCAGGATAGAGCAAAATTAAACATATTTGAAAGAATGGAAAACGCTGGAATTTCTTTGGGCCCCGTATTTGGAGAAGCAAATAATATGGCAAAAATAATTGGGTCAATTATTGATGGAAATACGGAAGAGTTAGACACAAATTCGTTTATAAAAGTAACAAACAAAGAGATAATAATTCCAACTCCCGCCGGACCTTTAATTATTCCACCAGGAATTTTAAATAGCGTTGGTAAAATGTTATAAAATGATTGATTTAAAAAAAATAATAGAAATATCAAACAATGTGGAGAATAAATCTAACAAGGATTTATTTAATACTATTGAAATTCTATCGATAGAATTTGAAAAAACAAAATCATTAATAATAGATTTAACAAGACATTTAGAATTGGTTGAATCCATGTATGATAACATTAATAAAGAAATCGGTAAAAGAACAAGAAAACAATGAAAATAATAGACATCGGTATTTGTATTGATAATATAGACCCACAAGGTTTGGGTAGGATAAGATGTGTAAGATTTTCTGATTACGTTTCACAAAAGGAAAAGGCTGACAATTATGAACCTTTTTCTGACAATGACATTTTTACCGCTAATCCATTTTTACCCACAAATATAAATTTTATTCCTGAGGTTGACCAAGCGGTAAAAATTATTAATTTTAATGTAGATAAGGAAAACGTAAATATTGAATACATTTCAGGTCCATTTACAACCACACATAATTTTAACGACCAAAGTTTCTCACCACAAACTACTAATACAACATATGGTACTAGTATGAAACACAAACCTGATTTATTTGATAGAAAAGATAATTATAAAAAAAAGAGGTCAATAGGTTCACTTGCTAAAAAAACTGATTATGGAATTTATGGAAAATATGGTTCTGATTTAATCTTTACTGAGAATGGTTTACAACTACGAGGAGGTAAATTATTATCAAAAGAAAAGGCGAAACCCAAAGATAGACAAGACATTTATACATTTCCGATAATGTCATCTAAAAGTTCTGTATTAACATTAAAAAAATTTCCACACAAATTAGTTAAAAAAACATTAGAAGAAAAAACCACTCAGGTTGAGGTTAGAGATTTAAAATATTTAATTGAATACGATGTTGTTAACAGTTCTGGTCAAACAAGCCTATCCTCTATACATGCCATAGAATTTTATGTTTATAAAATAAAAAAACCATTTGGTGATTTACTAAAAACGAATAATATTAATGAAAATACAAATATACCTAATGAATTTTTATCATTAATAAACGTAGAGGAAAATACAACATCACCGACACATAGAATAATTTTACCATCTGATGACGATTTTTTGTTTGTTGTAAGTGAAATGAGGGATTTTTTATATACATTACATGAGGAGGATTTAAAAAAAATAAATTCATTATATAAGAAAGAAGATTTACATCCATTTTATTTTAGACCTAAGCAAAGTTTAATGAACGCTCCTGGTACGACTATTAAACAAAATATTTTTTCTGCAATGACGATGTATGGTGTTGGTCCAAAATGTGGTTTAATATTTTCTTTAGGTAGTGTTTTTCCAAAAGTGACACCTAGAAAAAAAATAAAAGAAATATTTGTTTTGGATAGGAAAAGTGACGAACAATCATTTTCATCTTTAAAGTCGGACAAAATTTATTTTTTATCCACAGACACAAACAAAACTGAAAAATTGGTTCCTTTTGAAAAATTTGACAAATATGAATTAACACAAAACGACTATATTGAAAAAATTGACCCAAATACATATTCAGTAGTTAGAGGTGAAAATCTTATACTTTTATTACAAAAACTTATTGAAGTGTTATATCAACATGAACACAACACATTTGGGTCTTTTGTTAAAAATGATTCATTTAAGAGTTACACCGAATTACAGAAATTAATCGAAACTATGAGAAACGATTTATTGAATGAATCAATCAGAATCAATTAATTTGATATTTATAAATAAAAAAGATGTCATATTTCCGTTCATATTTTGAAAAAAATAATACCATAATTAAAAATTCTCAGGTTAACACCTCAAAAAACCCAACAACTGAGATTTTTTATGGTAGTGGTTTTTCTAAATTCATCTTCAAAATTGACTTTGATGATTTAAAATCTAAGGTAGTTAATGGTGAATACGTAATTACCACAGGAACCACACACACACTACATTTAACTAATACAATATTTGGTGATGAAACATTTTTAGGTGCAAAAAGAGGCACGGGTAGACAAAGGACAAATTCGTTTGATTTAATACTTTTTAAAATACCCGAGTTTTGGGACGGGGGGTTGGGTTTTGATTATGAAGATGGTGGTTATGATTTTACCACGGGTAATGTCACTTTTGATGAAAGACCATCTAACTGGTTTAATAGAACCACACTTAATAGTTGGACATTGGAGGGAATATACACCAACACACCAAATATTGTAGAAACCATACATTTTGATAATGGTAATGAAGACATAAATATTGATATTACAGACTATGTAAATGATGTTTTAGATGGTACTGTAGATCATGGTTTGGGTTTAGCTTTCGCGGTTATATATCAAGATTTAAATGCTGAGGTAGACCAATCAGTGGCATTCTTCACAAAATATACTCAAACATTTTTTGAACCTTACGTTGAAACATTTTTTGACGACAGAATTAATGACGACAGAACTAATTTTATTGAGAAGGTAAATCAAAACCTATATTTGTACATTACAAAGGGTACAAATTTTTATGACTTAGATGATGAACCTGTTGTTGATATATTAAATTCTAATGAGGCGGTAATTCCGGGTTTGACAGGACTAACAACAACTAAAATTAGAAAGGGGGTATACAAAGTCACATTTGGTATAGACGGAATCCTATGTGATGGTAAAAGATTCTTTTTTGATAGGTGGAAAAATCTATTAATAGACGGTGAATCAATTAGTAATCTAACACAAAGATTTATACCTAAACCATACACATCTTTATTTACAATTGGGGATAACCCAACAGAATTGAATAGATACGCAATACAATTTTTTGGTGTTAAACAAAATGAAAAAATAATTAGAGGTGAAAAAAGAAAAATTGTAATCACATTTAAATCAATTAATCATTCAAAACCTGTTCTATTTGATGAGGTTTTTTATAGAATGTATATAAAGGAGGGTAGAACAAATGTGATTGTTCACGATTGGACACAAGTTGATATGACGAATGAAAATTCATTCACTTTAGATACCTCGATA
>SXGQ01209561.1_pt1 | contig 13177 bp, 12 predicted proteins | sample 3178371 | NCBI WGS metagenome assembly SXGQ01 (sample SAMN11356859, study PRJNA531348) | freshwater metagenome | isolation source: freshwater sample F1-20 | place: China: Fuxian Lake, Yuxi | collected 2017-12-25
CTTAATTCTGGTTAGTCCATCAATTTTTGTATTTGGACGCAGTACCCGTTTCAAATTAATTGCAGCTTCCTTTTCTAATTCTTGGGCAATACTTTTTTTATCAACACCTGTTAAATCAAGAGCATTTACATCTTGATGACTAGCAAGCCACGGTGCGATCTCTTTATATGAACCTGTCAAGATGTTTACCACTCCAGCCGGAATATCACTTGTTGCTAATACTTCTGCAAGTGAAACAGCGGCAAGGGGTTGAGTTTCAGAGGCAATAACAATCACTGAGTTTCCACTGACAATGACTGATGCAATTGCTTCAACTAGTCCTAGAAGAGATGATTTCTCAGGTGCAATTGTTGCCACTACACCAGTTGGCTCAGGAACAGAGAAATTAAAAAATGAGCCAGCCACAGGATTATTTGATCCAGTAACCATGGCTAATTTATCTGACCAGCCAGCAAACCAAACCATTTTGTTTATTGCTTCATCAACTTCTTTTTCTGCTTCCTTCTTTGATTTAGCCCAATAACTTAATTCTTCAACAAACTGATCACGACGACCTTGCATTATTTCTGATACGCGATACATAACTTGGGCACGGTTATAGGCAGTAGCTTCTGACCATTTTGTAAATGCAGATCTTGCAGCAACAACACAATCTCTGGCATCTTTTCTTGAAGCTAAAGCAACATTTGCTACAAATTTTTTGTTCTTATCAAAAATTTCATAGGTTCTACCAGATTCAGAGCGGGGGAAAGCTCCACCGATAAATAATTTAGCCGTTCTCTTAACGTCTAAGTTTGACATTTATTTACCCGCTTTCAAATATGGTTCAAGTCCATGGCGTCCACCTTCGCGACCATAACCTGATTCTTTATATCCACCGAAAGGACTTGTCGGATCAAATTTGTTAAATGTGTTTGCCCAGATCACACCTGCTCTTAATTTGTGGGCAACTTCTAGAATTCTTGATCCTTTTTCGGTCCAAATTCCCGCACTTAAACCAAAGGGTGTGTTATTTGCTTTTTCAATTGCCTCATCAGGAGTTCTAAATGTTAAAACACTTAGTACTGGTCCAAATATTTCTTCCCGAGCAATTCGATGGGATAAGGAAACATTTGTGAAAACTGTGGGAGCAAACCAGAATCCTTTATTTGGAATTTCGCAAGGAGCACTCCACATCTGAGCACCTTCAGATTTTCCTGATTCGGATAGTTCCTTAATCTTTGCTAACTGTGAGGCCGAATTAATAGCTCCGACATCTGTGTTTTTATCTAACGGATCGCCTAAGCGCAAAGTTTTCATTCTTGCATAAAGAAGATTTAAGAATTCATCAGAAATTGATTCTTGAAGTAATAATCTAGAACCTGCACAGCAAACATGACCTTGGTTAAAAAATATTCCATTAACTACACCTTCAACTGCTTGATCCATCGCAGCATCATCAAAAACAATATTGGCGGCCTTGCCCCCAAGTTCCAACGTAACTTTTTTATTTGTTCCTGAAACTGATTGTGCGATTAAGCGTCCTACTTCGGTTGAACCAGTGAAAGCAACTTTGTCTATATCTGGATGATTTACTAAATACTGACCAGTTTGACCAGCACCAGTAATTATGTTTACAACACCATCTGGAAGCTCTGCTTGTTGGCAAATTTCTGCAAACAACATGGCAGTTAACGGTGTAGTTTCGGCAGGTTTCAAAACAACAGTGTTACCAGCAGCTAGGGCTGGAGCAATTTTCCAAGAAAGCATTAAGAGTGGGAAATTCCATGGAATGATTTGTCCGGCAACTCCTAAAGCTTGTGGGTTTTTACCCAGACCGGCATAGTCAAGTTTGTCGGCCCAACCTGCGTAATGAAAGAAATGTGCCGCAACTAATGGAATATCTATGTCTCTTGATTCTCTAATTGGTTTTCCATTGTTCATCGATTCAAGCACTGCTAATTCTCTGGATCTTTCTTGAATAATTCGTGCGATTCGATAAAGATATTTGCCTCGTTCAGAACCTGAAAGTTTTGACCAAGTTTTGTATGCTCTTCGAGCAGCTTTAACTGCCTCATCCACATCTTTTTGACTTGCTTCGATAATTTCAGCAAGAACTTCTTCGGTAGCCGGATTTATAGTTTTATAGGTTGAACCACTTTTCGTTTTAACAAACTTTCCACCAATAAACAAGTCATAGTTTGATTTCAAATTAACGATTTTTGTTGATTCTGGAGCCGGGGCGTATTCAAAAACCATTAGTCGACCGTCACATAATCTGGACCAGAATAGGCACCATTTTTCATTTTTTGTCTTTGCATTAATAAATCATTTAATAAACTTGAAGCCCCAAATCTGAACATGTCTGGATTCATCCAGTTATCACCCAAAGTTTCTTTTAAAACGACTAGATATTTCATGGCATCTTTTGTGGTTTTAATTCCACCAGCTGGCTTCATCCCAATTCTTCTATGTGTGGCTAATTCAAAGTCTCTAATTGCTTGAAGCATTACCAAGGTAACAGGAAGTGTTGCCGCTGGTTGAACTTTGCCAGTCGAAGTTTTAATGAAATCTGCTCCTGCCAGCATTGCAATCCAGGAAGCCTTTTTAACGTTATCGTAAGTTTTTAACTCACCAGTTTCTAGAATAACTTTCAAATGAGCTGCTTTACAAACCTGTTTAATTGATTGAATTTGATCATAGATATCTAGAAATCTTCCTTCATGAAATGCTCCACGATCAATTACCATGTCAATTTCATCTGCGCCTTGAGAAACAGCATCGGAAGTATCTTGTAATTTAGCCGCAAGAGAAACACGTCCTGAAGGAAATCCAGTTGCAACTGCTGCAACTTTTATTGAAGTTCCGCTTAAATTTTCTTTGGCAATTGAAACTAAATCACTGTAAACACAAACTGCTGCAACACTTGGCACACTTGGATCTAGTGGATCAGGTCTTTTGGCTTTAGCGCAAAGTGATTTAACTTTTCCCTTGGTATCCATTCCTTCCAAAGTTGTTAAGTCAATCATGCGTATTGCTAAATCGATTCCTTCAGCTTTTGCCGTTGTCTTAATCGAACGAGTACCTAATCTGGCAACTCTTTCTTCTACACCAACTTTGTCAACACCAGATAGACCATTTAAGAATTTTTTCAGAGCAGAATCACTATTAGTGGCATCACGAAGTAATGCAGGTAACACCAAAGGATCGTCTTTTAGCACATTCACAGCGTAGCGAAGTAGTTAAAAAGCTAAATACTTGTGAGTAGTTGGTGCACAGAATCGGCCAATGAATCTAATTCTTTTTTGGCAATGGCCTTATTTTCCTGAGGATTTCCTGGCTTTGTGGTTACTTCGAGATAGCACTTTAATTTTGGCTCAGTTCCACTTGGCCTAACAATTATCCTCGCATTTTTGGTGAGCAATCTAATTCCAGAGGTAGGCGGTAATCCATCAATTCCCTTATTCATATCTTCAACTTTTTCCACTATGAATTCTCCAATTTGTGATGGGGAATTCGTGATTAACTTCTTTGTTATATCAATCGCTTTTTTCACAGAATCAAATCTAAAGCTTAACTGTTTAGTTAAATGAACTCCAAACTGCTCATAAATTCTATTAAGTATTTGATCAGCAGAAATATTGTCTTGTTTTAAGTATGAAAATAATTCGACAACTCTAAGAGCTACAGATATTCCATCTTTATCCCTTACGTATTCAGGATCTGTGCAATAACCAATTGCTTCCTCGTAGCCAAAAATGAGTTCATCTAAGTGACCCATCCATTTAACTCCAGTTAAAGTTGTAGCACCTTTTAAGCCATGTGCTACTGCAATTTTGGGAACTAAAGAACTTGAAACAATTGAGGCAACCATTTGACCTTTTAGTTGAGAATTATTTAATTCTGCTCGCTTGATCAACCACCAGGCAATTAAAAATCCTAATTCATCACCAGTTAGTACTCGCCATTTTCCACTTTCAGGAATTGCAACAGCACATCTATCAGCATCTGGATCATTTGCAATTGCAACATCAGCACTTATTTCTTGTGCAAGTTTTAGTAACAAATCCATGGCACCCGGTTCTTCAGGATTTGGAAATGACACGGTAGGAAAATCTGGATCTGGTTTTGTTTGTTCTTTAACATTTATAGAGGGATCAAATCCTGCAAGTTTCATACATTTATCAAAGGTTTCTTGGCCAACGCCATGCATCGGAGTAAAAGCAACCTTGATTTGCCCAAAATTATTATTAACAATTTGAGATACTCGTTCATGATATTTATCTGTGATATCGATTTCGGTCCACCCAGGTGTTAATTTAATTTGGTTTGCCATGGGTGCAGATTTAATTAGTTCTGCTATTTCTTTATCCATCGGTGGAATAATTCCTGCACCTAAATGGTCATAAACTTTGTAACCGTTGTCTCTAGGCGGGTTATGAGATGCGGTAATCATTACTCCAGCTTCAGCACTTAAATGTCTTACCCCGAAAGCCAAAACTGGCGTGGGAATCCGAGAGGGAAGTCGAAAGACTTCTAAACCAAGAGTCATAGCAACACCACAAACATCTTGTGCAAATTGATCAGACAAATGTCTTGCGTCATTGCCCACAACTAATTTAGGTTTCTTATTTGAATATTTTTTTAATAAGTAATGACATAATCCATAAGTTGCTCTGATGACAACGGCTCGATTCATACGAGATTGACCCGCATCAATTTCAGCTCTTAAACCAGCTGTTCCAAATTCAAGATCTCCTGCAAAAAGTTCACCCAATTTGCCAACTTCATTATTTTTAATTAAATTCAGAATTTGTTGTTTAGTATTTTCATCAGGATCATGATCAGCCCAGTTTTGGGCAATTGAAATTAAATCTTTACTCACAGTTTTTCAATAACCTTCTTTAGTAAATCACCCATTCGAGAAGCAGCCGCTAAACCAGCAGCTAAAACCTCTTCATGATTTAGATGCTCACTAGTTAATCCTGCACCCGGATTTGTAACCATTGAAATACCTAAAACTTCTGCTTGGGCTTCGCGAGCAGCAATTGCTTCTAATGCAGTAGACATTCCAACTAGATCTCCACCAAGTTTGATTGCCATTTGCACTTCAGCTGGTGTTTCATATTGAGGACCATGGAATTGAACATAAACTCCTTCTTCCAAACTTGGATCAATATTTTGAGCAATTTTTCTTAATCTCTTTGAATAAACTTCGCTTAAGTCAAGAAATCTTGGGCCCACTAATGGTGTTGCCCCAGTTAGGTTGATGTGATCTCTAATCAAGATGGGTGTTCCTGGTTTCCATTTAAGTTGTAAACCACCACAGGCATTTGTCAAAATTATTGTTTTTACTCCACTGGCAATTGCAGTTCTTACTGAGTGAACAACTGCAGCTGTACCTTTTCCTTCGTAATAGTGAGTTCTTCCCATTTGGATAAGTGTTTGAGAATTTCCAACTTTTACACTTCGTAATTTTCCAGCATGACCTGCCACAGCTGGAGCACTAAAACCTGGTAAGTCCGTAACAGTTATTTCTGCATTTGGTTGTCCTAGTGCATCTGCTGCTGGAGTCCAACCAGATCCAAGGACCACCAAAACATCATGATTAGAGACTTTGGTGATTTGCGCTAATTTGGCTGCAGACTGTTTTGCTAATTCATATGGGTCAATGCTCACGCAGCAACGCTACTACTCATATATATAGAGAAGAAAAGACATGGACTTAAGCGTTAACAAAGTGTCCAATCTAGCCAGGAACGTAGTTGTCTCATAAACTCTCGATTTGTGCGCTTTTTAATTGAACCTTCCTACGACTTGACCTATGACGATGTATTCATGGTCCCAAGTCATTCAGAGCTCACCTCACGAGTTGAAGTAGATCTAGCCGCCCACGATAAAACAGGAACCACAATTCCATTAGTTGTTGCAAACATGACTGCAATTTCTGGTCGAAGAATGGCAGAGACAATTGCTCGCCGCGGTGGTCTTGCGGTAATTCCACAAGATGTACCACTTCCAGTTATCACTGAAATCATTAATTGGGTTAAAAGTAGAAATACTTTTTATGACACTCCATTAACTTTAAATCCAGATCAAACAGTTGCTGACGCAATGGGCATTATTCACAAACGAGCTCATGGTGGAGTAGTTGTGGTTGAAGATGGTAAACCAATTGGCATTGTCACCGAAGAAGATTGCTATGAAGTTGATCGATTTACTCAAGTTAAACAAGTTATGAGTAAAGAGTTAATCACCATTACTGAAGATCTAACACCGCGTGAAGCTTTTGATTATTTAAATGACAACAGAACTAAACTTGCCCCAGTAATTGCAAAAGATGGAAAACTTTTAGGAATTTTAACCAAAGTCGGTGCTTTAAGAGCAAGTCTTTATGACCCAGCAGTGGATAAGAATGGCAAATTAATAATTGCTGTGGCGGTGGGAATTAATGGTGATGTGGCTTCACGTGCTGAGAAGATTCTCAAAGCAGGAGCTGATGTTTTAGTAGTTGACACAGCACATGGTCACCAAAAGAAAATGGTTGAAGCATTGCAAGCAATTAAAGCGTTGAATCCTCAAGTTCCAATTGTGGCAGGAAACGTTGTCACAGCAGCAGGGGTAAAAGCATTAATTGAAGCCGGTGCAGACATTATTAAAGTTGGTGTTGGACCAGGTGCGATGTGCACAACACGTATGCAAACAGGTGTTGGTCGACCCCAATTTTCTGCAGTTTTGGAATGCTCTTTAGAAGCAAAAAAATATGGCAAAACTGTTTGGGCAGACGGTGGGGTAAGACATCCTCGAGATGTTGCTTTGGCACTTGCTGCTGGTGCATCACATGTGATGATCGGTTCTTGGTTTGCTGGAACTTATGAATCCCCAGGAGATTTGCAAAAGGATGCTCAAGGAAAACTTTTCAAAGAATCTTTTGGTATGGCCTCTGCTCGAGCAGTTGCAGCAAGAACTAGTGGGGAAGATGCTTTTGATAGAGCACGTAAATCTTTGTTTGAAGAAGGCATTTCAACATCTCGAATGTATTTAAATCCCAATAGACCAGGTGTGGAAGATTTGGTTGATGAAATAATCGCAGGTATTCGTTCATCATTTACTTACGCCGGAGCAAAAACAATTACTGAATTTGCCGAAAAAGCTGTGGTGGGAATTCAATCGGCTGCAGGTTATGCCGAAGGAAGACCTTTATACACTTCTTGGACTAGTTAATTAGCAGACAAAAAATAAGGGCCAGATTTCTCTGGCCCTTATTTTTATTTTTTAAGGAAACTATCCGAGTAGATTTCTAATCGGAGTTGTTGCAAAATAAATCACAAAGGCGCCAGCCACAACCCATAGCAATGGGTGAATGGATTTGGATTTGCCTGTTGCAACTTTTAATACAACGTGAGTAACAAAGCCTGCACCAATACCTACTGCAATTGAGTATGTAAATGGCATCAAGACAATTGTTAAGAATGCTGGAAGCGCGATTGTTATATCTGCCCAGTCAATATCTTTGATTTGAGTCATCATTAAGAATCCAACGATGATCAATGCTGGAGTTGCCGCTTCGTAAGGAACTAGTGCAACTAGTGGTGACAAGAATGTTGTCAACAAGAGTGCAATTCCTGTTACGACGCTTGCTAATCCGGTACGAGCGCCTTCGCCCACACCAGATGCTGATTCGATGTAAGAAGTATTTGAAGAAATACCACTTGCACCGCCAGCCATAGCTGCAACAGAATCGATCAGCAAGATTCGATCTGCATTTGCTAAGTTTCCATTACGATCTGTCAAACCAGCTTCTGCACCAATTGCTGTCATTGTTCCCATGGTGTCGAAGAAGTCTGTGATCAGCAATGTGAACACTAGAAGCGCTGCAGTTAAGAATCCTGCAGTAGCAAATCCACCAAACAAATCAAATTGACCAAGTAGCCCAAAATCAGGTGTAGCAATGATTGAGCTTGGAAGAGCTGGAACGTTTAGATTCCAACCACTTGGATTTACTTTGTCTGGAGCAGTAAACAAAGGACCAATTTTGAAAACGGATTCAAGAATTACAGCCAAAATTGTTGCTGTAATTACACCGATCAAAATTGCACCTTTGGTTTTACGTGCATAAAGAATGGCAATCAGGACCAAACCAAAGATGAATACCACTACTGGCCATCCAACTAGGTTTCCGCCCGCACCAAGTTCAACTGGAACAGGTCCAGATTGGGTACGGCGAACAAATCCTGCATCGACTAAACCGATTAGTGCGATGAATAAACCAATACCAACAGAGATCGCTATTTTTAATTGAGTTGGTACTGCTTTGAAAACTGCAACACGAAAACCAGTAAGAACTAAGACGGTGATGATGATTCCTTCCAACACCACTAAGCCCATTACTTGTTCCCAAGGCATATAGCCTGCTGCAATTCGTGCAACGAACGCATTGATGCCAAGGCCAGTCGCTAGAGCTAATGGAAAATTAGCAACAGCCCCCATCAATATTGTTAAAATTCCTGCAACTAAAGCAGTCGCGGCTGCAATTGCTGCAAGATTAGGTGCGTCTCCTCCACCTAAGAATTTTCCGTTGACATCTTGGGTAAAGCCCAAGATAAGCGGATTTAGCACAACGATGTATGCCATCGTTAAGAACGTGACGAGTCCGCCACGAACTTCTTGACCTACGCTGGATTTTCTTTGCTTAATTTGGAAATATGAATCCAATGTTGCCATTAGCTAGTTTTTTCCCTCCCCAGTATTAGTTGCGAGCCAACTAATAAGGCAAATTTTATTGACTATTTGGCCTGAGTTAGGGTCTAACACTCTTATTCAATTGTTAATTATTTATTTCCAGATACTTCACTGGCCCAAACTCAATGGGGCCTGGGACAGATGGGACTGATGTTAATAGCGACGACCCTTCGGCTAGGCCCACCAAGCCCAATTTTTGGTTATGAAATTTTTGGGTCCAGGCAGGAAAGCCTGATCCAAAGTGGGGTAGCACTATTTGGTTGGGCAAGAAATTTAATCCTCTCCCAATTTCATTTCCTCCAGGCATCACAACCTTGCAACCCATCAACATGGCACCGGCACTTGAGCCCATCACCACACAACCTCTATCGAGGGCCGTTTTAAGTGCAGCTTCAGCATCAGTGTCAATAAAACTTTTAACTAATCGAGCAGGGGTTCCTCCTGCTATATAAATAGAATCAGCATTTGCAATTTGATCTATATTTTCCAAGGTTAAATCATTTTCACTCAATATTGGACTCATCAATGTTTCAATGCCCAGGTTGGAGAAATACTTCTGTGCTGTTTTATAGGCAAGTTCTTGAGTAGGAAATGGGGCAGTAACTACAACTAGAAGGGGACTGTTTTTATTTGCTCTTTTTTCAAGTGCTGCTAAATCTGCTTTCGCATAACTGTCACTAAATTCATTTCCACCGGAAAGTAATATCCAGCCAGACATTTTTAGTTAGAAACTTTTCTATCTGCTAACCAAGTTCTTGTTCCGGCCACAATTGATCCGATGATAAAAAATGCTGCGATTGCATAAGCACCTGATTTAACTGCAGGAATTGTGGCAGCGTAAAAACCAGTTAGAGTAATACCGATACCCCAAGCAAGTGCACCCACAAAATTACTTGTTAGAAATTTGTAATAATTCATTCGACCAACTCCTGCTACGACAGGAATTATTACTCGAGCCCAAGGCATAAAGCGTGCTACTACAACTGCCCACCAACCATATTTGAGGTAGAAATTTTCAGTTTTTCTAATCATTAATTGGGTTTTTCTTCCACCTCGTTTATCCAAATAGGGTCTGCCGTAATGACGGCCAATTATGAATCCCACTTGATCACCAAGAAAAGCTGCAATAAAAACTCCACCTACAAGAATGGCAACATTTATATTGGAAGAACTAGCAGCGATTAAACCTGCTGCAAACAATAAAGAATCACCTGTGACAAAGGGCACAAAGGCGCCAACAAAAAGTCCGGTGCCAACAAAAACTAAACCCCACACAATGGCATAAAAAAGAAAAGGACCAAAAACTTCCAGCCAGTTATTTAATTGGCCATCTAACGCTGCTTGGGGTAACAAAATTTCTCCTACGTTTGCCTTCATTTGTAAGCGTAGTTAACGAATACAAAATGCGCATCACTAATAAGCAAAATAGACTTATTACATGAGTCACATTGGGTTTTTGTTCGATTTAGACGGAACCCTAGTCAATTCCAAACCAGCTGTGGAAAGAGCTTGGATTCAGCTAGCCCAGGAAGCACAAATTCCTTTAGAAAAAATGGTTGGCCTACACGGCATCCCAGCAGAGCAGTCTCTGAGAATGCTGCTTGCAGATAGATCAGAAGATGAAATTAAAAATTGGGTTGATCGGATTGAACATTTAGAAACTTCTGATACAACCGGAGTTGTCGCAATGGCTGGGGCCAAAGAATTACTTAGTGAATTAAATGAGAAAAAAATCCCTTGGACAATTGTTACGTCTTGCACGATACCTTTGGCCTTATCAAGAGTAAAAGCAGCTGGAATTGAAATGCCTGATCACACTGTGACATTTAATGATGTGAAGTTAGGAAAACCGTTTCCAGACCCATTTATTTTAGGTGCGCAAAGAATTGGTTTAAATCCGAATCAGTGTTGGGTTATTGAAGATGCACCAGCTGGAGTTGTTGCAGGTAAATCTGCAGGCTGCACCGTTGCAGCTGTTTTAACTTCACATGCAAAAGAACAACTTCATCAAGCAGATCATTTTCTAGATCATTTAGATGATTTATTACCTTTAGCATTTAATTAAAGTGCCCCCGGCGTGAGTCGAACACGCGCGCATGCCTTCGGAGGGCAACGCTCTATCCACTGAGCTACGGGGGCTTAGATTAATTCTCAAGTTTAAATCAACTTAAGAATTAAGGACCCGCCGTCGAATTCTTTTTTCTGCGACAAAAGATAAAACAGGAATTGTTCCGGCTAATAAAACAAGCAGAGTTTGACCCCAAGTTAAATTTGCTCTTCTTGAGATATCAAAACCAATCACCAAATAAATCATGTAGACAATTCCATGCAGTTGTGCAAACCAAGGGATTTCAGGACCAAGTGTGTATTTGATGATAATTTCGATTGTGAAAAGTATAAGAATTATGCCAGCAAGATAGGCAATGAAGCGAAAGCGTTTTAGAGCCTTGTCCATTTAGTCTTCCCTCTTCTTTAATTGACCTGTTCTAACTAAGTATTCATCCCTAAAGAATCTGTACCAAAACCACCCAAGGGCTACTGCGAAGAAGATCCATTGAAATGAATAAAAAGCACTTTGTAAGTTGATAACAACTTCACCTGTTTGGGAATCGATTCTTTCTCTTCTTATCCACTGCCAAACACCAAGCCTTAAACAAAAACCAATGCCGAGAACGGTTACAAGATGAAATAGCAACCATTTTCGTTCCAAAGCTATTTTCCACATATACATAAGCGTATGGCGCAATACTATTTTTGATTAACACCTGCCTACGATTAGAACATGACTCCAGAAGAACTATCGAAAACTATTAAAGAAAGTCTTGAGTCACTAGTTGCATCCCAGAAACTTGATTTGCCGGAGATTCCTGAAATTAAAATCGAAAGACCAAAGAGTAAAGATCATGGAGATTTTGCCAGCAATATCGCCTTGATGGTTTCAAAATCAGCAGGGAAAAACCCTAGGGAAGTTGCCCAACTTTTAGTTGATGTATTAAGTAAAAATCCTGGGCTAAAGAAAGTTGATATTGCAGGACCTGGGTTTCTTAACTTCACACTTGATTCTGCAAGTTTGGGTGAATTAGCAAAATCAATCTTGGAACAAGCAGATAAGTACGGTCACACTAAGACTCTTAATAATGAAACCATAAACATCGAATTTATTAGTGCCAATCCAACTGGCCCACTTCATTTAGGACACACTCGCTGGGCGGCAGTAGGCGATGCGATTGCTCGAGTGTTAGCAGCTAGTGGTGCAAAAGTTGTTAGGGAATTTTATATAAATGATCGAGGAGCACAACTAGATAAATTCGGTATTTCAATTTGTGCGGTAGCAAATAATGAAGCAATTCCAGAAGATGGTTATCACGGGGCTTACGTCAAAGATTTAGCAGCAGAAATAGTTAAAGAAAGACCTGAAATTCTTAAATTAAGTAAAGATAAACAAGAAATTGAATTTAGAGAAGAAGGATATAAAAGGCAGCTCAAGCAGCAACAAAATGTTTTAGATGGATTCAGAACACATTTTGATGTCTGGTATTCAGAAAGATCTTTACATTCCAGTGGGGCGGTGGAAAAAGGTTTAGCACTTCTTAAAAAACATGGACACGTCTTTGAACATGAAGGTGCAACTTGGTTAAAAACCACAGATTTTGGTGATGACAAAGATCGAGTTTTAATAAAAGCAGATGGCGAATACACCTATTTTGCTTCAGACACTGCTTATTACGTTGATAAAAGAAGCAGGGGAAATGATGTCAATATTTACCTTTTAGGTGCAGATCACCACGGGTATGTAAACAGATTAAGAGCAGTAGCAGCTTGTGCAGGAGATGATCCTGATAAAAACGTTGAAGTATTAATTGGTCAACTTGTGAAAATGCTCAAAAATGGTCAAGAAGTAAGACTAAGTAAACGAGCAGGCAACATTATTACTCTGGAAGATTTAGTTGATGAAGTTGGAGTTGATGCAGCACGCTATACCTTGACAAGATATCCAGTTGATACTCCTTTAACTTTAGAAATTGATTTATTAACTTCTCACACCAATGACAATCCTGTTTTTTATGTGCAATATGCACATGCCCGTATTGCTGCAGTAATTAGATCTGCGCAAGAAAAAGGAATTGATTGGCAAAAAAATAAATTTAATCCCGCAGCATTAGTAACTGAACAAGAAGCAGAACTTCTAGGTGCTTTGAGTGAATTTCCTAGAATTGTTTCTTCTGCGGCACAACTAAGACAACCTCACAGAGTTGCAAGGTATTTGGAAGAATTAGCAACTGCTTATCACTCTTTTTATTCAGCTTGTCGGGTGTTACCTCTGGTTGGGGAGCCTGTGACAGATGAGACTATTGCGCGTTTGGTGCTGTGTGCTGCCACTAAACAAGTAGTAAAGAATGGCCTTGATCTTCTCGGAGTGAGCGCACCAGAAAAAATGTAGGTTGGGTCTATTGCC
>SXGQ01398112.1_pt1 | contig 13175 bp, 11 predicted proteins | sample 3178371 | NCBI WGS metagenome assembly SXGQ01 (sample SAMN11356859, study PRJNA531348) | freshwater metagenome | isolation source: freshwater sample F1-20 | place: China: Fuxian Lake, Yuxi | collected 2017-12-25
ATCGTCGCAGCCGTAGATGCGATTACCCATCAAGGGTCGGAGTGATTCGTCGATGACGCCGTCGTGTTCGATGGTCAGGTACGAGATGCATCGCCTTGCATCGAGTTGCCAAGGCGCCGTGATTGCGGCCGTAGGGCAGGCGGGCATACAGGCCTGACAGCTGCCGCAATGGGCACTGGCGCGTGTATCGACCGGCAGCGGCAGGTCGGTGTAGAGCTCGCCCAAGAAAAACCACGAGCCTGCATCGCTCGCAATCAGATTCGTGTGCTTGCCGATCCAGCCTAGGCCGGCATTTCGCGCCAGTGCTTTCTCCAATACCGGTCCGGAGTCTACGTAAGCGCGATAACCGAAAGGACCGACGCGCTCGACCAGACGGTCGGCGAGGGTCTGCAGTTTGTGGCGCAGGATCTTGTGGTAGTCGCGACCGATCGCGTAGCGCGATACATAACCGAGCTCCGGCGTTGCGAGTACTTCCTCGGCCGGCGCTGCCTCTGCGGGCCAATAGTCCATGCGCACGCTGATGACGCAAATCGTACCCGGGCGCAGTTCCGCGGGACGCGAACGCCGCGTGCCGTGACGCTCCATGTAATGCATTTGACCGTGACGACCCTCGGTCAGCCAGCGTTGCAGGTGGGCTTCGTCGTCCGCGAGCTCTAGGTTGCCGACCCCGACGGCAGAGAAACCGACGTCCGCCGCGAGTGCCTCGAGATCGTCTCGCAAGGCTTGCCAGTCAGGGGGCGACATCATGGCCGCGAGTATACTGTCTCGCATGAAAGCGCCGCTCTCCTTGCATACCGTCGCGCAGGTCCGCGCGCTCGAGCAGCACTGGATTCAGACTGTCGGTGTGCCGTCCTTTGAGTTGATGTCACGAGCCGGTGTGTTCGCGATGCGTCAGTTGCGTTCACGCTGGTCTGCAGCGCGGGATGTCCTCGTGCTCGCCGGTGGCGGAAACAACGCCGGCGATGGCTATATCCTTGCGCATGAGGCGTGGTCGCTCGGTTTGTCGCCGCGCGTGCTGGCATTGACGCCGCCTCAGGCGCTGAAAGGGGATGCCGCTCGTGCGGCGGAGCAGTGCCTTGCGGCGGGCGTGCCGGTCGAGTTGTTCGATTCGATGCGCTTGCCCGAGCGACTTGCGCGCGCCGATGTCATCGTCGATGCAATCTTTGGTATCGGCTTGCAGCGCGACTTGAGCACCGAGCTGTGCAGCGTCGTGCAACTCGTCAATGCCGCAGCGCGTCCGGTACTGTCGATTGATGTGCCTTCGGGTTTATGTGCCGACACGGGCGCACCGCGTCCTTGTGCCATCCGCGCCGATTTGACAGTGACTTTTGTTGCGCACAAGCTCGGTTTGACTTTGATCGAAGCGGCTCCTTGGATCGGTTCGCTGGTGTTGGGGACCCTCGTCGATGACGCAGCGCTCTTTGAGCGCTCCGCCTCGTCTGTTGGGTGCATCGCTCAAAGATTGGACGAGCACGCACTGCATCGGGCGTTGCCGCGTCGTTCGATTACGACTCACAAGGGTGAGGCGGGGCACGTCGTCGTGATCGGCGGTGGTATCGGCATGCCGGGTGCCGCACGTCTTGCTGCGATTGCGGCGCTGCGGGTCGGTGCCGGCAAGGTCACGGTGCTGTGCCATCCCTCCTCAGCGGCGTCCATCGCAACAGCTCATCCGGAGTTGATGGTCAGACCGATCGAGGACGCCCGTGCCATCGCGCGTCATCTACAAAGCGCGGATGTGCGCGTCGTGGGCACAGGTCTCGGTCGCGACGAGTGGGCCTCGCAAGTGCTCGATGCCGCGCTCGATGAGTCGGCGGCGACGGTTTTGGATGCCGATGCGCTCACGCTCCTCGCGGCAAGGTCGCCGGGCGGGCTGCTCTTGAGCGATCGGCATGCTCCGATTCGTCCCTGGGTGATGACGCCACATCCCGCCGAAGCGGCGCGGATGCTGGGACTCGGAACGGCCGATGTGCAAGCCGATCGTCTCGCGGCGCTGGCGACATTGGCAGCTCGAACTTTGGCGATCGTCGTCCTCAAGGGGGCGGGCACGTGGATCGGTTGCGCCGGTCAGACGCCGACTATTTGCGCCGTCGGCAACCCGCGCCTTGCCACCGCGGGCACCGGTGACGTGTTAGCCGGTACGGTGGCTGGCATCTGGGCGCAGCAGTCTACGCGTGCCCGTGCTGATAGCGCGCTCCTGGCCGCGCAGGCGGCTGTCTGGTTACACGCCTTGGCGGCCGCTCCGCGTGAGGCGGCCGTCGCCTCGTCGGATCGCGGTTTGTTGGCAGGCGAGCTCGCCATGGATCTCGCCCGCTGTCTGCCATGATCTCGACCATGACGTCCGTATTGCGCGATGAATCAGCCACCTTGGAATTTGGCGCGAAGCTCGCGGCGGCGATGCCAGCGTTTGCGGGCGGCGCGTTGAAGGTCGCGCTGCGCGGCGATCTTGGCGCCGGCAAGACGACTCTCACTCGCGGTTTGCTGGGTCGTCTCGGCGTACGTGGATCGGTGCGGAGTCCGACGTTCTCGTTGCTCGAAGCATATGAGCTCGATCAGCTGGCCGTCATACATATCGATCTGTATCGACTTCGCGACGCGGCGGATGTTCGGGGGCTTGGACTCGCCGATTATGATCGGCCTGGCTACCTCTGGATGGTCGAGTGGCCTGAGCGGGCAGAGCGTGTACTCGGTCAATTCGATCTTGAGATCTCGTTGCGAGGCGTTGGGACCGCGCGCGAGATCGAAATAGTGGCGGCGACCGAGGTGGGTCGCCATTGGTTGCAGGCATTGTGAAGTGTCGATCTTAGAGCCCTAATTTTGTTGATATTTATCGTGTTTCAAGCGTACAGTTCGCGCCCATGACAGGGCGTCTTTGGTCGTGGGTCGTATCCGCCGTGCTGCTTGGCATCACTGCGGTGTCAGCGCAGGCGTCCACTGAGCTGCGTAGCTTGCGGATCGAGAGTCAGCCCGAGGTGACGCAGATTCGGATCGATCTCTCCGCATCAACGCCGACCCGCTGGTTCGTGCTCGACCAGCCGCGTCGATTGGTGGTCGACCTCGCCAACACCGGTAAACCCAAGCAAACACTCCCGCCCGCCAACGGCGCGGTGCGGGCGTTGCGCGCCGGACCGCAAGCCAACGGCGATCTACGCTTGGTTTTCGAGATTGATCCCGTCGTACAACTGCAACCGATCGGATCACAGGGATCCTCCAACCGGACGGCGACGCTCGAATTTTCTTTGACCTCACCTGCGGACGCACCGATCAGTCGTGCGCCCTTGAAGGAGGTGAGGGCGGCACATGCGCCGCCGACTTCGGGTCGCGAGGTCATCGTCGCCATCGACGCGGGTCACGGTGGTCAGGACCCGGGCGCGATCGGGCGTGCAGGCACCAACGAAAAAGACGTCGTGCTCGATATTTCCAGACGTCTCGCCGCGCGTATCAATCAAGAGCCCGGCATGCGCGCCGTGCTCACGCGCGATGGAGACTACTTCTTAAAGCACCGCGAACGGATTCGACGCGCCCGAGCGGCTGGGGCCCAGTTGTTCGTCTCGGTGCACGCCGATGCGGTGCGCGATCCGTCGGTGTCGGGCTCCTCGGTGTACGTGCTCTCGGAGAAAGGTGCGAGTGACGAGCAGTCGCGTTGGTTGGCCGATCGTGAGAACGCCGCTGATCTCGCGGGTGGAATTTCACTCGATGACAAAGATCCCGTGATTGCCTCAGTGCTCGTTGATCTCGCGCAGTCCGCGCAAATCGGTCAAAGCGTGGTGGCAGCTGAGCGGGTGTTGCGATCGTTGCGTCGCGTCAATGAAGTACGGAAGCCTCAAGTGCAGCAGGCCGGATTCCTGGTGTTGAAGAGCCCCGATATCCCCTCGATGCTGGTCGAAACGGCGTTTATCTCGAGTCCGTCCGATGAGCGTTTGCTGAATATTGAAGGCAAGCGTGCCGAGTTGGCTGATGCAATTTTTGACGGTGTAAGGCAGTTCTTCCTCGACCATCCGCCCGAGGGCTCGCGCTTCGCACTCGAGCGCGATCGCGGGCGAACGGTCGTCGCCACGGCGCCCGAGGCCGCTGCTGCCGGCAAGCTCTAGACGCGTATCGTGCCTATCCGAAAGTTGCCGAGCGCGCTCGTCGATCAGATCGCTGCGGGCGAGGTTGTCGAGCGTCCAGCCTCCGTTGTCAAAGAATTACTGGAAAATAGCTTGGATGCCGGTGCGCACCATATCGATGTCGATATCGAGGCAGGTGGCGCAGGGTTGATCCGCATCCTGGACGATGGGCACGGTATCGCCGCCGACGAGCTCGCGTTGGCGGTGCAGCGACATGCGACCAGCAAGATCGCAACGCTCGCGGACTTGGCCGCGATCACTAGCCTCGGGTTTCGCGGCGAGGCGTTACCGTCGATCGGCTCGGTGTCACGCATGCGAGTGGCGTCACGGCGTGAGGGTGCCGCAGCAGCGATGGAGATTCGTGTAAACGGCGGTGAGGTTTCGGAAATCAAGCCCTCCGCGCAGCCGCGTGGCACGTTGATCGAGGTGCGCGATCTTTTTTTCAATGTACCCGCACGACGAAAATTCCTGCGTGCTGAGAGCACCGAGTGGAGTCATATTGCCAGGCTTGTTGAGCGTTTGGCGTTGGTTCGGTTCGATGTCGCGTTTCGGTTGCGTCACGGTGGTCGAGTGCTGCTTGATGCGCCGTTGACAACAAGCGCCGAGGGGCGCAGGGCGCGAGTCGCTGCCATTCTTGGCGATGAGTTCATCGCCAGTGCCATTGAGTTCGAGCGGCGATCCGGTTCGGTCTCACTGCATGGCTGGCTCGGGCAGCCGCAGGCCGCCAGAGCCAGCAGCGACCACCAATACGCCTACGTCAACGGACGTATGGTTCGCGATCGGTTGCTGGCGAGCGCCGTGCGACTCGGTTATCGCGATGTTCTCTACCACGGGCGTCAGCCTGCGTACCTCGTCTATCTCGAGCTCGACCCTGCTTGGGTCGATGTGAATGCCCATCCGCAGAAACTCGAAGTCCGTTTCCGCGACAGTCGGCAGATCCATGATTTTGTTTTTCGCAGCGTCCATTCGGCGCTCGGCGTACCCGCCGGTGTTGCTGCGCCCACGGCTGATGCGACGTCACTCGGTGTCGGTGCCTCCGAAGGCTCGACGACAGAAGCTTTGCCGCTCGCGATGCCGCGTACGTTACCGGCTTTTGATCCTTGGCTATCCGACCCATGGCGATCCGGAGATTCGACCGATCGCGTTGCAGACGCGGTGGTCGCTCGGGCAGGTGAGCTCGGCACGGCCATCGCACAATTGCACGGCGTGTACATCCTGGCGCAAAGCGCCTCGGGCCTGGTTTTGGTTGATGCACACGCCGCGCATGAGCGCGTTTTGTACGAGAAGCTGAAAGTCGCGCGAGGCGACCACGCGGCCTCGCAGCGTTTGCTCGAGCCGCGAGTGGTCGATGTGCCATCGCATGTGACAGAATTTTTTGACCAGCAAGCGATCGAGTTCGAGCGCGCGGGTTTCGAGATCGATGTGATCGGCCCCGGCAAGTTGGCGGTGCGCGCCGTGCCGGGTTTGCTCGCTCACGAGGATCCGACGCCGCTGATCCGCGACGTGCTCCGCGACTTGGCCGACGAGCGGGGGTCGCACCATCTCGAGGGGACGGTCAACGCGTTGCTCGGGAACATCGCCTGCCGTAGCGCCATCAAGGCTCATCGTCGCCTGACTTTGCCTGAGATGAACGCCTTGCTGCGCGATATGGAGTCGACCGAGCGCGCAGGGCAATGCAATCACGGTCGACCGACCTGGACGACCCTGTCGTTGGCGCAACTCGATCAGTTGTTTTTGCGTGGCCGCTGAATTTGACGCGCTGCTGATCGCGGGTCCGACGGCGAGCGGCAAGTCTGCGTTGGCGCTGCGTCTAGCCGAAGTCCTGCCGGTCGAACTCATCAGCGTCGATTCCGCCCAAGTTTACCGCGGTCTCGACATCGGATCGGCCAAACCGTCTCGTCGTTTGCGCGAGCGGATCCCGCATCACTTGATCGACATTCGCGACCCCGCAGATACCTACAGCGCCGGCGAGTTCGTCACGGATGCGCTGCAGGCGATCCAAACGATTCGAGCGCGCGGCAACTTCCCGATCTTCGTCGGCGGCACGATGCTGTATTTCAACGCCCTGATTCGCGGTATCGCCAAACTGCCCGCAGCCGATCCGGATATCCGTCGCGCCATCGACGCGGCAGCGGCGGAGCGCGGCTGGCCGGCATTGCACGACGAATTGACGGTGGTCGATCCGTTGGCCGCAGCCAAGATTCACCGCAACGACGCCCAGCGTATCCAGCGTGCTTTGGAGGTCTATCGGGTGAGCGGTCGGCCGATCAGTCAGTGGCAGCTCGACACCCAAGCGACCCACGCTTGGCGGTTCGCACGTCTCGCCCTGGTGCCGACGGATCGAGCCTGGTTGCACGAGCGTATCGAGCAGCGCTTTCGACAAATGATGCAGGAGGGCTTTCTGGCGGAGGTCGCCGGGTTGCGCTCCAACCCTGGCTTGAGTCCCACCGCACCATCGCTGCGCGCCGTCGGCTATCGCCAGCTGTGGGCGCATCTCGCCGGTGAGACCGACCTCGCGACCGCGCTCACGCGAGCGGTGGCAGCGACTCGGCAACTCGCCAAGCGCCAGCTGACGTGGATCCATGCCGATTCAGATTGGGAGCGGTTGGATCCACAGCAAACGGATCTTCTGGAGGCGAGGGTGGCCGCCTTGCAGCGAGGGTTACTTTCCCAACGCTGAGGGAACTTCTGTCATGTTAAATTGTCACTGTAGCGGGGTGGGCGAATAACATTCAGGAGTCGATCATCATGGCCAAGGGCCAGTCTCTGCAGGATCCGTTTTTGAACCAGCTCCGCAAGGAGCGTGTGCCGGTGTCGATCTACCTCGTCAATGGCATCAAACTCCAGGGACAGATCGATTCATTCGACCAGTTCGTCGTGCTGCTCAAAAATACCGTCAACCAGATGGTATACAAGCACGCGATTTCCACGGTCGTACCTTCGCGAAACGTGCGTCTCCCGTCGCCGGAAGAACCCGAAGGTGGCGTCGATCCAGCTCCGGTCGGCGAGTGAGCTTGGCACGCCTGAAGCGTGTTTGAACGTCCCCGCGGCGGCGAAAAGGCCGTCCTCGTTCGCCTCGGTCTCGGCGCACCGATCGAGCAGGAAGATCTCGACGAGTTCGCTCAGTTGGCCGAGTCGGCCGGCGTCTCCGTGGGCGCTACCGTCACCGGCAAGCGTGATCGACCGGATCCCAAATATTTTGTCGGCAGTGGCAAGGCCGAGGAGATCCGGCAAGTTGCCGTCGACACGTGTGCTGAAGTCATCTTGGTCGACCATGCGCTCTCACCGAGCCAGGAGCGCAATCTCGAGAAACTGACGGGCCTGCGCGTGCTCGATCGCAACGCCCTCAGTCTCGATATTTTTGCGCAGCGTGCACGCAGCCACGAGGGCAAGCTCGAAGTCGAGCTCGCCCAGTTGCGCCACCTGGCGAGTCGACTCGTTCGAGGTTGGACGCATCTTGAGCGTCAGAAAGGTGGTATCGGGTTGCGTGGTCCCGGCGAGACCCAGCTCGAAACCGATCGTCGTTTGCTCGGCGAACGTGTGCGAGTTCTCTCGAAGCGGCTCGAAAAACTGCAGTTGCAACGCGAGACCGGCCGACAGCGTCGGGTCGAAATTCCGATTCCGTCCGTGGCTTTGGTCGGCTACACCAACGCGGGCAAGTCCACCTTGTTCCGTTCGTTGACGGGTGCCGACGCCTATGTCGCCGATCAGCTCTTTGCGACCCTCGATCCGCTGGTGCGTAAAGTGGAATTACCGGGCGGCACTCCGGTCGTGCTTGCCGATACGGTGGGTTTCATCCGCGAGTTGCCGCACGAATTGGTTGCAGCGTTTCGATCCACACTCACCGAGGCGCGCGAGGCGACTCTGCTGCTACATGTCATCGATGCGAGTGATCCGCGTCGCGATGAACGCATTGAGCAGGTCAACGCAGTGTTGACCGAGGTCGGAGCCGGCGAACTTCCGCAGATTCGGGTGTACAACAAAATCGACCGACTCGATCTCGTCCCGCGGGTCGAGCGTGATGCCGAGGGGCAGGTGGCCAGCGTCTGGATCTCGGCCGCGAGACACCGGGGGCTAGAGCTCTTGCTCGAAGCGATCGCCGAACGCTTAGCCTTGTTTGCGAGCCTGCGTCGCGTCAGGGCGAGCGCGAGCCAAGCGGGCCAGTTGCGCGCGCGGCTGTATTCAGCGGGCGCAATCCGTTCGGAACAGGTGCAGGAGGACGGTTCGATAGAATGGTCTGCTGCGATACCCGATGCCGAGGCGACCGTTCTCGCGCGCCTTCCGGGCGTGACCGTGGAGGCCTTGGCCCCCCTTTCAGCGCCCTCGGGCGAGCACATAACTTGTGTGGTCGACAGGGGGTACCTACAATCACCGGCGACCGCGCGCCGTTCTTGATTTTCCCCCTCATCCGCGCGCAACCGAAAGCACACCTATGGCATGGAATGAACCTGGCGGAAGCCAAAAGAATCCTTGGGGCAAGCGCCCCGGCAAGTCTGGCGGCGACGATGCCTTGCGCAAATTTCAGCGCAAGCTTGACAACATCCTGAAAGGCGCCGGCGCCGGCGGTCCGGCCGGGACAGAACCTGAGGGCACCGAACCGGCCGACAATCGCTCGCAACTGCTGATCATCGCAGGCGTCGTGCTCGCGTTTTGGGCCTACCAGAGCTTTTTCACGATCGATCAAGCCGAGCGCGGCGTCGTGCAACGATTCGGTCAGTTCGCTTCCGTGCGCGATCCGGGGCTCGGCTTTCATATTTGGCCGATCGATCGCGTGACCAAGGTCAATACGCAAAAGGTCAACAGTGTCAGTTACACGGCCAAGGTGTTGACGCAGGACATCAACCTGATCGACATGACGTTGGCGGTTCAGTACCAGCTGCGCGATCCGGTCAAATATTTGTTCAAAGTTCGTGATCCGGAGCAGACTTTGAGCGATGTGGGCGAGATGGCGATCCGTGAGGTCGTCGGTCGCAGCACCCTCGAGGCGATCTTCGTCTCGAATCGTGAACAGGTAACGGCCAGCACCCGCGAGTTGATCCAGCGGACACTCGATCAATACGGCACGGGCATCTTCATCACCAGCGTGAACCTCACCGACATCCAGGTCCCGACCGACGTGCAAGAGTCGCAGCGCGACGCGAACAAGGCGCTCGCGGACAAGGAGAGGCTCACCAAGGAAGCCGAGGCGTATGCGAGCGGTATCTTGCCGGTCGCCGAGGGTGCTGCGTTACGCCAATTGCAGGAGGCCGAGGCTTACCGCGCTCAAGTCGTCGCGGTGGCCGAGGGTGAAGCACAGCGCTTCAATCAACTCGTCGGCGCTTACGACAAGGCGCCGAGAGTGACCCGCGATCGTCTCTACATCGAAGCGGTGGAAAATGTGTTGAGCCGGTCGCAGAAGATCGTCGTCGACAGCAAGTCGGGTAACCAGATGCTGTATCTGCCGCTCGATAAGCTGATGGAACAACGTCGTGGTAACGGGTCCGAACCCGAGGTATCGGTCACGATACCGCGATCCGCTGCGGGTGCCGCGGCCGATGCTGCCGCCAATGCCGATCCGCGTGCGCGGTTGGAGCGCTGATATGTCACAGTCACTTCAAAGAATTCTTGGCGTCATTGCTGCCATCGGCGTGCTGATCAGCCTGTGCACTTTTACGGTGTCGGAAAACGAGGTCGCGATTCGCAGTCGCTTCCAGGAAATCGTCGCCGCGGGTTACGAGCCAGGCCTGCATTTCAAGCTACCAATCGATACGGTGCGCAAATTCGAGCGACGTATCGTGTCGCAGAGTTTCGAGGGTGAGACCTTCCTCACGAGCGAGAACCGGGGTCTGATCGTCGACTACTACGTCAAGTGGCGAATCCGAGACGAGGCGCGCTACGCGCAGTCATTCGGTGTCGACCCGGGTGCGGCTGGCCAGCGTATCTCCGATATCGTCAAAGACGGCATCAAGAACGCAGTTGCGCAGCGCACCCTCGAAGAAATCGTCTCGGCTGAGCGAACGGCATTCACGGGTGTGATGTTTCAGCGTGCCAGCGGTATCGTCGATACGCTGGGTCTCGAACTGATCGATGCGCGAGTCCGCACCATCCGTTTGCCACCCGACGTCGAGTCACGCGTCTATGCGAGCATGCAGCAGAGTTTCGGGCGTCTCGCGCGTCAATTGCGCGGTGAGGGCGAAAAGGACGCACTGCGCATTCGCGCCGAAGCGGATCGCAAGCGCACGGAGATCTTGTCGATCGCCGCGCGTGACTCGCTGAAGATTCGCGGTGAGGCTGATGCGAAAGCGACTGCGACCTACGCGGCTGCCTACAGCAAGAACCCGGAGTTCTATGCCTTCTATCGCAGCATCCAGGCCTACAAGAATTCTTTGGGCAAGGAAGGCGATGTCATGGTCGTCTCGCCTGATAGCGAGTTCTTCAAGTACTTGCGTAACCCGAACGCACGCTGATCCGCATGTCCAAAGGCCGTTTCGTCGTCGTCATCGGCACTCAGTGGGGTGACGAGGGCAAGGGCAAAATTGTGGATCTGCTGACCGAGCGTGCGGTAGCCGTCGCTCGCTTCCAAGGCGGTCATAACGCGGGTCACACGCTGATCGTGGGTGGTGAGAAGACGGTGCTGTCGCTCATTCCCTCGGGCATTCTTCGGCCGCAGGTGCGTTGCTTCATCGGCAACGGCGTCGTGCTCTCGCTCGAGGCGTTGCTGCGCGAGGCCGACATGCTCGTTGAACGCGGCGTGCCGGTGTTCGAGCGCTTGCGGATTGCACCGAATTGCCCACTCATCCTGCCCTCGCACGTTGCGCTCGATCGCGCGCGGGAGCAGGCACGCGGCGTCAATGCGATTGGTACCACCGGCCGCGGCATTGGCCCGGCTTACGAAGACAAGGTCGCGCGTCGCGCGCTGCGGGTGGCAGACCTGTTCCAACGCGAACGATTCGCTGCCAAGCTCGGCGAGATTCTCGATTTCCACAATTTCGTACTGCAGCAATACTTCAAGCTTCCGCCGATCGACTTCCAGCAAACGCTCGATTCGCACTTGACGATGGCCGAGCGCATCAAGCCGCTCGTCCTCGACGTCACACTCGAGTTACAAAAGCTACGTGATGCGGGTGCTAGCGTGATGTTCGAGGGTGCACAGGGTGCCATGCTCGATGTCGACCTCGGCACGTATCCGTTCGTAACCTCCTCGAATACCACAGCTGGCTTCGCGGCCACTGGCACGGGCCTAGGTCCGCGACACTTCGACTATGTGCTCGGTATCGTCAAGGCGTACACGACACGCGTTGGTGCCGGCCCGTTCCCGACCGAGTTGTTCGACGAGACGGGTGAGTATTTGCAACGGGTCGGCAAAGAGTTCGGTGCCGTGACCGGACGTCGTCGTCGCTGCGGCTGGTTCGATGCCGTGGCCTTGCGGCGCTCGGTCATCCACTCGAGTATTTCCGGTCTTTGCATGACCAAGCTCGACGTACTCGATGGGCTTGATGCCATTCGCCTGTGTGTCGGCTATCGAGCGGCCGGCGAAGTCAGCGACGTGCCACCTTTGCTCGTCGAGGGTTTCGGTGAGGTCGAGCCGGTGTACGAGGAGATGCCGGGTTGGAAGGGCAGCACCTTCGGCGTGACGCGAGAGGAAGAACTACCCCGCGAAGCGCAGCGTTACCTCGCGCGAATCGAGGAGCTGGTCGGTGTGCCGATCGATGTGATCTCGACTGGTCCGGATCGCGATCAGACCATCCTGCGACGTCATCCCTTTGGTTGATCGGTCCGGAGTATCGGCAAGGAGTATTCCCATGACGCCTCACTCGACTGCGCTGCGGCACGACATCGTGGTGTTCGGTGCGACCAGCTTTGTCGGCCAAATTCTGTGCCGCTACCTTCTACAGCGACACGGTGTCGGACAGGGCCTGCGATGGGCGATCGCGGCACGCTCGGCCGCCAAGCTCGAGGAGTTGAAGCGCTCGCTCGGGTCCGCGGCGGTCTCGCTCGAGTCGATCGTGGTCGATGCCGCCGACGAGGACGGTCTGCGCGCGCTTTGTCACGACACGCGAGTCGTCGTTTCGACCGTGGGCCCCTATGCGCTGTATGGCGAGACCTTGGTCAAGGTCTGTGCCGACACGGGCACGGATTACTGCGATCTGACCGGCGAGGTTCAGTGGATCCGCTGCATGATCGAGCGTTACGCAGGCGCCGCTGCAGCCAGTGGGGCGCGTATCGTGCACTGCTGCGGGTTCGATTCGATTCCGTCGGACCTTGGGGTGTGGTTTCTGCAGCGCGAGGCTCAGACATCGTTCGGCAAGAGTTGCTCGCGTGTCAAGCTTCGTGTCAAGGCGATGAGAGGTGGTTTTTCCGGCGGCACAGTGGCGAGTCTTCTCAACGTGGTCAAAGAAACGCGCGCGAACCCGGCGTTGCGAAAAGAACTCGCGAATCCATACTCGCTCTGTACAGGCAGCCCGTCTAAGGGGGTGCGTCAGCCAAGTGGTGCGGCGGTCGCTTTCGATGCGGATTTTCGCAGTTGGATTGCGCCATTCGTCATGAGCGGCATCAATACGCGTATCGTACACCGCAGCAATTTTCTGCAGTCGCACTCGTATGGCTCGGATTTTGTCTACGACGAGGCGGTGCTGACAGGTCGTGGCTGGCGCGGTCGGCTCGCGGCCGTCGCGACCGGCGCCGGGCTTGCCGCTTTCATGGTAGTGAGCAGCATTGGTCCAGTGCGAGCACTCCTCGAGCGCTACGTTCTGCCAAAACCCGGTGAGGGACCGAGCCCGATTCAACAAGAGCGCGGATTCTTTGATCTGCGCTTGTTCGGTCGCACGAGCGATGGTCGGACGCTGCGCGTCAAAGTCACCGGAGATCGCGATCCGGGCTACGGTTCGACGGCCAAAATGTTGGGCGAGGCCGCGGCTTGTCTCGCGTTCGATGTCTCGCGGGCCGAAGTCGCGGGTGGGTTTTGGACACCGGCGAGTGCGCTCGGCGAGAAGTTGTGGATCCGACTGCGATCGCATGCCGGACTCAGCTTCGAAAGACAGGATGATTGAGATCGCCACCCTGGTGCCCGGGAGAGGACTCTAACCTCCA